>Ga0208980_10001464_pt1 | contig 14286 bp, 10 predicted proteins | sample WetSurMetagenome_3_FD_187993 | JGI IMG/M metagenome (GOLD analysis project Ga0208980, IMG submission 187993) | Wetland microbial communities from Twitchell Island in the Sacramento Delta, sample from surface sediment Aug2011 Site A1 Bulk (version 2) | ecosystem: Environmental > Aquatic > Marine...
ACCGGACATACCTTGAGCCGATCACTGCGGAGATTATTGAAAAGATAATAAGCCGTGAGCGGCCTGATGCCATTCTCCCGACCCTGGGGGGCCAGACGGGTCTGAACGTTGCCGTATTCCTGGCCCGTGCAGGGGTTTATAAGCGGTATGGCGTTGAGGTGTTGGGATGTGATCCCGAGGCCATCACGACGGCCGAAGACCGGCAATCGTTCAAGGATGCTATGCTGGAAATCGGCTTGTGCGTTCCTGCCAGCATCATATCTCACGATGTGGATGAAGCACTGGCGTTCCTTCCCACAGTAGGCCTGCCGGTAATCATCCGTCCCGCTTTTACGCTGGGTGGCACGGGTGGCAGTACGATCTACAACATGGAGGAAGCGTCGTACTTGCTGGAAAAGGGACTGAAGGCAAGTCCCATCCACGAGATCCTGGTAGAACAAAGCGTGTTGGGCTGGAAAGAGATCGAATTCGAAGTTATGCGGGATTGCCGGGATAACGTCATCATAATAACGAGCATGGAAAACGTCGATCCCATGGGCGTGCATACCGGCGACAGCGCCGTTGTGGCCCCGGCCCAGAGTCTGACCGCAGACGACTACGCGCGCTATGTGGATTACTGCAAGCGTGTTATACGGCGAATCGGGGTTCAGGGAGGCGGCGTGAACATTCAATTTGCCGGTGATCCCTTCAGTGATCAGATTTACATCATTGAGGTTAATCCCCGCCTGTCGCGCAGCTCTGCGCTGGCCAGCAAAGCCACCGGATTCCCGATCGCGAGAGTGGCAACCAAGCTTGCCGTAGGCTATACGCTGGACGAGGTGCTCAACAATGTCACCGGAAAAACCCGAACCATCAAGGAGCCGACCGTAGATTATGTGGTTTACAAAACCGCGCGATTTACTTTCGAAAAATTCCCGGAAGCAGAACGTGTGATCAACACCAGCATGAAAAGCGTGGGCGAGTCCATGTCTATTGGAAGGACCTTTAAGGAATCCTTTCAAAAAGGGCTGCGTTCGCTGGAAATAAGCCGTTATGGATTCGGCGCCGATGGAAGAGACCCGCAGGAGCTTCCAGATTTGGCTAAGGTTATTGAAAAGCTCGCCACACCCAACGATGAGCGATTTTTCTACATCCGTTATGCCATCAAGCTCGGATTAAGCATCGACCGTATTTATGAGCTCACCAAGATCGATAGGTGGTTCCTCTACCACTTCAAGCAACTGGCGGAATTTGAGGATTCTTTGAGAAGCGCCGGCGGCCTTGCCGGGATTGACAATACTCTGTTGCGGAAGGCCAAGAGTTGGGGCTTCAGCGACCGGCAGGTTGGCTATCTGACAGGCAGCGATGAATGGAGCGTTCGCAAGCGGCGCAAAGAGCTGGGTGTTACACCGGTTTATAAGCTGGTGGACACTTGCGCGGGCGAAGTCGATCCGAAGCGCCCTTATTTCTATTCGGCCTACGATCAGGTCGAGGAATCCCGTGCCACTTCGGCAAAAAAGGTTATTATCCTCGGCGGCGGACCCAATCGCATCGGGCAAGGAATAGAGTTCGACTACTGCTGCGTGCACGCCGCCATGGCCGTCCGGGATGAAGGCTTTGAAGCCATCATGATTAACTGCAATCCGGAAACTGTCAGCACGGACTACGACACATCGGATCGCCTGTATTTTGAACCGATGACTGCTGAAGACGTGCTTAATGTAGTGGAAACCGAAAAACCTTATGGAGTTATCCTGCAATTCGGCGGGCAAACACCTCTGAACCTCTCCGGAGTTCTGGAAGCGAACGGGGTGCCGATTCTGGGTACCAGTTGCAGAAGCATCGACTTGGCGGAGGATAGAAAGCAATTCAAAGAACTGCTGGATCGATCAGGACTGAAGCAAGCACAGAGTGGAACGGCCACCTCGTATGAAGAAGCGCTGCTTGTTGCCCGGGCCATCGGATACCCGGTGCTTGTGCGTCCCTCTTATGTGCTTGGAGGGAGGGCGATGCAGATTGTCTACGACGATCACGAATTGAGGCACTACATGACTGAAGCGGTTTTTGCCTCGCCCGAACGTCCGGTTCTCATTGACAAATTCCTGGAAGATGCAGTCGAAGTGGATGTGGATGCGATCAGCGACGGTCGTACTCCCATAATCGGCGCGATCATGGAGCATATAGAGCGTGCTGGGATTCACAGCGGGGATAGCGCATGTGTTATTCCGCCGCAAACCCTTACCGGGGAAGTCTGCGCGGAAATTTCACGGCAGACAAAAATGCTGTGTGAAGAATTGAATGTAATCGGATTAATGAATGTGCAGTACGCGGTTCAAGGCAGCAAGGTATTTGTTCTGGAGGTGAACCCGCGCGCCTCAAGAACCATTCCGTTTGTTGCAAAAGCGACCGGAGTACCCCTGGCTCAGCTGGCAACCAAAGTCATGCTGGGGCATTCTCTGGAAAAGCTTGGCCTTACAAAGGAAATCAACATCAAGCATGTGGCTGTCAAGGAAGCCGTTTTCCCATTTGCAAGGTTCCCCGGCATCGACACGCAGCTGGGGCCTGAGATGAAATCGACCGGTGAGGTAATGGGCATCGCAGACAATTTCGGTATGGCCTTCGCCAAGGCTCAAATTTCTGCCGGCCAAAACCTGCCGGCAAAAGGAGTTGTCTTCCTTAGCCTTATGGACAACGACAAGGGGGCAGCTGCTGCGGAGGTCGCTCGCACTCTGAAGATGCTCGGCTTCCAACTGATTGCCACCGATGGGACCACCAAGTTCCTGCGGGAAAAGGGCATTGAATGCGAGCGCATCAACAAGATGCGCGAAGGGCGTCCCCACATTGTGGACAAGATTATCGATGGAGAAATCGCCCTGGTCATTAACACGCCAAGCGGGAAAAATCCTCGTAAAGATGAAATCGCGATCCGCAGCACATCATGGGCTCGCGGAGTGCCCATCGTGACTACTATTCAGGGTGCGATTGCCACGGCTGAAGCTCTCAGCCGCATGAAAGCGGCTGAAATGTCTGTCAGAACGTTGCAGGAGTATACGATCGACACGCACGGAAAGGTTGCGGCCCCCAGAGTTATCTGATTATTGGTTATATGCAATTGAAACTTCGGCCCTGTGTGTCCGCGAGCCTTTTGCCCGACGTCCTGAATATTCCCTTTGTGCGTTACGCTGCAAGCACAGTTATGGTGAATTTATTCTCGGAGAGTGATTGTGATCACAGAATTATAGGAGGAGCAGATTTATCTTATGGGCGACTCAGGAGAAAATTCGCATCCAGGAATCGGAGAGTTGAATTCGGATGTCCGGGGGGATGCTTCCGAGATCACTTCCGATTCCGGGTGCGTTTTTCTGATACGCACTTCAAGCCAACCTCATTGCAGCTTCTTCTAGGACATTTTCCCCGGCAATGGATGTCATGCAGCGAATACCGATTTTTGTCAGTTGGATCCATTGTGCGAGCGTGGTACCAAGGCATGCATTAGCGCATCGCCCTTGATCTCAGGCGGACCATGATTTCATTTCTCTTTGTGGATACCGAGAGGGTGTGGCGAGGAGGGCAGGACCAGCTCCTTTCCCTTATCCTAGGCCTGCACAAACGCGGGCACAGGGTACATCTTGCGTGTTACCCGGGCACGCTTCTGGAAGAGCGGGCACGCAATGCCGGAATCCTGATCAACCCTTTCTCCATGCGCAGCGAAATTGGCCCGATAGCGTTCTTCTCTCTTGTGAGCATTCTACGGCGGGTGCGGCCCGATATTATTGCGTTTAATACTCCAAAACCGATCCTTCTCGGCAGTCTGATTTCCCACTTTATCCCTGTGCGTGCCAGAATCATCTTTCGCAGGGTGAGTTTCCCTTTACGTAAGAACTTATTCACGCGCCTCAAATACAACTGGGGCATCCGCTGCATCGTTGCAATTTCCGAATCCATTAGTTGCCAGCTCCATGCTGATGGAGTCCCCCTTTCGCGCATCAAGATAATCTACGAGGGACTGGATATCAGCGGTTTTCCGCAGGGGGGAACACCCGGGACTCGCCGTCCCGATGATCCGATTGTGATCGGTTGCGTCGCCCACCTGAGCCCGGAAAAGGGATTGAACTATTTGATCCATGCAGCGTCGTTGATCCCGGAGGTGCGCAGCCGGATGCGTTTCGTCATCGTGGGAGATGGAAAATGCAGACCGGACCTGGAGAAAGATGTCCGGGAGCGCGGGCTCGAAGGTTGCTTCCACTTTGCAGGGTTTCAGGACCAGACTTCGCGGCACCTGCTTTCGTTCGACATTTTTGTGCTGCCAAGCCTTTCAGAAGGTCTCTCCTCCGCTATTCTAAGCGCAATGGCTTCATCGCTTCCCGTCGTAGCAACTCATGTAGGCGGCATTCCTGAACTCATCAGAAATGAAGAGGAGGGACTTTTGGTGCCGTCCGGGGATCCTGTTGCACTGGCGCAGGCCTTGAGGCGCCTCTGTAATGAACCGGAAACGCGTCTTCGCATGGGAAGGAAGGGAAGAGCCCGTGTGGAGGAGTTCTTCACATTGCAGCGAAAAATCCTTGAAACTGAAAAACTTTGCGAGTCGCTTATCCAAGAATCTGCACGGATTTCACGGGTAGCCCATACCTGAGACTCTGACCCAAGAATTACTCCTCATTCACCCTCCTGAAAGCAGCTCCATCGCTCTCCGATAAACCATATCCACTGATACTCCTGTCATGCATTCGTGATTCGTCGGGCAGTCCCGAAGCATGCAAGGGGCGCAGTGGATTGGAGAACGGACGATATGCGCTGTGTCGGACGTCGGGCAGATCATGTGAAAATTTGTCGGGCCGAAGATCGTCAGGGTCGGCCTGCAAAGGGCAGCAGAAAGATAGGCTGGGCCCGTATCATTTGAAATAACCAGATCGCAAATGCTGAGGATGGCCATGGACTCGGCGAGCGACGTTCGCCCGGTCAACACCGCTGGGCGATACTGCATACGCTGTGCGACGGATTCACCCAACTCCTTCTCGGATGGCGCACCCACCAGAAGCACATGACATTCGCAGCTCTCCGCCAAGCGGTCCCCGATCTCAGCGAAGCGATCTGCGGGCCATTGCTTGGCGCGGCTATTTGTTGCTCCCGGGTTAACGGCGATGAGCTTTCGGGACACGTCCAACCCCAAGTCTTGGAGGTAGGTCTTTGCCTTCGCTTGCCGGCTTTCATTTACAAGGAGTCGAAAATCGGGCGCCTGAAAATCCACCCGGCTTCTCTGGAATACCAATTCCTCCACCTTTGAGGCAATACTGAGATAATAGTAGATCTGGTGAGCTTGACGGACCGGTTCTGCAAGATCCAGAGGATGTGTCAGGAGCAACCGACGGTGATCTGTCGGGAATCCGATGCGCACCGGAATCCGGGCACAATATACCAAGGCAGCAGCAATGAATGCATTTTGAAATAGGATCGCGGCGTCGAAATGACATTTCCGGATGGCTTGGACCGTCCTCAACGTGCCCGAACAGCCATCTTCATGAATGAGGATGGCGTCCACGAAATCTGCATCCAGAAATACGTCCCGGACCCAGGGCTTGACCAGCAAGGCGATTTCAGAGGATGGAAAGATCCGACGTAGCTCTCGCAGTGCGGGAATTGACACTACGGAGTCACCAATCCAGCTTGTACCCCGTATAAGGATCTTTGCAAATGGTCTGATCACTGTAGAATCGTTGCCAGGCCCTCGCGCAGCGAAAGCGTTGGTCGCCAACCCAAAACTCTTTCGATCTTCCCTGTATCCGTCACGAATCGAGAGATTCCGGGATCCGGTTCATCGATGGATTCCAAAACAGGCGTCTTTCCCGCAAGTTCGCCAAGGAGGCAGGCTAAATCAAAAAGTGAGATTGTGTGCGATAGGCCCCCGCCAAGGTTGAAAATTTCGCGTTTCAAACTGCTGGCCAGGAATAGTTCGAGCGCCTTGCATAAGTCGGCGACGTGGAGGAGGTCGCGTACATAAGTGCCTCGAGACTTCAAAATCAGCTTCTGTCCGTTGACAACTGCATCCGCAAAGGCATTTACAAAGCTGCCTTTATTCCCTGCGGACATGGGAGCAAAACAGCTGGACAGCCGGAAAATACCAAGCCTCGTCCCCAACCGGTGGGTGAAGTATTCGGAGTATTGCTCCGCCAGCAATTTCGTCCAGTCGTAGGCGTTATGACCATCAAAACCAGTCGGGCAGTTTTCATCAACAAGCGAAAGGTTGGCCGCCCTTCTGCCGTAAACTTCTTTCGTCGACATCAAGATCAGCGTTTGCTCCGGACCCAGGTTTCGAAGGATGTTAACAGTTCCCGCGACATTTACCTCGAAGCAGCGACTCTCCGCTTCGACACGCTTGTCAAGGCAGGCGGCCATGTGAATGATCACATCATATTCGGCCACGCGCTGCGTATGTTCCGGGGTGCAAACGTCCCACCCGCTTCGCCGCGAAAAATCATCCGCATCGAAATACTGGCGCACGAATGTGCCCAGGTATCCACTTCCGCCGGTGACCAGGATCTTTTTCCCCAGCCGCCTCAAATTGCCCTCCGCACGTTTCTATGTTTAAAAAGCGGGACTATGGTACGAAACAATTCGCTCTATGCAAGGCTAAACAAAATTCGGTTTATTGCTCGGGTGCCGGATTGACCAGAGTGTCTTGTTCAATTGGTGGCATCTGCAGATCGGCTGGCACTTCATAACATCTATGCTGTCAGTTACTTGCCGCCGGAGCGCGCCATCCCAAATTTGCTTGAACGTGCTCTTGGACAGATCGCCTATCGCAAATTGCGGCAGTCCTCTTGTCTGCGAGCAGTAATAGACTAGTTTATTCGCTTCAATAATCGGGAAGAAGTTGGCATAACACTTCTGATAATGGTTTTTCTCGTAGTCGGCAGCGAGGATACCAGCAAACTGGTCGTCTTTGATAAAGACCCGGAAGTTCTCGTCTTCGTATCGGGCTTTGGTTTCATAGATGCTAACTAGGGCTCGCTTGAAGAACTCCTCCTCATATTGCTTGTTCGATGACATTGGGTGCAGCACGACTGGTTTGATTTGCAGGTAGTCCATGCCGCATTCCTTTGAGACTTGCGCGCATTGTTCGATCTCTTCCCAATTCTCGGGGCAAACCACAATCTGCGAGCCAAGGTGGAGGCTCGATTTCGCCGCCCTCTTAGCGTTTGCTACCCGGCGCATGTTTCCGAGCGTAACGTCCCAATCGGTTGTGGGAACGCGGTGGATCTTCGATCGTCCTGCGGCCGTCCCTGCATTCAGACTGATGCGCATCCACGAGACGTGCTTAACCACCATCTCGATGCCCTCGTCAGCCATTAGAGAACCATTGGTGATGACAGCCACATCCATCCCGATTTTGGCGGTATGCTCTATGAACTTGGGGAACTCCCGATTTACAAAAGGTTCGCCGCTGCCGGAGAAAATCATCGCTTTGGCGCCGAGTTCAACCAGTTCGTCGGCCAACTTGCGATAGAAGCTGAACGGCATGATGCTTGAATCAGGGTATGGCTTGTTGGATTTGTTGTCGCCGCGATGTTTTCCAAAATAAGCGCCGTGCATACACCAGGTGCAATAGTGATTGCAGACAGAGCTGGGACTCAGCTCCATGGTGATCGGATAGATATTCTTCCCCTGCCACCATTCATAAATCCGATCCATGTGGCTGAAAAGCTTGTTAGGGGAGAACACATTGAGTTGCAGCGGCACTTCACGCATTGACATCTCCTTCTATTTGCTAATGCCAAAAAACGGCCAAAAACAGCCGTGAATCAAAGACTCCAATTATAGCATAGGGATTGGTGCCTCCGGCGTTGCAGTGATTCCTCAGGTTCGTTCAACCACAAGCTTCAGAATTGCCTCGAACCTGTCCGCTTCGACGATTGACGTCGACTGCTGTGCGACGAACAAGGGGAAGTCGGGCGTAAGAGATGTTTTAATGGCATCCTTTTCCGTTGTGAGAACAAAAGATGCGTTAACATCCCGAGCTTCGCGGGCGCATTGAATCCATTCACTCAAACTGAGGGGATGATGGTCCCTGAAAAAACGAGCCCCCTTGACCTCAATGCCTGATTGCTCCACATCCCTGCGAAAGCGTCCGGGATTTCCGATTGCGGCCGCCAGGAACGCCGAATTGCCCGGAGGCTCAGCAGCCGCGTTGGCCCTCGTGCTTTTCCAGTCGGGAAAGGAAATAAGCCGGTCGATTTTCTGGAGACAGTGAAATATTCTCGCATCGGGATGAATGCTGCGGACGATCCGCTCCGTTTCGGTGCATTTGTTTGCGGGAGAAGCGCTATTAATAAGCACAACGCGGCTGCGCCTTATGCCTTCAATGGGTTCCCGCAGGCTCCCCCGGGGGAAGACCGAATTGGCCATGAGGGGTTGCGTCGGGTCAAGGATAACAAGATCGAGATCGCGATGGAGTTTTCGATGCTGAAAGCCGTCATCGAGTATAAAGATGGTTCCAGGTTGCAGAGCTGCAATTTTTAATCCGGCGCGGTATCGGTTTCGGGCTATGCCCATCCAGAGGGAGGGGATTGCACGATGAATGAGCGCCGGCTCATCTCCAAGATTGGAAACCGGATCAGAGATATCGGTTTGCGGTGGCAAAAACTGCATCTGTCGCCTGAAGCTCCTGCCGTATCCGCGGCTCAGCAGAGCTGTGGGATGACCCGCTTTGACCAGAATTCCGGCGACGAGAATAGCCAAAGGAGTTTTGCCGCTGCCCCCGAGAGTCAGGTTCCCTATGCTGATTACGGGGCCGGGCAAATGCCGTTGCTTTAATCTTCCCGTTGAATACGCCTCGTTGCGCAGACGCGTCAACGACTGGTAAATCATTCCCGGAATGAAGAGGATCGGTTTCAGGATCGCAGGAGGACTATACATAGCTATGGGATGTAGGGAAGCAACAAGTTTAGAGTGGCAAGCGTCGCTCCCTGATTTCTCACAAGAGTATCATAGGCGCGCTCTCCAAGGGCATTTTGCATTTCCTGATCCTTGAGTAAATCGATGAGAACGCGCGATAGATCCTCCAGGGAACAGCGGCACGCGGCCGATTGGCGGATAAAAAGTTCGGAAATCTCTTTGAAATTGGACATTTCGGGTCCGAAAACAATCGCTTTCCGCAGGGCGGCCGGTTCCAATGGATTATGCCCTCCAAATGGAAGAAAACTGCCGCCTATGACAGCAACGGAAGCCAGGGAATAAACCGCGCGCAATTCGCCCATGGTGTCGAGGAGAAGGATCTCTGCGACTTGAGGGTCCACGCCCAGTTGGCTGCGGCGCAGGCATTTCCTGCCGGACCGGCGGGCGAGGTCGGCGACCTCGTCAAAGCGCTCGGGATGGCGCGGCGCCAGAACGAGACGGGCCTGGGGGATGGCGGCATGGATTGCCTGGTACGCGTCGAGCAGGAGGGCTTCTTCGCCCTTCATGGTGCTGCCCGCCACAATCACATAGCCTCCTGACTCAGGGCCGAGAGAGGCGCGAATCAGATCAAGCCATTCGCCCTTCGCTTCCTTTGCCGGAAGCGCATAATCAAATTTCAAATTTCCGGTAACGCGCAGCTGCTTCTCGATTGCGCCCAGCTCAAGAAAACGTGCCGCGTCATCCTTGGTTTGCGCACCGATTACCGCCACGGAATGAAGCATTTCTTGGACAAAGAACTTGACGCGTTTGTAGTTATTAAAGGACTGATTGGAAATGCGGGCGTTTGCCAGAAGCACAGGCACGCCGCGGTGCCTGCAACAATTGATGAAGTTGGGCCAAAGCTCCGTCTCCATAAGAAGCACGCCTCTCGGGCTGAGGCAATCCAAAAAACGGTTGACGCTGAAAGCAAAATCAAACGGGAAGTAGAAAATTGCCGCTGCCGATTTGAACTCTTTCCGTGCCATAGCCTGCCCTGTGAGGGTAACAGTCGAGATGACTACGGGAAGATCAGGGCGCGAACTCCGGAGCGCCGAAATGAGGGATTTGGCGGCGAGCACCTCACCAACGGATACGGCATGGATCCACAACGGCCTTGTTCCCGCGGGCCACCGGGGCAGATCGATGCCAAGGCGCTGGCGGAAATTCCCGCGATATTTGCTTGTAGTGAGGGCTTTGAAGACCCAATAGGGGCTGCTGATGATCGTGGCAGCGAGCAGCAAAAAGGAATATAACGGATACAAGACGGTCTTTCTCATAAACAGTACGACATTGCCCGGGTCAATGATGCCAGCAAAGATATTGAACGTACGGCAAGAGGTTTGAGAAATCAAGGGACGAGTGATAAATGAGATTTCCCGGGAAATATTTGCCAGCCTGGGACTGGCATAATTGTGAGCGGTAAATTGCTTATTCCTTGCTTCATGAGATGCGATATGTATAATTACCCGTTACAATGCATAAATATGGAATCCGGGCATGATCTCTAAAAAGGCGCGGCAGGAACGAATCGTAACAATAATCCGGAGGCAAAACGTCGCCAGCCAGGAGGAACTTTCGGAACTTCTCGAGCGAGAAGCGGTGATGGTAACCCAATCCACGTTGTCTCGCGACATCCGTGAATTGGGGGCAGTAAAATCGCGGGGCCGTTACCAGGTTGCGGCCGTGGGAAACAGCGTCCCCTCGCCTGAATCTGTGCGTTGGGCGTTTCAGCAGTTTCTTCTACGGAGTGAAGTGTCGGGCAATATTCTGATGCTCAGGACGCCACCCGGCAGCGCACACTCCCTCGGTGTGGTTTTGGATTCCATAGAGTGGCCGGAAATCCTTGGAACGGTCGCAGGCGACGATACGGTTTTCGTGCTTCTGCGGAATCAGCATTTGGGCAACAAGGTTCTTAAAAGAATTAGGGAGTACTCTGAATGAAGTATCGAGTTGCGGTTGTCGGCATAACCGGATATTCCGGATTGGAATTGATTGAACTCGTTTTGCGTCATCCGGCTATGGAGTGCGTGGCTGTAATGGCATCGGAAGCCACTGGAGAAAAGGCGCTGGCGGACATTCATCCGCAATTGCGTGGCATCAGCGAAATGCACTGTGTTCCCATGGATTCCGGGCTCATGGCCGAACTGAAGGTGGATACGGCATTTCTGTGCACTCCAAACGAAGTGTCCTATGAATTGGTTCCCAAAATCCTGTCTCATGGTATACGAATCGTGGATTTGAGCGGATCTTTCCGCCTGCGGGACAGCGCCAGCTATTCTCCCTGGTATGGGTTTCAGCACCATGCTCCGGAATTGCTGGATATGGCCGTTTACGGGCTGACCGAATGGAATGCAAAGGCGATTTCCCGGGCGCAGCTGGTGGCCAATCCCGGGTGTTACCCCACCTCGGTTTTGCTTCCTCTCCTGCCCCTGGTCAAGGCTGGGATTCTCGGGCCGGGATCGGACATTTTTTGCGACTCAAAATCGGGAGTCACGGGAGCGGGAAGGAAGGCCACAGTCGACATGCTTTTTGGAGAAGTTTCGGGTAATTTCCGACCTTACAGCCCGATTTCTCACAGACATGCTCCCGAAATGTGCCAGGAATTGGGTTGGGATCTGAACAACTTTACCTTTGTCCCGCACTTGCTTCCGGTCCAGCGCGGAATTCTCTCGACGATGTACGTGAGTTTTCAACGCCCCATCAATTCGGGCGAAATTGAAAATGAATACAACAAGAGATATGCGCAGCATCCTTTTGTGCGGATGCTCGGAAGCAGACGCCTGCCCGAGCTGAAGGCAGTCAACCATACCAATTTTTGCGACATTGCCTGGCGCCTGACATTCGGGGGGCGACGCGCCGTGATTTTCTCGGCCATTGATAATCTTGTCAAAGGAGCCGCCGGCCAGGCGGTGCAGAATTTCAATCTGATGCACGATCTGGCGGAAACCGAAGGATTGCTGGAGGGAAAAACCATTGCGATTCGTGGTTAAATTGGGTGGCAGCATTCTTGAAGATTCATCGATACGGAGATCCATCCTTGCTCAGATCGCGGATATAAGAAGGCAGGGGCACGAAATAATCCTGGTGCACGGCGGCGGAAAAAGCCTGAACCGACGGTTGGGTCAGATTGGGTTGACATCCCAATTTGTCGCGGGGCTTCGAGTGACGGATGCGGAAACGCTCAAGGTGGCCGTGATGGTTCTCGCAGGAGAAGTCAATAAATCGCTAGTTGCCGAGATGGCGGCACTCGGGGTCAATTCCGCCGGTATTTGCGGCGCCGATGCTGCCGCCATTACATGCGACAGACTCTCCGACATCCCGGGGCAGCCCGAAGGGTTGGGCTTTGTGGGAAAGCCCAACGATGTCAATCGCGGCTTTTTCGATATGCTCTTGGATGGCAACCTTATTCCCATCGTGTCAAGCATCGCAATCGGACCCGATTCGCAACTCTATAACGTAAATGCGGATCAAGCGGCTGCTGTTTGCGCCTGGGGTACCGGATGCGAAGCCCTGGTCTATCTTACCGATGTTCCTGGTGTGCGAGGTGAGGATGGCGCCGTTTGCAGGCGCCTGGGCAGGAAAGAAATCAGGGAGTTGAGGGACAAGGGGATTCTGTCGGGAGGCATGCTGCCAAAAACATCTTCGTGCCTGGAAGCCCTGGACCACGGAGTGCAGACGGTTTACATATTGCCGGGAGAAAATGCCCAGGTATTACTGCAATTCTTAACCGGAACACTTCAAGAAGGAACCATCATTTATGGAAACGATTGACAACGGGGACGCATACCTGGGAATTCAAGCATCGGAAATACGTGCGCTGGAGGAGAAATATCTATTTACAACCTACAAACGCCAGAACGTGTTTTTTTCTCATGGGAAGGGCGCCTATTTATACGATATTGAAGGAAAGCGCTATCTGGATTTCCTGGCTGGAATCGCCGTCAATTCTCTGGGCTACAACCACCCGCGCATGGTCCGAGTGCTTCTGGAGCAAGGGCAGCGTCTGATACATTGTTCGAATCTATTTTACCATCCCTATCAGGGGCAATTGGCCAAGCGACTGGCAAACCTTTCCGGCATGGCAAAGGTGTTTTTCACCAACAGCGGCACCGAAGCGATTGAGGCCGCTATGAAGTTCTCGCGCGCATATGGACATGCGCGGGGAGGGTCCGAAAAGAGCAAGATACTGGCGTTAAATAATTCATTTCATGGGCGCACTTTCGGCGCTTTAAGCGTGACCGCGCAGGAAAAATACCAGGCGAAATTTCGTCCTCTACTTCCCAATGTGCAAATACTGGAGGAGACATCGCCCGCTGCCTTGGAAATGAATATGAATGACGACGTTTGCGCGTTGCTTTTTGAGCCGATCCAGGGAGAAGGAGGGATTGTTCGCATCTCAATGGAATTCGCCCGGAAGGCGAGGGAACTATGCTCCAAACATGATGCCCTCCTGGTACTGGACGAAATTCAGTGTGGTTTGGGGCGAACAGGCAAACATTTTGCCTACCAACACTTCGGCGTGGATCCGGATTTGGTTGCCCTGGCAAAACCCTTGGGCGGAGGATATCCGATGGGTGCGGTCTTGGGAAGCGCGCGCGTTGCCGATTGTCTCCAGTACGGAGACCACGGCACCACTTTCGGCGGCGGTCCGCTCGCTTGCCGGCTTGCTCTTGAATTTCTTGATGTGATTGACGATGAGGCGCTGCTGGGCCATGTTGCGGAGATTGGCGACTACCTCGCCAAAGGCCTTGCTGCAATGAAGCCGCGCCATCCGTCGATGGGTGAAATTCGCGGGCTGGGGCTGATTCTTGGGGTTGAGTTGGGGAATATAGCCAGGAACGTTGTCGAGCAGCTCCTCAGCAGAGGTGTGGTTGCCAACGTCGCCCATGATACAGTGCTTCGTTTGCTCCCTCCTTTCATCATTGCGCGCAAGGAAGTTGATGATTTTTTGGAAATCTTGGATAAAGTTTTAAGCGAGGCTGAGATTGCGTATGTCCATTGATGTCGCCCAGCATCCGGAGAGAAATAGGGCTCTTGCCGGCAGGCAGGTTGGAATTCGGAAGGCAATGCCAGCCGATGTGGGGCAAATGTGCCAGATTATCAATCAATATGCGGAAAAGCAGGTCATGCTTCCCAAAACTCATCTGCAGCTGTACGAGTTTTTGCGTGATTATTCGGTCGCCACGGACACAACGGCCGCAGGCTCGGTTCTCGGTTGTGGTGCGCTGCATTTATATTGGGAAAACCTGGCGGAAATCCGCGCAGTGGCAGTTTCCCCTGGTATTACGCACAGGGGAGTCGGCACGATGATTGTGGAAAGTCTGCTGGCGGAAGCTCGTGAGTATCATCTGGAGCAGGTATTTGTATTTACTTATG
>Ga0208980_10001465_pt1 | contig 14284 bp, 11 predicted proteins | sample WetSurMetagenome_3_FD_187993 | JGI IMG/M metagenome (GOLD analysis project Ga0208980, IMG submission 187993) | Wetland microbial communities from Twitchell Island in the Sacramento Delta, sample from surface sediment Aug2011 Site A1 Bulk (version 2) | ecosystem: Environmental > Aquatic > Marine...
ACTATCAATAAGACTCTCAAAGATTGCAAGCGATTTAATTTTATTAGCCTCAGGACCAAGAACAGCATTGTTTGAAATTAATCTTCCTCCACTTCAGCCGGGCTCTTCAATTATGCCGGGGAAAGTCAATCCTGTAATGCCGGAGCTTATGAATCTTGTTACATTCAAAGTAATGGGTAATAATGTAGCTGTAACAATAGCTTCAAAGACTGGTCAGCTACAATTGAATGCTTATGAACCGCTGGCAATTTCTTGTATTCTTGAATCACAAAAATTGCTCACAAACACAATGAAGGCTTTCAGAACAAGCTGCATCGATGGTATCACAGCAAATGAAGATGTAATGACAAAATATATTAATCAAAGTGTTGGAATTGTAACAGCACTAAATCCAGTACTTGGTTATGAAAAAACAACCGAGCTTGCTAAAGAAGCTCTTGAAACAGGAAAAGGAATTCTGGAATTAATTCGTGAGAAAAAGCTTTTAACAGAAGATCAGATAAAAAAATTACTTGACCCGAAGAAGATGACGGGGCAGTAAAACAGAAATTAATTTTTAATTATCGGTAGTCGCAGTCTTTAGACTCTTTTGCTGAAGTCTGAGATTGTCATTGCGAGAGAGTCTGCCTGTCGGTAAACTGGTCTTCGATCGAAGCAATCTCAAAATATTTGCTAATAATTTTTTGGATTGCTTCACCCACTAAAGTGGGATTCGCAATGACAAGATTAATTATGAAAAAGATTTAATGGTTGCGACTAACCTTATAGAGTAGAGATTAACTGTAATCTAACTTAGCGTTTGTAAAAATATATTAAAGAGGAAAAGCTATGGAAAGTGAACTTTCAAAAAGGGACCTGACACAGATTACAATCAGTGTCGTATTAATACTCCTGATGGCTGTAGGCAGCATTTGGGTATTCATGCCATTTATGGCTGCACTCATTTGGGCATCGATAATAGTAATCTCTACATACAATTTTATGCTGAAGCTGCAGAAGCTGCTTTGGAACAAGAAAGGGCTTGCAGTAACCGTAATGGTTATGATAATCCTGATGGTAATACTTGTTCCTATTATTATAGTGGTGGGAACAATAGCAACGAATATGTCCGAAATATCAGGCTGGTTCGGTTCACTTTCAGAGTTAAAATTACAATCAGCTCCGGATTGGATGACTGGAATTCCAGTAGTAGGATCACAATTAGCAAACGGTTGGAATCAGCTTGCATCCTTAAACAATGATGAAATAATGAAAAGAGTAGTTCCGTTTCTTGATGATGTAGTAAAGTGGTTTGTAGCTAAGGCTGGAGGATTTGGATTATTTATGATTCACTTCCTGATTACCGTTATAATATGCGGAATACTTTATTCAAAAGGTGAAGTTGCTGTAAAAGGGATTAGAAAGTTTGCTATTCGTCTTGCAGGTGAAAGAGGTGATGCAATAGTTACTTTAGCCGGTCAGGCAGTTAAAGCTGTTACAATGGGTGTCGTAATAACTGCACTTATTCAGTCTATTTTGGGTGGAGTTGCACTTTGGGTATGTGGAGTACCGAGACCAGGTTTGCTGACTGCCATTATGTTTATTCTTGGGCTCACACAAATTGGAGCACTACCTGTACTACTTCCCGCAGTTATATGGAAATTTGCATCCGGCGATCCGGTTTGGGGGACAGTACTTTTAATATTGGCGATAATTGTTGGAGCTTCCGATAATTTCATCCGTCCATTTCTAATTAAAAGAGGTGCTGATCTCCCGATATTATTAATCTTTGCAGGAGTAATCGGCGGTTTGATAGCATTTGGTATTGTAGGACTTTTTATAGGTCCGGTGATTTTAGCAGTAACTTATACTCTATTAAAGGCATGGATTAATGAACATAAAAGTGAGACAACTTAATATTAAATTTACAACTGGTTTTAAATAATTCCATAAAACTTGATCAACCAACAAATAATCAAATAAAAAGGAGTAACAATATGAACTACACTTTCCCTAAAAAACATTTATGGTTTGGGCTTAGTTCTTTGCTCATACTGGTTAGTTTAGTATTTGGCTTACAATCGTGTTATCCCGGCGATGATATAACAGCGGCGGACACAGATATAGTAGCAACGTACTTTGATAAAGAAGCAGACTTTTCAACAAAGCTGACTTTCGCAATACCTGATAAAGTATTCCGCCTTGATGATGAAGGAAATCCGATTGAAGATCCGGGTGCAAATGATCAGCTGGCACTAAACAGGATCAAATCAAATTTAATTGAGGCTGGTTTTACAGAGATTACAGATCCGGATACAACAAATCCCTCAACTACTCCAGATGTATTAGTAATTGCATTTGCAAATCAGTCAACCTGGGTTTCAGGTGGTTGTTATTCCTCGTGGTATAGCTGGTACTACCCATATTATGGGTGGTGTTACCCGGTCTATTATACTTACGATATCGGAACTTTACTTATAGCCATGGTTGATCCAAATGAATCCAGAAATGCACTCTGGGTAGCAGCTCTCAACGGTATTTTAGAAGACACTAATGCAGGAATTGCAGATAGATTAACTGATGGTATTGACCAGGCATTTACACAATCACCATACCTCTATAAATAAGAATTTATAGAAACTGGTTTATTTAATTAAAAATTTAAGATATAAATAAAGGTTTTTACTATGAATATTATAAAATTAAAATTCTGGCAGATGTTTGCAGTATTTGCATTAGTTCTGCTGATGTTTGGAACAGGCTATTCACAAAAAGAGCAGTGGTACGGCGCTTTTACTTATTCGGTTTCAATTCCAACGGGCGATACAAAATCTTTAGTTGAAGAGATTAGCTGGCGTGGTATTGGTCTGGATTACAGGTATATGATAGATCGTACTTATAGCATTGGATTATTCTTTGGCTGGAATGTCTTATATGAACGATCAACCAGAACAACACAGACCGAAAATGGTGCAGTAACCGGAACATCGGATCGTACTCTTAATGCCTTCCCTATTATGGCAAACATTTTCTACTATTTCGGTGAAAGAAAATCAATCAGACCTTACGTGGGATTGAATGCTGGCGGCTATGTAATGAATCAGCGTTTTGAAATTGGCGTATTTGCGTGGGAAGACGATTCATGGGAATGGGGTATCGCTCCTGAAGCAGGTGTGGTAATACCTGTTGAAAAGGATTTTGGTATTATACTCAATGGAAAGTATAACTATGCACTTACAGGTGAAGATGTTTTCGGGACAACAATAAATCATACTTACTGGCAAATTAACGCCGGTTTTGTATGGGAACCCTAGTAAGAAGTTAACCATTAAAAAATAGAACTAATAAAGGAACATTTCATGAAAAAATTATTTTTATTCGTTTTCCTGTTTTCAATAGTAAATGTGTTTGCACAGGATGCAGATAGTTACATAGAGGTTCTAAAATCAGAAATAAAAACTGACAAGAAAGCAATCATAACTGAGACCATGCAGTTCACAGAGCAGCAATCAGCAGCATTCTGGCCTGTATACAATGAATTTGAACACGAATTAGATAAACTATCAAGCAAACGAATCGCAAACATTAAGGACTTTGCAGCAAACTATGATAGTCTTACCGATAAGAAAGCTGATGAGTTGATCAAAACCTCTTTCAGTTTTCAGAATGATAGATTAAGTCTTAATGAAAAGTATTACAAAAAGTTTGCTGATGTTTTAACACCAATTGTTGCAGCAAAGTATATGCAACTTGAAAACCAGATTCAATTAATATTAGATCTGAGCATTGCAGCAAATTTACCTTTGGCGAAAAAACCAGGCAGTAAGCAATAGTATTTTTATTATCAATGCCGATTGAATTGCTATCTCAGTCGGCATGTTAATTATGCTCTGAAGCGTTTTAATATCTAACTTTTAACCGGCGTTGGATTTTATGTTCGATGCTTTTCTATATCAGTTATTGAAATTATAATTCATAAAACGAGTAATCAAATTATCGAGTACTTTATTTTCTTAAGGAGTTAATAAAATGTTAAATCTCAGAAAACGGTTGAATGTTTTTACCTTACTTCTCCTGGCGGTGACTATAACTTTATTCACTGCTGCTTGCGGTGAAGAGGAACAACAGGCAGGCACACCACCCGAAGTACAGGTTACCAAAGCGGTTAAAATGAACGTCCCAATTACTGGTGAATGGGTTGGACAGACTCTTGGCGCAGTTGATATTGAAATCAGAGCAAGAGTTGAAGGCTGGCTGCAGAGCATGCACTTCAGAGAAGGTAGTGAGGTGAGACAGGGAACACTTCTCTACACTATTGATGCTTCTGAATTGAGAGAAGCCGTTGCTCAAGCTGAAGGCAGAGTTGCTGCTGCAAGAACTCTATTGGTTCAGGCAGAAGAAGATGTAAAAAGATACACACCTCTTGCGGAAGTAGGTGCGGTTAGTAAACGTGACCTCGAAATTGCTATCTCCAGATATCAGGCACAGCAAGGTGAACTTGATGCAGCAATTGCAGCTTTAAATGAAGCTAAGATTAAATTAAGTTATGCAACAGTAACTGCTCCTATTACAGGATTGGTCGGCATTTCCGCTGCGCGAGTTGGAGATTTCGTCGGTCGTCCGCCAAATGCTGTTATATTGAATACAATTTCACGTGTTGACTCGATTCACGTTCGCTTCTCAATCTCCGAAGGTGAATATCTGAATCTTGTGCGTCAGATTGAAAAAGAAGGAAAGACCAGAGTAAAGGCTAAAGAAATTCAGATGATTCTTGCTGATGGTTCTTCTTATCCTCACCTTGGAGTAATAAGCTTTGCACAGAGACAGATTGACCCAGCTACAGGTACATTACAGTTTGAAGCTTCATTCCCGAATAAAGAAAGAATGTTAAGGCCCGGACAATTTGCTAAAGTCCAAATAGTGATTGATGAAAGAAAAGATGCTGTCGTCGTTCCTTCGAGAGCGGTATTTGAAATTCAGGGCCAAAAAAATGTTTACGTTATTGATGAGAATAATAAAGTTTTAATGAGAGTTGTAACAACTGGTCCTGAGTATAATAATAATGTTGTTATTGAGACTGGTGTTAATCTTGGTGAAACTGTTATTTACGAAGGATTATTAAAAGTCAAACCCGATATCATTGTAACTCCAATAGAAGCAAAGCTTCCTGAAATGCAGGAAAAAACTTCAAAGGAGAAATAATATATGGCTAACTTTTTTATACGTCGTCCGATCGTTGCTATGGTTATATCCATAGTGATGGTGCTTATTGGAATAATAGTAATGCGGGGTCTTCCGATCTCGCAATTTCCGGATATCGTGCCTCCAATGATCAATGTTACCACAACGTATGTTGGCGCTTCTTCTATCGATGTTGAGCAATCAGTTGCAACACCTCTTGAGCAGCAGATTAACGGCGTGGAAAATATGATCTATATGAAATCTATCAACGGAAATGATGGGACACTAACGCTTCAGGTTTCATTTGATGTTGGTTCTGATCTTGATATGTCAAACGTTCTTACACAGAATCGCGTTAACCAGGCAACTGCTTTTCTTCCGGGTTCGGTAAAAAACTATGGTGTTACTGTAAAAAAATCTCTTGTATTTCCTTTGCTGCTGATTACACTTAAATCACCCGAAGGGCAGTATGATAATAACTTCCTGAGTAACTACGCTTCAATAAACGTTAATGATCTTATCAGCAGGACAAAAGGTGTTGGTGACGTTAAACTTTTTGGCGGCAGCGATTATGCAATGCGAATCTGGGTTAAACCAGATGTTCTTGGTAAGCTTAACCTTACAGTCCCGGAAATTGTTAAATCTGTTCAGGATCAAAACGTTATAAGTCCTGCCGGACAAATCGGTGCACCACCTGCACCCGAAGGAACTGATTTTACTTACACAGTAAAAACTCAGGGCAGAATGTTGAACGAAGAAGAGTTTGGTCAGATCATTGTTCGAACTAATCCAGATGGATCACAGTTAAGATTAAAAGATGTAGCAAGGCTTGAACTTGGTACTTTATTATATAACCAGATTGGTCGTAACAATGGCAAACCTGCCGCTACTATTGCTGTTTTCCAGTTACCGGGTTCAAATGCAATTGCGGTAGCTGAAGAGTTAAAAGGATTAATGAGCGGCTTAGCAGCTAACTTTCCTCCGGGAATGGAGTATGAAATTACACTTGATACAACTCTTCCCATTCAGGAAGGTATAACTGAAATTGTTCATACTTTGTTTGAGGCAGTTCTTCTTGTAATACTTGTTGTGTTTATCTTTTTGCAAAACTGGCGTGCAACATTAATTCCTCTTTTAACTGTACCGGTCTCTTTGATATCTACTTTTATTGTATTCCCGATGCTTGGTTTTTCAATCAACACATTGTCGTTACTTGGAATGGTTCTCGCCATCGGTATTGTGGTGGATGATGCCATTGTTGTTGTCGAAGCAGTAATGCATCACATAGAACATGGAATGACACCTAAAGATGCAACATTCCAGGCAATGAAAGAAGTATCCGGACCTGTTGTTGCCATTGCACTTATTCTAGCGGCTGTATTCGTTCCTGTTGCATTTATGGGTGGTATCACCGGAAGATTGTATCAGCAGTTTGCTATTACAATTGCTATCTCGGTTTTGTTCTCAGCATTTAATGCATTGACTCTGAGTCCGGCTTTGGCGGCAATACTTCTTAAACCCAAAGGAGGAAAGAAGTCTCCACTGGATAAGTTTTATAAATGGTTCAATAAATATTTTGATAAGTTCACCGGAGGTTATCTCTCATTTACAGGAATTCTAGTTCGCAAATTTTCACGAAGTGTAATTTTCGTTGGAATTATTGTTGTTCTTACTCTTTTATTATTTAAGGGTGTACCCGGTGGTTTCGTTCCTGAAGAAGATAACGGGTACTTTCTTATAAACGTGGCGCTGCCTGATGCAAGTTCTCTTCAGAGAACTGATCTCACTTGTAAGAAGATAGAGCAGATACTTGCTAAAGAGAAGAGTATTGATAACTTTACTACAATTGCCGGATATAGTTTTATAACCGGTGTTGCAAGTTCTAACGTTGCTACATTTTTCGTATCAATGAAGGAATGGAGTGAAAGAACTGCAAAGGAAGAAATATCCTTTCAGGTAATCGAATCATTAAATAAAACACTTTCTAATGCAGTACCGGAGGCATTTGTTTATGTGTTTGGTCCGCCTGCTATTCAGGGTTTAGGCACCGGTGCAGGTTTTACATTTATGCTGCAGGATAAAAGCGGAAACACACCACAGGAGCTTGGCAAACAGATTATGAATTTTATTACTGAAGCAAAGAAGCGTCCTGAAATTGGAAGAATTGCTACTCTTTTCCGTCCTGACGTACCGCAGGTTTTCGCAGTAGTAAATCGTGATAAAGTACTTAAGCAGGGAGTTACAATAGCGGATGTAAACACAACTTTGGGATCACTTCTTGGTTCAAGTTATATTAACGATTTCAATAGGTTCGGAAGAGTTTATAAAGTTTATCTTTCCGCCGAAGGAGAATACAGAAACGAAACGTGGGATCTTGGTCAGTTCTTCGTCAGAAATGATCAGGGTAGTATGGTTCCTCTAAATACACTGGTCACTATGAGTCCATCGAGCGGACCTGAATTCACAAATCGATTCAACCTTTACCGTTCTGCTGAATTGACCGGAATACCCGCACCCGGATACACATCTACAGATGCTATCACTGCTCTTCAGGAAATAGCTGCACAGGTACTTCCGCAAGGCTGGGGTTATGATTGGGCAAATATGTCTTACCAGGAAGTTGCCGCAGCTGGTACAGGTGCTACTGTATTCGTTTTCGCATTGCTGTTTGTATTTCTGATTCTTTCAGCACAATATGAAAGCTGGTCTTTACCAATGAGTGTTCTGCTTGGAATTCCATTTGCCGTTTTTGGTGCAATGGCTGGCTTATGGATTGGAAGGTTCTTTAGTGACAGTTATGTAAACAACGTATTTGCCCAGATTGGATTCGTAACTCTCATCGGGCTTGCAGCTAAAAATGCAATTCTGATTGTTGAATTCGCTAAGATGAAAAAAGAAGAGGGAATGGAAGTAGCTGCTGCAGCTATGGATGCTGCTAAACTTCGTCTGCGCCCGATACTTATGACTTCGTTCGCATTCATACTCGGAGTTCTTCCTTTAGTGAGAGCTGCGGGTGCTGGTGCTGAGTCCAGAAAAGTTATGGGGCTCGCGGTATTTTCAGGATTATTCATCGCAACTTTTCTTGCGATATTTACTATCCCGTCTCTTTATGTAATGGTTGAAAAATATTTTGTTCGAGATAAAAAAACTAAAGAACTTTCTCCTGAAAAACCCGCTGATAATCCAGGTTCAGGTGAGAAAGGAGGACACTAATGCTTAAGATATTAATTCCATTATTGTTTTTGATTTTTGCTGTTAGCTGTTCTGTCGGACCCGATTATGTAAGACCGGATATTGAAATGCCAGACAGTACAATTTACATGCAGGATTATACAGTTGAAGATAGTCTTGCACTGGCTTTAGCCGATACAACCTGGTGGGAATTATTTGGTGATACAGTTTTAACCTATTTGATTAAAACAGCAGTTCAGGAAAACAATGATATAAAAATTGCTGCTGCACGAGTTGATGAGTTTATGGGATTGTACGGTGTCAATCAATCTGATTACTACCCGAAATTTGATGCAGGTGCTTCAGGAAGAGTTGGAGAATATAATGTTGATGGTGTAAAATTCAGATCTGAAAGATGGACTGTTGATCTTTCAGCTTTCTGGGAAATTGATATCTGGGGCAAGATAAGAAGAGCAAACGAAGTTGCACTTGCCGATTTACTTGCAGCCGAAGAAGTGAGAAGAGGAGTGATACTAAGTATCACTTCACTTATTGCAAGCAGTTACTTTGATTTGCTCTCACTTGATGCACAGCTTGGGATAGCAAAAAGAACAGTTGAGTCAAGAGCAAAGTCACTTGAATTATTCCAGCAGAGATGGGAAAAAGGTGACATATCTCAACTGGAAATAAGTCAGCTTGAATCAGAGTACTGGTATGCTAAATCGCAAATTCCATTTCTTGAAAAAAGTATTGTGCAGCTCGAGAATGCAATAAGTGTTCTGCTTGGAAGAAATCCTGGACCAATCCCGCGAGGGCAAAACATAGACGATTTATTACTACCTGAAATTCCTGAAAGTATGCCCTCAGTTTTGCTTGAGAGACGACCCGATGTTTTACAAGCAGAACAAGAACTTGTTGGAGCTAATGCAAGAATTGGTGTCGTAAAATCACTTTATTATCCTTCGCTGTCCTTAACCGGTTTGATAGGATTTTCCAACAATGATATCGCAAAACTTTTCGAACCAAGTTCATTCGTCTGGAATGCCGGAGGAAGTTTGCTTGCACCACTTTTCAGAGCTGGAGAAATTTCAAGCCAGGTTGAGTCCGCGGAAGCAATTCAGAGACAAGCTTTCTTTAATTACATTAAATCGGTTCAGACAGCATTTAGTGATGCACTGAATGCTCTAGTGGAAAGAAAAAAGACGGAAGAAATTTATTATTCAGATGGAAAGCGACTGGAAGCAATCACCATATATTATGACTTGTCTAATATGAGGTATGAAGAGGGTGCAACAAGCTATCTTGAAGTTCTTGATGCCGAAAGAAATCTCTTTGATTCGGAGCTTGGATATGTTCAGTCAAGAGCAACTTTAATGAAAAGTGCTGTAGGAATATTCAGTTCACTTGCCGGTGGCTGGCTTGATAAAACAGCTTATGAATCTTATCAGCCGATGAACCCAGTAGAAACTGAACAGGAATCAGAGCAGTCATCTGAAACTGGAAATGAATAACTGAATTTGATGGTTAGAGTTAAAGCAAATCCCCAATCTTTATTTAGAACGGGGATTTTTTATTCAATGAAATAAGGAAAATTTCAATGAAGCAAAAAGAATTTATTAAAAGAGCAAAGAAATTCTCTAAGCCATTTCGCATTACCGATGGAAAAGGATTCAAACTAAAACATATTGATCCGGAAGATACACTAGGTTTAAAATCGGAAGATAAACCAAGAGCCAAAGAAACTCTACAAAACGGAATCGAGTTACTTGCTCAACTACAGGACAAACTTTATGCTCAGGATAAATGGTCAGTACTTTTGATATTTCAAGCAATGGACGCTGCCGGAAAAGATGGAGCAATAAAGCACGTAATGTCCGGAATAAATCCACAAGGCTGTCAGGTATTTTCTTTTAAAGCTCCTACAAATGAAGATCTTGACCATGATTATCTGTGGCGATGTATGAAACGTTTACCGGAACGGGGACGAATTGGAATTTTTAACCGCAGTTATTATGAAGAAACTTTAGTCGTCAGAGTTCACGAAGATATACTCGCCAAACAAAAGCTTCCCGAAAAACTTGTAACCAATCACATCTGGGATGAGCGATTTCAGGATATCCGGAATTTCGAAAAATATCTTAGCAGGAATGGAATTTTAATTAGAAAATTCTTCCTTCACGTTTCTAAAGAGGAACAGAAAAAAAGATTTCTTGAACGAATAGACAATCCTGAAAAGAACTGGAAATTTTCTACTGCAGACGCAAAAGAACGAGGCCACTGGGATGAATATATGAAAGCTTACGAAGAAATGATCCGTAATACTGCAACAAAAGAATCCCCATGGTATGTGGTGCCAGCAGATAATAAATGGTTTACGCGTCTGGTCGTTGCAGCCGCAGTAATCAATGCAATTGATTCTCTGTATTTAGCTTATCCGGAAGTTGGAGAAGAAAAGCTCAAGGAACTTGCTGAAGCAAAAAGTTTACTAAAATAATTGAGCTCATAATTACTTTTAATTTTTTACAAAAGGAAGGTTCACCACAATGAAAAAATTCCTTAAACCCAGCATTAACTGGCTGTTTATATTTATTCCTGTTTCGTTTGCACTTGAACAAGCACATGCCTCCGAACCGATGATTTTCTTTTCTGCGGCACTCTCAATAATTCCCATTGCAAAACTAATTGTTCATTCTACTGAGCAACTAGCGACTTATACAGGCGATGCAATTGGAGGTCTACTTAACGCAACATTCGGAAACCTTCCTGAATTAATAATTTCAATTGTGGCGCTAAAAGCTGGCCTTTATACGATGGTCTTAGCATCGATAATTGGAGCTATTCTTGCAAATCTTCTTTTAGCACTGGGTCTTTCATTCTTTATAGGCGGAACGAAATATCATGAACAGGAATATAATCCTGTTTCTGCAAGACTATATAGTACGATGATGGTGATTGCTGTTATAAGTATGGGAGTGCCGAGCTTCTTCAACAGAATGTTCGGAGGTCAGGATATTCTTCGTCAGCAGTCTATGTTAAATATTGGCCTGGCAATAGTTCTGTTGATTGGCTATGGTCTCTATCTTGTCTTCATGATTAAAACGCACCCTGAATTTTTTAAGAGTAGTGCTTCTGAAGAACAGAAGAAAGAACATGAGGAACGATGGTCAAAGAGCAAAGCAATTATATTTCTAGTCGGTGCTTCTGTTTTAGCTGCATTTATGAGTGAGGTACTGGTTGGTGCCGCTGAAGGAACCGGTGAGGCGCTTGGAATGTCAGCTACCTTTATTGGAATAGTATTTCTTGCCATTGTTGGTGGTGCTGCCGAAAGTTTATCAGCAATAACAGTAGCGAAGAAAAATAAAATGGATCTCAGCGTCGGAATTTTACTCGGAAGTTGTATTCAGATTACTTTATTTATCGCACCACTGCTGGTATTAGTAAGTTTATTTTTAGGTCCGGAACCATTGTTTCTTTCTTTCCCACAAGCACAAGTTGGTGCACTCTTCTTTGCAGTCTTAATCGGAATGGTAGTAGTAGGGGATGGCAAATCAAACTGGTACAAAGGAATTCAATTAATTGCAGTCTATTTTATTATTGCGCTGATGTTTTTCTTTATGCCTGAAGTAATTTAAGAGTCGGATTTAATTTGGCAAACAAAAATTTTTGGAGGAAAATAAAAGAAGAAATCAAGAATGCTCTTGATCCGATTGACAGGATTTCAGAAGTGCTTTTTGGACTCATAATGGTGCTTACTTTTACCGGTTCAATCAGTATTGCAACTGATGGTCGAGCGGAGATTAAAGAACTCCTTTGGGCATCATTAGGATGCAACCTTGCATGGGGTATTGTAGACGCTGTGATGTATTTAATGAGCAGTATACTATCTAGAGGGCACGGTTTATCAGTTCTAAAAAAGATAAAATTAACTCAAGATAAAGAAACTTCCAGGGAACTCATTAAAGATGAACTACCGCCTTTGATTTCCTCAATACTCGAACCTGAAGAGATTGACGAGTTAAATGTACGTTTGGTTAAAATAGATACATTACCCTTGAAAAAAGAAAAAACAGTTTCAGATTTAAGAGCAGCATTAATAATTTTTTTGCTTGTCTTTACCTGCACATTCCCCGTTGTTCTACCATTTATTTTTCTTAATAATACTGCACTTGCATTAAGAATGTCAAATGCAATAGCTCTTTTAATTCTATTTGTTGGCGGCTTTTCTGTCGGTAAATATGCGGGCTTTCATCCTTTCTTGACAGGAACTATGTTGACAGTTCTCGGAATTATTTTAGTTGCAATAACAATGGCATTAGGCGGATGAAAAAAAATTTCTTTATCTCAATTGGCATTTTAAGTCTTATATTCTATTCAACAACTTTCGCACAGGATCAAGATACTTTAAAAGCTTCTGAGTGGGAATATGGAGTTGAAACCGATCTTTATTTTACTGATCCATTCGTCTTTCTTCCTATCTTCATTGCCGATAAAGGTAAGCTGCATCTTGAAGCTCGTTATAATTATGAGGATTTAAAAACTGCTTCAGTCTGGGTTGGATATAACATCTTTGGTGGTGATGAATTCGAATATTTTATTACGCCGATGGTCGGTGGTGCCTTTGGCAGAACAGATGGAATTGCTCCAGGGCTTGAGTTTACTCTCAGCTATATGGGATTTGAATTATACAGCGAGTCGGAGTATTTATTTGATGTTGCTTCAAGTGAATACAACTTTTTTTATAGTTGGACTGATTTTACATATTCACCTTTAGATTGGCTGTGGTTTGGTATTAGCGGTCAGCGAACAAAATTATATGAATCTGAAGTTGAAGTAGACAGAGGCTTAATTCTCGGCGGTGCTTACAGAAATATTGAGATAACCGGGTATTTTTATAATGCATTTACTGATGACGCTTTTTTAATGCTGGCATTAACTACTGATTTTTAACTTTATTAAAAACAATCAAAGATTTCTAACATTTTATAGCAAATTATTTATTAACTATCCCATGAACAAAATATACGTTATAATTCTTCTTGCATTAATCATTTCTGAAACTTCATTTTCTCAAACTGAAAAGCCTGATTCAACACTTACTGAAATACCTGACACCGTAGGTGTTGGTGGAGTAGACTGGTTTGCATATCCATATATATTCTATTCACCTGAAACCAGCTTAGCTTTCGGTGGTGGTGGAATTGTTTATTTCAAATTATCTGAACATCCGAACGCAAAATCTTCAAGCATCACACCATCATTTTATTACACTGTAAATGGTCAATACGATATTACTATCATTCCGGAATTTTTTCTTCTGGATGATAAATTAAGAGTTTGGTCTAAGTTAAATTATTCTTCCTTTTTTGACAGGTATTATGGTGTTGGCAATAATACTGCTGAGATTGAAAACGATAAATATCTTCAGGATAATTTTCAGGCACAGGTAAAGCTTCAGCCAAAACTATTTGATGAACGCTTAAATATCGGAATCAATTATGAGATCAGAAATATGTCGGTTGATGATACAAAAGGAAATCCATATTTGGAAGACACTTCACTTACAATAACGGGACGGGAAGGCGGTTTGACTTCAGGATTAGGATTGGCAGTTGCCTGGGATACCAGAGACAATAATTTCTTTCCTTCAAGTGGAGGATATTATGAAATCTATGCCTCAAACTTTTTTGATTTTCTTGGTAGTGATTTTGAATACAATAAAACTATTATAGACCTCAGACATTATTTTAATCCTACATTGAGTCACGTAATTGCTGTGCAAGCATACTTACTTAGAGAAACAGACTCACCTCCATTTTATGATTTAGGATTACTTGGCGGTAGCAAATTGATGAGGGGAACTATTATGGGCAGATACAGAGATAAAACTTATTACACTATCCAATCCGAATATAGAATGCCCGGGCTTGTATGGAGATTCGGTTTGATATTATTT
>Ga0208980_10001466_pt1 | contig 14283 bp, 15 predicted proteins | sample WetSurMetagenome_3_FD_187993 | JGI IMG/M metagenome (GOLD analysis project Ga0208980, IMG submission 187993) | Wetland microbial communities from Twitchell Island in the Sacramento Delta, sample from surface sediment Aug2011 Site A1 Bulk (version 2) | ecosystem: Environmental > Aquatic > Marine...
AGAAAAAATTAAACGAGAAATGTTGTTAATCTGATTTAATATTCTCAGAAAGAGGTATAGATTCCCCGAGATTCTTTTTTCTTAAACGATAAATAAAATGGTTGTCCTTGTAAATTGCTTCTATAAGACCGAAATATATTAAATCAGCTAAGATATCCTCAGCTGCATTCCTTGGCAGAAAAGCTGTCCTGCAGAATTTAGAAAGGGAGATAGCTGAATTCACTTCAAGATATTCCATGAGTTTCTTGATTTTTTCACTGTATTCAATTAATATACCTCTGGGATGAATCCTGTTCTTCCATACCTTTAAATGTACAGATGTAGCGAGGATGTTTTCGTCTTTAACACGAATATAAGCTAACCATTTGTCTGGTTCAGTCTGAGCATAATAGGGATAGTCCAATCCTTTTGGAATAGTGATCTCAAGTACGGTTTTGCCCTCGACCACCCATCGTTTTGACTCGAATATTACCTCAGGCTTGCAGTACATTGTTGCTGCACCCTGAACCATAAAAAATTCTTCCTCAGAACGAACACCAGCTATCTTACCATTATCTTTCACTCCGATAAGAAGTGTACCTCCATCTGTATTGGAAAATGCAACCAGCGTTTTAGCTATTTTTCTGGAATCGGAAATCTCAAATTTAAAATCAAGTTTCCGGTGTTCGCCGGATTTTATCAGATTCTTAATATATTGGTTTGAGAAATCTTTAGAAGCTCTCATACAATGATCCATCTTATTATGCAGCATGTGGTGCGCGGTGCTGGGTCCACTGTGCCTGCCACAAATCGCAAACCGCAGCCCGGAATCCGGTTTATTTTACCTTCAGCTGTAATTCTTCCTTTGGTTCTGGTAAGTCAAGTACTTTTGTATTTCCGCCTGTTTCAAGGTTAATTCCGTGAGGTTTATTCGTTTTCCAGGAACCTCCCGTGAAATCGGGCACATCAATTGACTGAGATCTGTTGGCTACCGACCACTCACTAAGCGGAGCTATTGAACTCCACGCAGCTCCGTCGTAAACGCTCTGATCCAGCGCCAAACCATTCCTTAAGCAATCAATCAAACGCCAATCCATTATAAAGTCCATTCCACCATGACCGCCGACCTTTTTAGCCATCTCACCGACTCTCTTTACGATTTCAGGTGAGTATTGTTCATAAAGCTCTTTCATTTTAGCTTCATCAGCCCACTCCTCGCCAAGAGCAATGAGTTCGTTCGGATACTTGCGCACCATTCCTTTGGTACCTTTGACAAGATGAATTCTGGAATATGGATGAACAGATGTTACATCATGCTGAATCATTATTGTTTTTCCAAGTGCTGTACTGACTATTGTAGTATTCATATTGCCCCTGAATTTTGAATCTTTCCAGGGAGCATAGAACGGATCCTGTGAAACGAGTTCTTTCTCTTTCGCTCCCATAGTGAAATCAAAAGTTGACACAGATGAGAGATAATCCATTTTATCACCGTAGTTGATATTCAAAGCCTGGCATACTGGTCCCAAACCATGTGTAGGATAAAGATTACCGTTTCTGATAGCATTCTCCTTTAGTCTCCACATGTCGGTATATGCGCCATCAGTCTGTTTGTCATCAAGCGGTTTCTTAAAGTTATATCCCATCAGGTTGTGGATATAAGCACCTTCACCATGTATTATATCACCGAACATTCCCTGGCGCGCCATATTCAGAGTCAGTAATTCAAAGAAATCATAACAGCAGTTTTCCAGCATCATGCAATGCTTTTTTGTTCTTTCTGATGTTTCAACAAGCTGCCATGCTTCATCAATAGTGCGTGAAATAGGAACCTCGCACGCAACATGTTTTCCATTCTCCATTGAATAAACCGAAACTGGGGTATGCATTATCCAGGGTGTGCATGTATAAATGAGATCAAGATCCGGCAATTCAACCAGTTTCTTCCAGATGTTTTCATCCCCAAAAAATTCCTGAGCCGGAGGCCTGCCGATACTGGCCAGATATTTCTGTGACTCTTTTACGCAGACTTCCCTTTTATCACCCAATGCCTTTATTTCTACTCCTTCAATATATGACAGTCTTTCAACCGCACCGCTCCCTCTGTCTCCAAGTCCAATAATACCAATTCGCACTACCGGAATAGCCGGAGCAGCATAGCCAGACATATTAAATTTCTGGGTATGAGCTTTTTTTACCGATTCAATTATCGAAGCAAGGTTTGATTCGGTCTCTTTATTAGTGCAGGCATTGACTAATCCGCCAGCCATGGCGCCGGCACCAGCAAAAGTTGCTGTTTTTAAAAAATTACGACGGTTGGTTGTCATGATATGATTATTTTCTTAGTTTGAGCACTAGATTTAATTATCAGCAATTTAATATTTAATTCAGTAAGAAATGCACTTATACAATAAGAAAAAACTCTGTGCTCCTCCGTGTATTCTCCATGCAACCCTGTGACAGTTCTTGATTATTTTGTTCCAAAGGAGCCACATAGATGACTTTAGATTTTACTAATTATTGATTTATAAAGATTTTCAACTTTTAATGATTCATTTTCCCAGTTCAGGTATTCCGAGGCTTTAACAGAATTCCGCTTCAATTTCGCAAGAAAGTCCGGGTTATCTCTTAAATCAATAATTGCCTTACTTATCTCTCCGGGATCAGGTTTTGGAATCAAAATTCCGCATTTATATTCTTTCAGGATTTTTGCAATCTCCGGAAGGTCAGTTGCAATTACAGGGATACCGGCACTCATGTAATCAAATAATTTATTTGGAAGGCTAAAACTATAGTTCAGATTTGAGTTTTTATCGAGGCTCAATCCTATGTCGGCCGATCTGGTATATCTCATAAGCGTTTCCCACGGTACCTTTGAAATGAATTTTACCCTGCCGGAAATCCCTAGTTCTGATGACTTTTCGATAAGGCTTTCCAGTATATCACCCCCTCCCACTATCAATAAAGAAATATTCTCAGTATTATGAACGGCATCAATAAGTTCTTCTCCGCCCCTGTCAATATTAATCCCTGTCCCCTGCAAAATCAATAAAAGGTGATCACGTCTTAAATTAAGCTCCTCACGTGAGAAAGGCGACAGGTTTTCTGATTTCCTGGAACAGTTTCTGATTACCAGTGGTTCAATACCATATTCTGAAGCATATTTTTTTGAAATAGATTCACTTACAGTCATTACATAGGTTAACCTTGGAAAAATAAATTTTTCAATACTTTTCCACACCCATTTTACGAACAGCCTTTTTTGAATTTCAGGAACACCGGTGAAATACTCGTGAGAATCGTAAACCAGAGGGAGTTTCTTAAGCTTCGAAACCAGAAAATTAGGAAGAAGCGTATCCAGGTCATTTGACACCAACAGGTCATATTTATGGAAAAGCAGGAAAACAAACAACCTGATATTGAAAAATTTATAAAAAAGAAAACCTCTTCTGAAGATCATGTTGAACCTCCGGGTATTGAATGACACTGAACCTGAATCACAGCATTCGCCGGTTCTTCTGCCAATTATTGTTATATCACAACCTAACCTGCTGACGGTGTCAGCGATTTTCAGAACCCGCTGGTCGTGACAAATACAATTAGTAATTGAGAAAGCGACTTTAATTTTATATAACGGTTCGTGCATAGCGTAAAAATACTAGAAACTTGTCATCAATTATTTTTTTAATCCATTAACCACAAAAGTCGCAAAGATTTTGCTCAGAGTTCGCAAAGGGCGCAGAATCATTACGTAAACCAGTAGAATAAAAAAAATCACACAAACACTTAGATCCGCAGAGTTTTCTAATTAGTTGAACCATCCCTTCCCATCATTTGCTGTCATCTGTAACATGTGCTCTGAGAAAAGAGTAACTATATCATTCCTGCTCTGATATTCTTTTCAGAACGATCAACAATCTTCTGAATCCTGCCTTTTCGCGTTTCATCTTTTTTTGCATCCTGAAGCCAAAAAACATACAGTCTCCGGGAGGACGGCGGGAAATTTTTAAAATTATTATATGCAATAGTATTGTCTTTCAAAGCAGCCAGGAGATCATCCGGGACCGCAATATCTATTGTCGATTTTATATCATAGATAAGTCGTGGTCTTGTCATAGCCTCCTGATAAGCAGATAAACCTGCTTGTTTCATCAAACCGTCTTTAATAAGTCTCTGTGCCCTGCTGATATTCAGTCGTGACCAACGGCTACCTTGTCTGCGGGGTGTGAACCACTGGATATAATATTCCTCATTGACTTTTTTAATTTTCCCGTCTATCCAGCCGAAACAAAGCGCTTCTTCAACTGCGTCGTTGTAAGGAATACGTGCTTTGCCTGACAGTTTTTTATAGTAGATCAGCCATATTCCTTTCGCTGAGGAATGGTTTTCTTCAAGCCAGTCATGCCACTCTTCCCTGGTTTTTACGTAGAGTTCCATCATTTTTAAGGAAAGGTAAAATAAATTATTTTTACATAAATTATCCGGATGAAGATTTATAAAAATATACCTCTAAAGAGTTTCAACTCTTTCCGACTTGAATACCAGGCGGATTACTTGGTCAGTATCAGTACCGATAAAGAGGCAATTGATCTTTTTAACGAATCAGAACTATTGAGACCTCCAATACTTATACTTGGTGGCGGTAGCAATATTCTTTTTACAGAAGATTATAAAGGAACTATTCTTTACCCTGAATTCAAGGGTGTAAAAATAGAGGAAAATGATGCAGGTAGCGGAACCTTATTAGTGTCGGCCGGCGCAGGCGTTAACTGGGATGATTTTGTTGCATGGACTGTAAATAAGAGATTCGGAGGATTGGAAAATCTTTCACTTATACCCGGCAAAGTGGGTGCAACACCAGTTCAGAATATAGGGGCTTATGGAGTTGAAATAAAAGACCTGATTGAAAAAGTCAGGACTATCAATATAACTAACGGTTCAATCAGGGTATTCAGCAATAAGGAGTGTGAATTCGATTACAGGAACAGTATCTTCAAAAAAAGTGAAAAGGGCAAATATCTGATTACCAGGGTTTATTTCAGGCTTGCAACAGAACCCTTTCTGAATCTTGCTTACGAATCCCTTAAACAAGAGGTGGGAAAGTTGGGGCCGGAGACATTAAAAAACGTAAGACAGGGAGTAATTAATATAAGGCAGAGAAAATTACCAGACCCGGAAATCATTGGGAATGCAGGTAGCTTCTTCAAGAATCCTGTGGTCGAAAGTACTCTTGCCCGCAATCTAAAAAGTAAATATCCCGAACTGCCTGTATATGAAGATAAAGACGGATTTATGAAACTGGCGTCAGGATGGCTTATAGAAATGTGCGGCTGGAAAGGGAAAAGGATCGGAGACGCAGGAGTTCATGATAAACAGGCACTTGTTCTTATAAATCATGGAAAAGCCACAGGGATGGAGATTTACAGTCTTTCGGAGGAAATCAAGAAATCCGTTCTGTCAAAATTCGGGATAAATCTGGAAAGGGAAGTTGAAGTAATAGGTGTTACTTGAATATCTTTCTCTTGTCAAGTTCTTTTTGATATAATAAAGCATATCTGTTATGCTCTGACAAGGTGCGTGAAAAATTATGATATCCTGAAAAATCATCCTTTGCCGCAAAATAAAGGTAATCATGTTTCTCAGCATTAAGGACTGCATCAATTCCTTCGATACTTGCACAACCGATCGGACCGGGAGGCAGGCCCACGTGCTGATATGTATTATAGGGAGAATCGACCAGGAGGTACTTTTTAAGCACACGGGTAATTGAAAAGTCGTTTAAAGCAAATTTAATTGTAGGACATGACTGCAACGGCATCCCTCTCTTCAACCGGTTAAGATAAACTCCTGCAATCCGGGGCTTCTCATCTCTTTTTGCAACTTCATCATCTATAATTGAAGCAAGTATTGCCACATCCTTAGGATCGAGTCCATTTTCTTTTGCTTTTGACAGTCGCTGATTTGTCCAGAATAACCTGTACTCATAAAGCATCCGTGTATAAAGACCTCCAGCATTAGTATTCCAATATAGTTCATAGGTATTAGGTATGAAGACAGAAATTATATTTTCTTTTTTAAATCCGTCTTTTATATAATTTGAATCATCATTAAAAAAGTCGGTAATCTGCGAGGAATCAGCCTCAATCTGCCTGCCTATTTTGCCGGCAACCTGGTTTAGTGTACGTAAATTATTGAAAGTTATTCTTACCGGCGACTGCCTGCCCGATCTTAGAATATTAATTAAACTATTGTATGTAAGGCTTTTATCAATAACATACCGGCCTGGTTTAAGAGATTTCTCATAGTGTTTCTTTCTGGCAAACCACTCAAGTATTTTAATGTTTTTTATATAAAGTCTCGATTTAAGGGTATCCATAACCTGTTCATATGAAGAACCTGTCGGGATGTAGATAACATTATTATTTTTATCTGCCTTTATGGTTATACCAAAAAGACTCCTGTAAATAACCGCTAAAATTACTATTGCTGCAATTCCTGTTCCTGCCGATAAATAAAGTATTGTCTTTCTTTGCATATTCTTTCACATTCGATGCAAATTTAAGGATATTGTTGCAGGCAGCAAAATTATTGGCTCACGACTCACGGCTCACGACATACGAAGAGAAAACATTCTTTTCTTCCCTGTGTCACGAATCTTGAGTCGTGTGTTCTTACTTTTTTCATAATTTTGCTAAAATTGATCAATAATTTAATATCATATGAAAATGTCAACTACAATGGTACTCATTCTTATAGTTATAGGTATTATAACCGGTGTTATGGCAGGGATGCTTGGAATTGGTGGTGCAATAATAATGATTCCTGCTCTTGTTTTTCTGTTGGGAATCAGCCAGCAGACAGCTCAGGGAACAAGCCTTGCAGTGATGCTGCCTCCGATCGGAATAATTGCTGCATACAATTATTACAGGGCCGGACAGGTAAATATAAGATTTGCAATTATCCTGGCTGTGTTTTTCCTTATAGGTTCCTATTTCGGTTCGAAACTGGCATTGACCTTGCCACAGGCAGCACTAAAGAAAATATTTGGGATTCTGCTGCTTCTGGTGGCGATAAAAATGCTTTTCTCGAAATAGAAAGATTTTAAACTTTCTGATAAAAAGGCTGCCCAAATGGAACAGCCTGATTAATTTCATTATATAATTACTTTTAGAACATCAACCCGACACTAAGTATAAAGGAAGATTGTCCATAATCAAGTTTGTAAGATTGTCCGCCGATAGTAACTGAATCGCCGAATTTTTCACCCAGACTACCAGCATATCTGGCATCAAGAGTAAGTGTCTTTAAAAGGTCAATTCCGATTCCTGCCTGGTATCCAAAGATGGCTGATTTGTACAGTTTGTCAAAATTAGGATCATTTGTAAGGGATTTAGGTGAGCCTATCTGGATTGATGCCGCAGGTCCTGCATTTAATCTAAGGGGCCCCAGTTTAAAACCTAAAAGCAGCGGAATTGACAACCTGTTAAATTTCTGTGTCAGAACCTGAGGCACAGTGGCTGTTGTGACATTATAGTCGTAGGAATTTGAGGCGAACAATAATTCAGGCTCGATATAAAGTCCTGCCAGCGAGATGCGCAAAAATGCACCGCCCTGTAGTCCCCAGTCTGAATTCTTCACTGCTTCGAAGTTGTTAGTTCCAGTACTTGGATTGTATGTCGGCGTTGTGGTTGTTGCCGCAGCTACCTTTAGCCCGAATCTTACCTGTGAAAAAGCTGGAAATGATATAAAGGCAATTACCAGAATAATAAATATTTTTTTCATCATTTTAATTTTTAATTATACAGAATCGTTAAGTATAATAATATCCGAAAATATATCATACTATATTATAACGGATATTTGCACTAAAGGTTGTGCAGTTTTTCATCTTTTTATAATCTGTGCTATTCAAAACCGACGATGCTTAATTCATTTTGCTTCAAGTTCGGCAAAGATGATTTTTTTCATCTGTTCAAATTCCTCCCGTTCATAAAGCCGTGTGATATATATAATTTTACCCGAACGGTCAATAATCACGTTTCTGGTTACCCCGGCTTCTTTCTGAGCAAATAAGCCGAATATGTCTGCTCCCGGATCAAGTGCTAACGGATATGTTACTTTAATATCTTTTTTGAACTGGAGAACTTTTTCAACCGGTTCATCACGATCACTACCAATTACCAGGAGACCAGCCGGTTTTTTCTCAAGCCAGATCTCTTTTTCAATAAAAGGCATTTCCGTACGGCAAACACTGCACCAGCTTGCGGTAAATTGCAGCATCACAATTTTACCTTTTAGATCTGAAAGCTTGTACGTTTTTCCCCCGGCTTCATTTATTGTAAAATCAGGCGCGGCATCACCAACCTTCACAAGATAACCATCTTTATACACCTTCTTCTCTTGCCCGGCAGATACTGAACCGATCAGAATAGTTATCAGCAGAATAATATAAATTCTTTTCATTATTATTTTTTTTCAAAGTTATAATTGCAAATCAAATTATAATAAATAATTATCTTAGTCATTCAAACTCAATAAAAATATCAATCAAAAATTCATCAAATTAACGGGTAGTATAAAATTATTCTATATGAAATCAACTATTTTCATCATTCAGGTCGCTATACTTTTGGTATTGATGCCAAAAATACATGCACAGCAGAAACAGGAAAATAAACTGCATATTATAATTATCGGGGCTCATCCGGATGATCCGGATGAAGACGGGGGAACAGCTTATAAATGGGCTCAGCTGGGATATGATGTCCTGATGGTTTCTCTTACCAACGGCGATGCCGGACATCAGTCAATTCCTGCAGAAAAACTTGCATTAATTCGTCGGGAAGAGGCAAGAAAAGCCGGTGAGGTAATTGGTGTGAGGTATATTACACTCGACAATCATGACGGCCAATTAATGCCAACATATGAGAACAGGTTACAGGTCATAAAATTAATAAGAGAGCAAAAAGCTGATATTGTTATCTTTCCACGGCCTTACGATTATCATCCTGATCACCGCTATACAGGCGTCCTGGTTCTGGATGCTGCATATATGGTTACTGTGCCAACCATCCTGCCGGATGTTCCTTTTCTTAAGAAAAATCCTATGTTCCTGTTCACAAGCGATGGTTTTATTCATCCTGAGCCATTTAAAGCAGATGTTGCTATTGATATTGATGATGTGATTGAAAAAAAAATGGATATGTATCATCAGCACAAGTCACAGATGTATGAATGGTTACCGTTCAATCAGGGCATACTTGATCAGGTACCTGCATCCGATGCTGATCGCAGGATATGGCTGGGCAAGACAAGAAAAGCAGGATCTGATGCAACACCTTACCGTGAAAAACTTATAGAACTCTACGGAAAAGAAAGAGGATCTAAAATCAAATATTGTGAAGCTTTTGAAGATTCAGGCTATGGAGCAAAGCTGACAAAGGAAAATATGACCTACTACTTTCCTTTCCTCAAAAATAAATAAGAGCAAGGTTTAGATATATGGCATGATATTTGAATCTTATATGAAAAATATTTGCCATGAAAAAGCTATTTATTATAATAATTTCTTTTATAGCATTAACCTCCTGTTCAACTACGAAAGAGCCAAAATCATCGAAAGCTGAACTCAAAAGTGAAAAAAAGCTTATTGAACAGAGTCTGGTAAAGAATGCAATTGAAACAAGAAGATATATTATTAAACTCAACAGGCTATATTATGCATATGGAGGAATGACAGAAGTTATTCCCCGGGCTAATTTCATTATTATTGACGGGGAAAGAGCCATTATAAGCACTGCATATCTGGGCAGACAGTATGATATCAAACCTATAGGCGGAATCAATACCCGTGGAAGGGCTGAAGATTATGAGCTGACAAATAACGTATCCAAGGGATCATACAATATCTCACTTAAAGTAAATAACGGTGGCAACAACTCCTTTAATGTTTATCTGAAAATTACTAAAACCGGTTATTGCAGTGCCTCTGTCTCGAGTCTCAAAATCGATAACATCAGATATTCAGGCTACCTGGTTCCGATACCGGCAAGCACAAATGTCTCGCTCGAGGAAGGCAATTTGATCTGAGGACTCAGGGTTACTGATTCCTGATCTCGTATTTAAATCCGATAATTGAATTTCTGATTATGCAATGCTAAATCAATAGTCATTGGTATTCAAGGTATTGACTATTCTGAGTTAATTCAAAGAAATCATCACCTGTATCGCGATATCCATATTCAAAACAGTAATGGAATTTATACCCCTGTGACGTTTCAATAACATGGGTAAAGAAGCTGAAATTATAGCCAAGAGCAAAAAGTGCATCTTTATGAACTTTAACTTTACCCTCAGTATAAAGATCTCCAAGTATCCTTCTGTTCTTTCTTAGCAACCCATGAACATTTCTTACAAAATTATTTGAGTCGCGGTTCAGTTTGTTATTATAATTATTCCTGCACTGATCAGAACAGAATTTTTTATCGGTACGGCCTCTTAAAATATCGCCGCAATCGAGACATTTTCTTTCCACAGCACATATGTTTTCATAAAGATATAAAAAATACAAATGATGTGTATGAATTTGATTTAGAAATATTAAACCGCTTACAAACGGCTGCAAACGATTATAATTAATTGAAAACCGGGTATAAATGATTACTAACCGGAACAGTATATGACTATGATGTAGGTTTGCTGAGAAATCAAAACATTAATAACAATTAAAACTTAAATGTCATGAATTCATTATCAAACAGAGTCACACTGATCGGGAATCTTGGTCAGGATCCGGAAACAAAGACAACAGAAACCGGCAAGAAATACTCACATTTCACTCTTGCCACCAAAGATGGCTACAAAAATGCTGATGGTCAACGGGTAAGCGAAACAACGTGGCATAATATTGTAGCCTGGAACGGTCTTGCAGATATCGCCGGCAGGTTTCTGAAAAAAGGCAAGGAGGTTGCTGTCGAAGGAAGAATTGTCTATCGCAACTATGAGGACAAGAAAGGTGTAACAAAGTATATCACTGAGATTGTTCTTAGTGATCTGGTCCTCCTGAGAAACGGTGAAAAGGCTTCGAAAGGGGATCTGAACAAGGATGAAGAGTGAGTAGAAGCGGATATCTCTCGCTGCATTTCTACGCGTGGAGAGGCTGTCGGCCAAACGGCAGCCTCTTAATTTCTGACAACTTGTTTATTTCTTCTTTTCCGGAATTAAAGCCTTTGCAGTCCAGTTTCTGAAAAATCCTATTACTTTTTCCCTGCTATACCCTTTTCCTTCCTCAAGAAGGCTACTGTCCTGAATATGCAGGACCTTGCCTTTCCCGTCAACTATTATGAAAACAGGGAATCCGAACCTGGCCGGATTTCCCAGATATTCGTTGGCTGCATCATTTTTGTTGACAGTATCATAATTGAGCTTGACAGGAATATAATTATCTGAAATAATTTTCATTATCGATGTATCTGATTTGCAGAAGGCATCAAATCTGATACACCAGCTGCACCAGTTTCCTCCATACTGGATGAGTACATGTTTGCCTTGTTTCGAAGCATCAGAGACAGCACTTCTAATCTGTTGCATGCCATCGAGAGATGGATCATACAATTTCTTCGTTTCCTGAGCATTTACAGTTGCTGTTATAAATAATAAAACCGATATAACCAATAATCTTATAGTTTTCTTTCTTATCATTTCGTTTGTATCTATGTGAATAAAATTCAATTCTATCTGAAAATTAAAAATAATCTAATCAGTTTAGTAATATGTCAATGTTCAAAATCGTTTTTCAATTTCCTGAACTGTTGCCAGAACTATTGATTTATCTGCTGAAGTTTTCTCTATCATTTCAAAAAGTATGAAACAGATCTGGCTGTAAGAGAGTACTATGTTCTTGTCCTTCAGAAGCATATCGATATATCTTATAGCTCTGTCTATCAATTTATTATTACTTGCACGCAAATAAGTCATTACATTTCCTTTATATCTGCCCAGTCTTCCCATAACGAGGGTTGAATGAGTGTTCATTATCATCTTAAGAATCAGGTGCTTAAACAGTGGAATCGTAAAGGAGGCAGCAAAGAATTGATTCTCATCCTCAAGTTTGAAATGAATTCCTTTCTGACTATCCTGAATTTTAAACATATGCTGTTTAATCGATGGCTGCTGAGCATTCCTTCTCGAATATACATTTCTGCTAAAATCAAAGCCAAGCAAACGCTTTTCAGATGCGATGTCATTTATATCCGGCCACTCAAGTGTGCGTGGCTGGCGCCAAAGCAGGTTTCTCCATGCCTCCTCACTTGAGTTGTATTCCGGCAAATATAGATAACAAAGTGAGAGCTGCTCCCCCTCTTCCCTGGCATTCTCAAACGGGAAAAGACTGAATGTGGGTGATCTTTCGGTTGTATCGGTAATTACAGTTATGCCTAACTGATTGTCAGTTTCATATAATAAATATTCTTCTCTTTTATAACACTCTGTTTCCCTGATTATAAATTTCCCGAGGAAACTAATGTCTGATGAAGTCCAAAACTTGTAAAAGGCATCAATCTCATTTTCAATGACATCGTTATTGGAATTAAAATAAAGCAGGGCTAATCCGGCAACTGCAAGAAGGATTGTTGAAGACTGCATCCTTGTGCTTCCGGTAACGGCCATCGGACCCACTGTAAGATTAATCTTTTCTATATCAGAGTTATAAATGACCCGTTTCGATCTTTCGGCAACTTCACATAAAATATCATCAGGATTACAGTAAAGGAAAAATGGTTTCCGCTTAGAAACCAGAGCAGCTTTTTCAACAGCACCTATTACAAAAGGTGTTTCTCCACCTTCTGTTGTGGCAACAAGAAGATCGCCATCTTTAAAGCCTGAATCAACTAATTGCCTTGCTCCGTATTCGGGAAAATCTTCAAAGTTCTCAATTGACCGGATGAGTGCAACATCTCCTCCTGACATAAAGCTGAATACCCTGTCTTCAAGGGGATCACCCTGATGCACCTGCCGCCAGAGTGTTTCAATTGTGAGTGACAGTCTTCCTGTTGCTCCACATCCGCAGAAATAGATGTTATTTCCCGATTCAAGTGTTTCCTTAATACTGTTCTTCAGGTAACAGATCTCTGCTTTCTTTTCAGTTAATATTTTTATGGTCTGATTATCAAGTTCTTTTAGTTTGTCAATTGCATCAGGCAGATGATCTGATGCAAGATAAGACAGGTCCCTTGTGTCAGGATGTGAAGATTCCGTTATCAGTTGCCCGAGCTTATACTGAGATGACACAGAAAGAAATTTTTCTGCTTTTATATCTGAGTCTTTCATCAACTTTAATCTGATATTCGTTAAATTTTCTGTTAAAAATCGAGCAATTCTACATTTGTTCTGTAATCGCCAAGCAAGTGCTCTGCAAAGTAATACCACATAAGCCTGTCGAAATAAGGTACTTCATTCCCATATGCATGCCGTTGACCCGGCAGCATCATGAAATCGAACCGTTTATTTGCCTTAATAAGTGCGTCAACCACCCTGAGAGTGTTTCCGGGATGTACATTATTATCTATATCCCCCGTAACAAGTAAAAGGTAACCCTTAAGATTTTTAGCAATATCCTGGTTCTTCTCAACCACCGCTTTAAATGAGATCCCTTTTTCATCTTTTGTTTTAAGGCTGTCTTTGATCTCTTCCTTTTTAGTTACCTTTTTATCAACTTCTGAAATTCCGTTATGTGTTTCACCCCACCACTGATTATAAATATTATTGTCATGATTTCCTGATGAAGAAACTGCAACTTTGTAAAAATCGGGATATGAAAGTATTGCTGCAGTCGACATAAAACCACCTCCGGAATGGCCGTAAATACCAACCCTGCTGATATCGATAAATTTGTACTTGTCTGCAAGCTGTTCAATACCGTATTTGTCATCAGCCAGAGGATAATCACGCAGATCGTTATAACCAAATGTATGGTAGTAATTATTTCTCATCGGGCTTCCACCCCTGTGTCCAAAGTTTACGACGATAAAGCCAAGCTGGGCAAGTGCAACATTCTTACCACCTGTAACCGTAAAAGAGTATTGGACAGATTCTGTCTGAGGACCAGGATATACGTATGAAATCACAGGGTACTTCCGGGTTGAATCAAAATCAAATGGCTTATAAATTACACCATACAGGTCAGTGACCCCATCTTTAGCCTTGACGGTAATCGTCTCCGGCATCTTCCATCCTGCTTTGTACAGCTGCGACAGATCAGCCTTTTCAAGGTTTAGAATAATGTTCCCGTTACTGTCGCGAAGAACG
>Ga0208980_10001467_pt1 | contig 14279 bp, 14 predicted proteins | sample WetSurMetagenome_3_FD_187993 | JGI IMG/M metagenome (GOLD analysis project Ga0208980, IMG submission 187993) | Wetland microbial communities from Twitchell Island in the Sacramento Delta, sample from surface sediment Aug2011 Site A1 Bulk (version 2) | ecosystem: Environmental > Aquatic > Marine...
GGCAGCGAGTGCCAGTCCGGCGTATTGTGGGTGGCTCACCAGAGTGTAGAGACCCCCAGTGGCTGTTCCTTTCTTCAGCAGCTTCCCCAGATATACTTGGGCGGCACAGCTGAGGAAGACCAACATTCCCACAACAAAAGAGACTGACCCCAGAATACGAATGGCAACCAACACCTCGTTCGGCGGGACAATCATGTGAGGGAGAAAAAACGCAGTCAGCCATCGGCTCACCGATGATTGATTGAGTGCGAGCAGGAACGGATTAAATGCTGCATAGAAGAAGACAGCGAACGGACTGATCATTATCACAATTTCCAATGCCACAATGAATGAAAGAGCAATAGCACCACTCGCGGTGAGTCGGTTGATCGTTTTGTTGGATGAGTTGTTCTGATCTACCATTGTCTTTCATCTCCGGGTGATGGTGAAAGTTCTAATAAGAGTCCAACGTGGATATAATCACGGTTGTCATTTGGGTTGTCCCAAGAACTGTCCATGAGAATCCGAGTCACAGAATCAGCTCCATGCAAGCAGCGTGTGCGGGGCAGGCTCCTGTGAATTCTATGGATGTCGTAACCGGACCGGTGACGCTCTTCTGATCGATCTTCTTGAACCCCTTGCGAGCGAAATATGCTTCCGCCGTGTTGGTGAGTAATATTAATCTCTTCACGCCAAGATCACGAGCTTGGGAAAGATTGTGGTTGTACAGCTGGCTTCCGATTCCTTTCTTTTGTTCTTCGGCTGCGATAACCGCAGAGCGAAGGAGCGCTGTGTCGCCGTACACTTCAAGTCCAATAGTCCCAACGATCGTTCCTTCGTTTTCAGCGACGAGGAAATGCCGGACATGTTCAGCCACTCCCAGAGTCGGCAGTGACGCCGACTCCAGAAGATGTTCGATTCGTTTCAGGTCGTTGGCTGATGCTTGACGAACTGTCGGTTGATTCATTTGGTTGCTGTGAGAGTTATGCTTGCCAGTCCAAATGAAGTGTTGCCCTCCAAATGATACGGCTTCTCTGCCGAGATCATCAAGTTGTTGAAGCCGGCATCCCGGGTGATTCGCAGGAATTCCTCCTTGTCGAGGGCACCGGCTATACAGCCTGCCCACAGCTCCGCGTTCCGGCGTATGTCGTTGGGGATGTCACCGATCGAGACAATGTCCGACACTGTGAACTTTCCGCCAGGCTTGAGGACGCGGTACATCTCAGACAAGACCTTCCGTTTGTCCGGAGTCAGATTGATGACGCAATTGCTGATGATGCGGTCGATAGTGCCGGACTCAACGGGCATGTTTTCAATTTCACCCTTCCAGAACTCGGCGTTGGAGATGCCAAGTTTGATCTTGTTTGCACGAGCGCGTTTGAGCATCTCGTCTGTCATATCGATTCCGATGGCCTTGCCTGTCGGGGCAACTGCCTTGGCGGCAATGAACACGTCAATGCCGGCGCCCGAGCCGAGATCAAGCACTGTCATACCTGGCTTCAGGTCTGCGAAAGCCGTGGGTGTTCCGCATCCCAAGCCAAGATCGGCCGCGGCAACTATCTGTTCGTCCACATTCGTGTATTCGTCACTCATCATGACAGAGAGAACGTCCTTGTCACTCTCTGACGAGCAGCCGCAGTTCGGTCCGCAGCACGAGCCACTTGTTGCTGCAATCTTCCCGTAATGTTCTTTGATGGATTGTTTGATGTCCGAAATTGCCATTGGTTGTGTCCTTCCTTATTTGAGTTCCAACGTTGCTGGAATCTGATTCGGTTTGATCGTGCTGAATGTAGTGCAACAACCCTTCTTGATGTTCTTGATAATCTCCCGCGAGTCACGCTGGGCGACAGGGTTTGACTGCAAAACGGTCTGGAGATACTCCAGCAACTGCTGATGGTCTGGATTTTTGGGTGTGGCAATCTTGTAGAGCATCCAGAGCCCCTGCTGACGGCAATCAAGTAGGCCGGCGTTCTTGAGGTAGGAGAGATGCCGGGAAACCTTGGTTTGCGTGAAGCCAGTTGTAGACTCGATGTCGCAAACGCATAGCTCGCCTGTCTTGAACAGCAGATTGAGAATCCTCAGGCGGGCTTCGTCTCCCAATGCTTGGAAGACCCTTGCCAGATCTTGCATGTTGCCTCCTCACTATATTCGCTTAGACGAATATAGTTCAAAAATGTTTCACCCGCAAGAGAGAAAGAAACATGATGGGGAAAAGGGAGGGAGACGCGCTATTTTTCGACAGCTAAGTACGTTTGCCAGCGGTGGTAGAGTTCGGCTGTGGCTTTGACATCGCCGATGCAGTACTCCGCTATCTCGCGGTATCGGCGTTCCTGGTACAGAGGTCCAAGATCCAGACCCGTGATGCCCGAGGCTTTGGGGCTTTTGATATTGAAGGCCTTACAGTAGAAGTCCAGATTGAATTTACGTACTGCGCCGTAGAACGTAAATTGTTCCATCAGGTCACAATGTTCACTGGCTCCGTACCGATAAGGCATGAGGTTGCGCGTTGCCTTGACCCCCAAGAGCGCGGAGCGAAGCATGATGAACGGGCAATCGAATGATCGTCCGTTGAATGTGATGAACTGTGCGTAGTGGTTGATCGTCTTCCATAATTCCTCCAACATCTCTCGTTCTTCGCACGGGACGAACTGCACCATGCCGTCTTCGGATGACCATGGCTCTTCCTTGGGTGCATCATACAGCACCTTCCCCTGATTGGAGTCGGGGTTCAACATGCCAATGGCGATGATCTTCGCCGTCAGGGGTGAGAGGTTCAGTTTCTGGATCGTCTCGGTCTTCTCCTCGTCGGTCTTGGCAAACTTCATCAAATACTCTTGCTGCTTCTCATCGAACGAATCCAGTGGGAAGCCGAGTGTTTCGATGTCAAACACCACTTTGTTCATTCGTCCACCTCTTTCATGAGTTCCTTGATGACTGGTTCAACGGTGTCCCATCCGAATCCCCTGCGCATCAGAAAAGTCGAGAGCCGATGACGCAGTTGCCTCAAGTCAGCGGGACGGCGGGTTGCAGTTGACTTCTTCAGGAATTTACCGCCGGCCTCAAGTGCTTCCACCCGTTCGTCGACTGTAGTGAATGCAGTGCTCAGTGCCTCTTCCACGGTGACTTTTTCAACGCCGAGAAGCAGAAGCTTCCTTCGGAGCAATGTCCTTCCCGTCGGCTTTGCAGAGAGCGCATCTCGAATATACATCCGCGCGAACTCGGTGTCGTTGAGAAGTCCAGCACGTTTCAAACTCTCAATCGTCTGCTCGATATCCTCGTCTCCGAATTCCTTCTCCCGTAGCTTGTTCCGAATTTCTTTGGCGGCCCGGGGCCGATGAGCGAGAAATCGGAGAGCCACCCGTTTAGCTCCTGAGATCTCTTCCTCCTGCACAAGCGCCTTGATTCTCTCATCGCTGATCTCGTCGCCAGTGCGCAGTCCTGCTCGCAGCAATGTCTCGTCGCTTATGCCGACGACGAACTCACCATCGGCAAAGATGTTCTTGCGCTTCGGGTTCTTCTTCTGGGATTCGATCTTGGTGATACGCATGGTGTCTCATGCGGGTAAGGTTCTACTACAGAGGGTTGTGTTGAAAAGCGATAAGGCGCAGGATGAACCTGCGCCTCAATCAAATGTCTACTTCTATTTCTTCTTAGCGAATTCCTGTTTGGTGCCCGCTGTGACTGGTGCTGCTGGCTTAGCCATTGCCGTTGGGGCTACACCTGACTTCACTTCAGGTTTGGCAGTTCCGTTTGTGGGAAGGAGGCCGAGTTTCTTCCGTGTCTCCGTTTCGATTTCCTTGGCGAGCTTCTCGTTTTCCTGCAAGTACTTCTTGACAGCATCACGCCCCTGGCCTATGCGGTCTTCCTTGTAGGAGAACCATGATCCTGATTTGGCAATGATATTTTGCTCGACTGCAGTGTCAACGAGATCGCCGAGTTTGGAGATGCCTTCATTGTAAAGGATATCGAACTGTGCCTCACGGAAGGGCGGAGCGACCTTATTCTTCACGACCTTGACGCGGGTTCGGTTGCCGATGATGTTCGTGCCATCCTTGATGGCTTCAATGCGGCGGACATCAAGCCGGACAGATGCGTAAAACTTCAGGGCGTTTCCACCCGTGGTTGTCTCCGGGTTTCCAAACATCACGCCTATCTTCATACGCAACTGGTTCGTGAAGATGACCGAGGTTTTGGACTTGCTGATTGCAGATGTCAGCTTGCGGAGTGCTTGCGACATCAAGCGAGCTTGCACGCCCATGGTCGGGTCACCCATCTCGCCTTCGATTTCAGCTCGAGGTGTCAGAGCTGCAACCGAATCGATCACGACAACATCAAGCGCATTACTGCGGACGAGCGTCTCAACAATCTCCAATGCTTGTTCACCGAATTCCGGCTGCGAGAGCAACAAGTTGTTGACGTCCACACCCAACTTTTTCGCATAGGAGAGATCGAGCGCATTCTCTGCGTCGATGAAAGCGCAGATGCCGCCGCTCTTCTGCGCCTCGGCGATGATATGAAGACAAAGGGAGGTTTTGCCGGAAGATTCCGGTCCGAACACTTCAATCACTCGCCCACGTGGTATACCGCCGATGCCCAACGCTGCATCAAGCGAAATGGAACTTGTGGAAATTGTCTCGATGTGTTGAATCGGGCCTTCTCCCAATCGCATCAATGCACCTTTGCCATGCTGCTTCTCGATTTGATCGATGGCGATCTTCAATGCCTGAGCTTTGGATTCTTTGTCGTCTGCCATGATAGGCTCCTTGGGATATTAGTCTGATATGCTCGTTGATTTCTTTGAAGAAGCTGTCCCCTTCGGGCAGCGAAACTGAGGCCGGCCTACTTGCAGAGTGGAATTGTCTTGAGAGTGGTATAGACTGAGCCGCTGGGCTTCAGTTCACTTTTGATAAGAGCAACTTCACGGATCTCAACCGGCTGGCTCTCAAAGGTAATCGATTCCATCATGCGAAGCAAGCTCTGGATTTTCTGGTCACTCTTCACTCTGCCAAGTGTAACATGTGCATGGAACTTCCTTCCCTCTCGCTCGAACCCAAGGGAGAATAGAGCAGATTCGATTTCCTGTTGGAGGGAGTTCAGGTTGCCTTTCAGGTCTCCCATCCCAGTCCAGATAACTCTAGGTGCCCGCCGGTTCGGGAAGCACCCGACTCCTGCATATTTCAACGAGAGGCAGGTGCTTTCCCGACCAACCCCCTCAATATAAGAAACGATTTCAGGTAACAGCTTCTCTTCCGTATTGCCAAGGAACTTGAGCGTGGCGTGGAGTTTCTCATCGGGCTCCCATTTCACATCGGCCATGGATTCCCTTAGTTGGTCACGGATTTCGCCGATTTGCGACCTGATTTCTGGTGGTGTTTCTATTGCGATGAAGAGGCGAAGGGATGGCATGATTCATTCTATCTTCAGGATTCTTCTTCTCACCAACTCCAGCGCCGTCTGTGCTGCGCGTTCCTTTGTACGCTTTCGGTCGTCCCCGAAATTGAACCTCAGCGCAAGCGTCGTCTCCTTGTCTGCATAGCCGATCCACACAAGGCCGACGGGTTTCGCGGGCGTTCCGCCCGTTGGTCCGGCAACGCCTGTGGTGGAAATGCCGATGTCGGTTCCCGCAAGTCGGCGAATGCCCGCGGCCATTGCTTCAGCAACTTCCTTGCTGACTGCGCCGTGAGTTCTGATGAGCTCTTCGGGAACACCGAGCAGCTCGATCTTCGACCAATTGCTATAAGTAACCAAGCCACGCTCGAAGTACGTCGAACTGCCGCTGACGTTGGTGATCTTGTCTGCAATAAGCCCGCCCGTACATGATTCTGCCACAGCCATGGTCAGCTTGCGTTCGGCGAGTAAATGACCCAAGACTTCTTCGAGTTCTTCTTCGCCGGTTCCGTAAATGTGCTTCTCTACTTTCGCTCGGATTCGTTGCTCAACCTCTCCTACCTTGGCTTCGACTGAAAGGAGATTCTCCCCATGGACAGTTATCCGCATTCGCACACCAGTAGGAGAGGGAAGGAAGGCGAGTTTGGCTCCCTGCAGTAATGTATCGATGTCGCCGAGTTGTTTGGCCAGCATACTTTCAGGAATGCCACTTGTCCTAAGTGTAAGATGTCGAATGACAGATCCCGTGACTTTGGTGGAGAGGAAAGGAATGACCGACTGATCAATCATCGCCTTCATCTCGTACGGGACGCCCGGAAGCACGAAGAAGTACCTGTTGTTCTCTTCAAACAGCATGCCCGCTGCGGTGCCGACCGGATTAGGAATGACCTTCGCTTTGCGGGGAACCATGGTCTGCTCTTCATGTGCCTGGGTCCAGGCAATGTTACGCGTCTTCATGCGTGCCGCGATGGTTCTTCGCACGTCTTCATTGCTTACAAGGTCACTGTCGAAGAATTTGCAGACAGTCTTCTTGGTAATGTCATCATGTGTTGGCCCGAGTCCGCCCGTAACAATCACAACGGGATACCGTTTCCAGGCTTCAGCAAAGGACGCGAGAATTTCTTCACCTTCATCTCCAACGGTTGTCATTCTGAGCACATCCACGCCAACCGCATACAGCTTCTCGGCAATGTACGCTTGATTGGTGTTGATGACCTGGCCGATGAGGAGTTCATCGCCAATGGTTATGATTTCGGTTTTCATCAGAAGGAGAGAAGATAGGGAAAGGCGGACCGGAGAATCCAAAGGCATATCTGGATCGCAATATTTGCGTACACTCCGGCCACGACATCATCGAGCATGATTCCCCAGCCATTGGGAATCCGTTCCAATTGTCGAGCAGGCGGCGGTTTGACGATATCGAAAGCGCGGAACGCAAAGAAGGCGATGACAACAGCAACGATGGTTTTGGGAACAAAGAGGAGGGCGATCCACATTCCAACAATTTCATCGATCACAACTATCGAAGGGTCCGCAGCTTCGTGTTCGCCTGGCTGGAATGTTGCTTTCGCAAGTTCTGCGGATCGAGTGAGTTTGTGTCCGACGATGTCAGCTACTCTACCCGAAGTCCAGACACCCGTGAAGAGCCCGACGATTATCATCGCGGAAAGCACCGCAGGGCTTTCAGTGCTGGGGAGAAGATAGATGAGGATTCCAACAATGGTCCCAAAGGTACCCGATGCCCAAGGAATGTATCCCGAGAAAAATCCCGTGGCGATGATGTTTGTGAAGAAGGGAATAGAGCGAGTATTGCTAGTCTCTTCCCGACCTGATGCTGGCATACAGTTCCCGGAGGAATTTTCTATTATCAAACAGATATGCGATGCCCGTTCCGACAGTAGAGAACGTCACCGTGAGCATCATTCCAAATAGCACCAGAGGATGCATCAGTGTTATGATCGTGCTGCCCCATTCGGAATAGATGAGAGGGACACTCCGTGCAACATAAAGAATCAGGATGTAGTAGATGACCACAAACTGGCCGAAGGTTTTTGCCTGGGCAGTTTTCGATGTAACGATGGGCTGGTCTTTGTATTCGGCATACGAGCGCAGGCCCGTGATTAGGAAGTCCCGGATGATGACAATCCACACCATCCAACCATCGACCAATCCAAGCTGGACGTATACGAGCAACGCAACGGAGGAGAGAATCTTGTCAGCAAGGGGATCAAGGAACTTGCCCCAGCGGGAAGTGTCGCCAAACTTCCGTGCAAACCACCCGTCGTACCAGTCCGTGAGTGCAGCGATGACGAACACCAACAATGAGAGCTGTCGGTTGAGCGAAGATTCGGAAAGAAGGAGATAGGCGAACACCGGAGTCAGCGCAATCCGGAGTAGCGTGAGTTGATTGGGGAGCGTAAGTTGAAGCGAGACTTTCTGCAACGCGGACCTCAGTGTATAGCCACCAAGGCACTAAGACGCCAAGAAAGCAGTAGTCAACTACTTCGTGTCTTTGTGTCCTTGTGGTTCACAATGCTCAGAATGAAAAAGCCATCAACGATGCTGATGGCTTCACATGAATCCGAACAATAGGAGAACGGAGCTATGCCGCTTTCAACACTTTGTTCGATTTGATGCATGCGGTGCACACGGTAAGGCGTTTCGTGCGGCCGTTCACCTGTGCACGAACCTCCTGCAGATTGGGAAGCCATCGCCGACGAGTAAGGTTGTGCGCGTGACTGATGTTGTTGCCGGTAACCGGCCTCTTCCCACAAATATCACACACTTTTGCCATTGTACTTCCTTGGATTGAGATTAAACGTGGATCAATATAGGAAATTCCACGTTATCCTGCAAGCCAGTTGAAAGGAGTTTCCCTTTTTCAGAATCCGAGTCTGCCGGACGTCGAAACCTTCACCCAGTATGCCTTTCCCGGTTCTATGGTGTTGGTCTGGATGTAACCAGAACCTGAGAATGCATAATAGCCAGAAGCAACGATACCCGTGGGCATTTGAACAATCGAAGCAACCTGAATGGGCACGGAAATCGAACCAACTAAGTTCCACCCCTGAACTACATCGACGGTATCATGCAATCGTGCGAATCCGGTGATGGAGACGGTCTGGGCCGATGGAAACTTGATCCAGTAGCCTAGTCGATTGAGCAGCGTATCCTTGCGAACGTAACCTGCTGCGGAGACGTACGTGTATGCGTTGGAGGTTGCAGTTGGAAAGAGAATAGTCGAACGAGAATCACCAACTGTGACTGGAACAGAAACCATGTTCCAATCGGTTGACATCTGTATGTTTGCCGTTGTTGTATTCAGGTATGTCAGTCCGTGAGGTCCCGGCGATGTAGGTGGAGTAGAGTGGCAGATATTGCAGTCGCGCAGTGGACCAGCAACCCCCTGTAGCCGTATGCTCTGCAGATTGTCGTTCGACTGGATTGTGGGAAGAATTGCATGTGGGCTGCCATGACACGCTGAGCAGTACAATCCACCGTGCCCCTGCGACTCGCGATACAATTTGTCCGCCTCTTCCGCGTGGCCGCTTCCGTGGCATGCTGTACTGCCGCACCTTGGTTCGTCCAACCACGGTCGGCGTCCGGAGTTGATGGACGAAGCAACCTGTGCCATCGTTCCGTGACAATTCTGGCACGTCAGTGGGTTTGTCGTGTTTGTTCCCATGACATCCCGAAGACAACGCGTGTTCGGTCCCGGATGACACTTGTAGCAGGTGGAAAGAGAGTTTGTTGGCGTAATAAACTGATGTCGAGAGTGAATTCGGTATGAGAATGACTGGGCCTCGGGATCACCTGTTGTCCCAAGAGCATTGGAAGCATGGCAAGTGGCACAGAGGATGGGTTGCGTGCGGTTGAAACCAGGGACACTCTCGTGGGCGCTCAGGATCGCAGTTTCTGATGCATGGCAACCGGACTGTACACACCCAACTTCGTTGCTGACGGGGATAACGACGTCGGTCGCCGCCACAGTATCGCCAGTGGCAATCAATCTTGCAACAAGGTGAATGAGTTGATATGGATTCTCATTCACGAGATCATTGTCAGCAAATGGAGTGATCGGGATGCCTGTCGCCTTGAAGTGGTTGCCAATTGTGTCCAGGTTTCCGGTTAATCCCTTGCCTGTCAGACCTATGTTAGGTGTCAGAGGTTGAGAGAGCCCAAAGAGCTGCTGGGCGTAGGTCCAGAAGTTGGTCTTGCCCACTGAATATGTGTTCCCAGGTATTGAATACTCTACAGAAAAACCGGCGGTAACGAGTTGAGGAAGCTGATTGGGCGACTTTCGGATCAATTGGGCAACGATATTGTTGAATGGCGGAAGAACGGCCATCTTCGAAAAGTCTTTGTTTGAACAGTGCATCCCAAGGTCATTCCATCCCACGAGAACATATTCTTGAGAAACGGATACCTGTTGAAGCATTACTAGGAGCAAGAGGAGGACTCCGAACCGACTGTTCATTGGGGCACCTTGTGGCTGATGAATGCAACGAGAAAAAGAAAATCGATGGCAAAAGGGCGCGAGCCTCTTTGGTATGATGCTTAGATTCCACAAAGGGGTCAGCTTCTTGTTTGGTTTCTATTGCCGAGTAGGGGTACGAAGCTGAGGAGAGACGAACAGGGGGAATCCCGCATTCCGTTGAATTTATAGGGATTCAATTGAAATTCACTCTTCATTTATGTACAGTATCCTGAAGTCCAACCATTATTGGGAACGTCATTTTCTGGAGTTATGCTAGTCCTAGGTATTGAAACATCGTGTGATGAGACTTCTGCAGCGGTTGTGGAGGAAGGTGCTGTCAAATCCAATGTCATCTCATCGCAGCTCGTGCATGCGAAGTACGGTGGGGTTGTGCCTGAGCTGGCTTCACGGGCTCACCAACGACTCATTATTGACGTGGTGGACGAGGCTTTGAAGACAGCCGGCGTGACGAAAGATCAGATCGAGGGAGTAGCGGCAACGCAAGGTCCGGGACTTGTTGGTGCATTGCTTGTAGGGCTGAACTTCGGTAAGGCACTCGCCTATGGATTGAAGGTCCCATTTGTGGGGGTGAACCACATGGAGGGACATCTGTACTCAAACATGCTGATTGAAAAGAAACCCACCTACCCGTTTCTTGCGTTGATTGTCTCTGGCGGCCATACCATGCTGGTGCTCGTCGATTCCCCTTTTGAACACCGATTGCTCGGGCAGACTCGCGATGATGCTTCAGGCGAAGCGTTCGACAAGGTGGCGAAGATGCTCGGACTGGGTTATCCTGGCGGACCTATCATCGACAAGCTGGCGAAAATGGGGAACCCTGCGGCAATCAGGTTTCCCCGGACATACCTCGACCAAGGGAGCTATGATTTCAGCTTTAGTGGTGTCAAGACAGCGGTCCTTTATTATCTCAGAAACAACCGCCTGACGGATCATGCGAATCTTTCTGAGCAGAGGCTTGCAGATATCTGTGCAAGCTTCCAGATGTCCGTTGTCGATGTGTTGGTTGATAAGACTCTCACGGCAGCACGAGAATTTGGAGTGCACGACGTGACGATCGCAGGTGGAGTCTCTGCGAATTCTCTGCTAAGATCCCGAATGGACGAAGCATGCAAAGGAGAAGGCCGATGGCTCTTCTATCCACCGCTTGAATACTGCATGGATAATGGTGCCATGATCGCGTATGTGGGATGGATGAAACTCCTAAGAGGTGTTACCTCCTCGATGGAACTACCGGCCGTGGCGAATCTCGAACTTGTGTAGGACTCCCGACTTTACAGAACTGTCGAGATATGCTCAATTCGCTTCTGAAGAAATACCCAACCTCGCTTCCAATCGCTTTTCTCGTTCTCATCATCCTTGTCCCGTACTGGAAGCTGACAACGATGAGCGGGTTCCTCATCACGGATGACATCTTCACGAGCGATATCATGAACGATGCTTTCCCATACCGGTTTTATCTCAGTGAAGTTTTGAAGAGCGGACATCTTCCATTATGGTATCCTCCCGTGTACGGAGGCTTTCCTCTTCTGGCGCGAGCTGAGGCAGGCGTTGCATACCCATTGAATCTGATCCTTTTTGGTTTCCTGCCCCCCTACACAGCACTCAACATCACCATTCTCCTGACACTCATTATTGCTGCGGTTGGTATGTATCTCTTCGTCCGCGAACTTGATGTCGACGCGGTCGGTGGACTGATTGCTGCTGTGAGTTTCGCTTACTCAGGATTCATGGTTGCACACTTGAAGCACCTGAGCACTGTGAATGCAGCATGCTGGTTTCCGCTGGGACTATACTTCATTGAGCGAGCATTCAGGGAGAACGAATCCGGCACGCTCATTCGGAAGGCGAAGCCGTTCATCTTTCTTAGCTTGGTAATTGGCGTTCAGAATCTCGCCGGACACACGCAGACCGCATACTATTGCGGCCTTGGCTACGTTGTCTACTTTGTGTTCAGGCTATTCCTGAGCCGAAAGAAATCTGAGATCGGGAAGAGCCGACGTTATGAGCCTGCGCTGGCAAGGAGGGTTGGCTTCTTCAGAAATCCGCGTACTCTTTGGTTTGGCGTTGCGGTTCTCCTAGCAGCAGGGATAAGTGCAGTTCAGCTCCTGCCGACATATGAGCTGGTGTCCCTGTCCCAGCGCTCAGGTGGCGTTACGTTTGAGTACGCGTCGAACTATTCGTATGACCCTTCCAATATCAAGACATTTTTCTACCCCTATGCCAATGGCGATATTGGTAATGGGACGTACAGTGGCAAGAGCATCTTTTGGGAAGATTATGGTTACGTCGGACTGATCACAGTGCTGCTCGCGTTGTACGCGACGTTCGCCTTGTGGAAGAAACCGCACGCCAAGTTCTTTGTCGTTACAGCTGTTGTCGCTTATGTCTTGGCGCTTGGACCTAACACACCGGTGTATGAAGCTGTTTTCCATGTTGTTCCCGGAATGAAGTTCTTCCGTTTCCCAACGCGGTTTTTGCTCATCGTTGATGCGTCGCTCGCCATACTTGCCGCGTTTGGTGCGTCTCAACTCCTTTCCGGCCAACGTGAGAGGGGAAAGACACTGTCGGGCGCGGTGAGTCCACTTGGATATGTTACACTGGCGCTGGTGATTCTCGATCTTCTCCACTTCCAGATGCGTCAGAATCCAATCGTCGATGCAACTGCTTGGCTTACGCCACCGAAGGCGGTTCAGCAAATCAAGGAAGACAATGGCTTGTTTAGAATATATTCGCCTGGCGCAAGTGAGACTCACAAAGCGGCATTCAGCATGGCGAAGGGTTGGCAAGGCAGCCTTCAACCGTACCTCGACCAGCGGGAGTTCATCCAGCCAAGTTCGAATGTGCTGTACGGTCTCTCGACTGCAGATGGCTATGCCCAACTCACGCCAAGCTACGTGGTTGATTTGTGGGGCGACCAAAATAGAGGAGGATGGATATACGAGACCGCAGCCGTCCAGCAGAACGTATTCATTCCGAAGCCCTCGTTCATCAAGATAATGTCCATGTTCAACATCAAATATCTCCTCACGCCGTGGCCTGTTCAATCTGACTCTCTTGAGAGAATGAAATCTCCTGCAGGGGTGTTCATGTCTCGTAATCCATTTGTAATGGCGAGAGCCTTCATGGTATCGAACTACAGATTCGCACAGGGTCCGGAGGTGGCCAAGACAATCCTGCTCTCAAATGAATTCGATCCCAAATGGGAGGCGATCCTATACAAGCACCCGGAACATGCTCTGAGCAATGAGCAGCTCAACGCAAAGGTTGTGATCGAGCAGTATCGGACCAACGAAGTCATCATTCGGGTCCAGACTGAACGGGAAGGATTGCTCGTTCTCTCCGATACATACTATCCGGGATGGAAAGCTTTCATCGACGGCAGCGAGAAGGAGATACTTCGGGCGAACGTGTGCCAGCGAGCAGTTGAAGTTCCTGCTGGCGAACACGAGGTGAAGTTTGTGTTCGATTCGTTTCCGGCAAAGGCAGGGTTCGGGATCAGCATCACTGCGCTCCTTGTTGCGGGTGTGGTTCTTGTTGTCGGAAGGAAGAAGGGATAGAGGCATGGCCAGCAGGCTCCGATGGTTCCTGGTTGTTGCGCTTGTCTTTGTAGCTATTGCAGGAATAGCCTTTTACCGGGCGTTTTTCGGCGCCAATTACTTCGCCGACGCAAGTGAGAAAACGGTCTTCGTTTCGAAAGGGCAGACTTTTGCATCCGTCGTGGACTCGCTTGAAGCCGCTGGCATTATCAGGAGCAGAGCGATGTTCATCTTCGTTGCGAGGCTCCATGGTGGCACAACGAGGGTTCATGTTGGCAAGTACAAGTTCGCCACCGGAGTTACGAACTACGATCTGTTGCTCGCGCTCACTGAAGGGAAGAATATCTCCACGATATCGGTGACCATTCCTGAAGGTCTGACGGCTTGGCACCAGGCGCACATTCTTTCTCGCGTCGTTGGGATAGATTCCGCACGATTCGTGGCCCTTGTGCACGATGAGTCCTTTGTCCATTCTCTTGGCATAAACGCTCATTCACTCGAAGGCTACCTGCTCCCGGATACGTACACATTCCAGTGGCAAACAGATGAACAGGCGCTCATCACTACTCTTGTCACTGAGTATCGGAGATTCTACACCGATTCACTTCAGGCTCGCGCAAATGGCTTGGATTGGACGACGAATCAAGTGATGACACTCGCCTCCATCGTTGAAGGGGAGGCGGTGTTGCAGGAAGAACGGCCGGTCATCTCAGGCGTGTATCACAACCGGCTACGAAAGGGGATGAAGCTTGAAGCGGATCCAACGCTGCGATATGTCATAGATGGGGGCCCGCGACGAATACTCTATTCCGACCTGCAGATAGAGAGCCCGTATAACACGTATCGGTACCGAGGGCTGCCTCCCGGTCCAATCAACA
>Ga0208980_10001468_pt1 | contig 14278 bp, 15 predicted proteins | sample WetSurMetagenome_3_FD_187993 | JGI IMG/M metagenome (GOLD analysis project Ga0208980, IMG submission 187993) | Wetland microbial communities from Twitchell Island in the Sacramento Delta, sample from surface sediment Aug2011 Site A1 Bulk (version 2) | ecosystem: Environmental > Aquatic > Marine...
TGGAGCATGGCGGCCAGCATGGCGGTGTCGGTGCCGGGCAGGATCGAGATCCATTGGGTGGACAGTTTTCGAACGGTCTGCGTGCGCCGCGGATCGACGACGATCACCGGCACTCCTTTTTGCCTCGCACGTCCGATGACCGCTTCGATCCGGCTGCTGAACCGGGTTTCACAGATGTTGGCACCCCAGAGAAGTATGAACCGGGAGTTCTCCAGGGTCAGGGGGTCCAGGCCGGTCATGCGCGTCCCGAACATGCGCATGTCGGTGAAGGCGGCCGCGGCGCTGGAATAAGAGTCATTGCGATTGACAAACCCGCCGAGCAACGCGAAAAACCGTCGGCCGACCAAATTGGTGTTGTGCACCGCCGCCCGGCAACTCCCGGAACCGTTGAACGGCAGGATCGACAGGCAGCCGTATTGGTCGCGGATCGTAGCTAACCGTTCCGCGATGCGATCCAGGACTTCCGGCCAGCCGATCTCCCGGAAACGACCTTCCCCCCGCTCGCCGGTTCGGATCAGCGGGACGTTCAGACGGTCCCTTGCATAAACCGTGTCGGCCATGCGGTACCCCTTGATGCAGCCCCGCATATACTGTGGCTTCAACGGATTGTCCGTAATCCTCACCACTCGGCCTTGGGACACATGGGCACAAAGCGGGCAGCCGCCGCCGCAGTCATGATCGCAGGATACGGGGACCGTTCTAGTGATCTTGGCGCGGGTCATCGGGTATTCCGTCCTCCCAGCTCATCACGTTCTCCACATACTCATCCGGGCTGGCAAGCAACAGCCAGCGCCTTTGCAGGTGCGCATCGGCGAAACTGATGTGGTGTTTTTCAGCCGCCTCCCGGCCGAGGCGATCCTGCCATGTGACGATCTCTCGTGCGGAGACCGGGGCATCGATCAAAACTCCGTCTACATCCTCAAACGCGGCCAAATCTTTCAGCTCCGGCAGCGCAGGCTTGCGCCACCAGAAGACCTGTCGCTCCATATCGCCCTGAAACCGCGCCGCGGGGTCGGCCGAGACCAGGGTGAACAGAACGGCGCGGTTGCCGGGCTTCGCAAAAAGAAAACGCAGGTCGCCGTCCAGAAAATGAGGCCGTCGCAGGTGGACGGCTGCGAGAAGCTCACGGACCCCTGGGGGCTCGGGAGGTTCGAAAAAAACGATCTCAAGCGGCGTGAACGGGTTTTCAACAGTGGCGATCTTCAAGACGCTTTTCAAATAAGCAACACCGATCCCCGGCCCGACCAACAGTTGATACGGGTGGGTGAGCTGCCGGGCCAGGTGTCGGATGTCCTCGAACGGCCGCTCACGGTTCAGCATCAGTTTGGCCACGTACAACCGGCCGCCCAACTGCACGCGGAGATCCGAGGCCTTCTCCGGATCGCCTGCCGCGCCGCCGGCACGCCAGGACACATCCAGGTCGGGCAACGGAAAAAAAACAGCGTCGAGGCGGGTCTCGGCGTAGTCATAGGCAAGCAGGAAATCCTCGTGGACGAACCCCTGGTTCCCGGTCACCGTGTAGGGCGGGTGTGGGTCAAACCGCAACCCCAATTCACGACTGCGCTTTCGGAAATCGGTGCCCGGGAGCACCGCCAACGGAAAAATCTGCACGTCGTCCTGGAGGCCGTGGTCGGCCACAAAATCGACGCTGCGCATGAAGCCCTGCAGGTCGTCCCCGGGCAGGCCGATGATGAGATCGATGCTCGGCGTGATCCCGCGCGCCTTCAGCCGCTGAGCCCCTGCGACAAAGCGTTTCAGTTGGGTCGGCCGGTTCATGAGTTTAAGGGCTTTCGGGTTGGTGCTCTGCAGCCCGATTTCAAACCAGTAAAACCCGGCCGCCGCCAACCGGTCCGCCAGTTCGTCATCGACGGCCTCCGCCCGTATTTCGCTGAACAGCCGGATCCCCCCACCCGCGTTCAATCGGGCGATCTCGGCCAGCAGCGCCTCGAGCCGCGGCCGGGAGTTCAGGGAGGGGTCCAGAAGGTAGATCTCGGCGATCCGTCTTTCAACGGCCCAGGCCACCGCCCGCACAAGGTTTCGCTCCTCTGCGAAAACGAGTCCCTGCCGCGACTTGTTGTAGAAGCAGAACCCGCAGCGGTAGGGGCAGCCGCGCTGAGTCTCAAGGAGTATGAGGTCTTCGGCCTCCGGCTCGAGAACCCCGCTCAGGTAGGGGCTTTCCGCCGCCCGGAAGATCGCGGCCGCACTTTCTCCGCCGCTGCCCGTTTTCCAGCGGTCCGGCTCCGTCAGAAGCCTATGGAACATCGCTTCACCCTCCCCGCAGGCCAGGAAATCCACGTTCGCCGAACGGACCTGGGGGTTGTCGGGAGTTACCTCAGGCCCCCCGAAAACAATCCGGGGCCCCCAGGCGGACTTGAGCTTTTCAGAGAGAAAAAGGCTGCGCTCCAGGTTCCAGCTGAACGCCGTGAATCCGAATACGTCGGGTGTGCGCTCGCTCAGCAGGTCCAGCAGGGCCGCGTCACCGAGATAGGAAGCCAGGCGTTCCGGCAGGATGTCGACCCGCACGCCGGAAAGGCTCCGGGCCGCCTGCTTCAGGCAAGCCGCCCCGAGCGGGATGTTGCCGGTCTTGCGCCCGAAATTCTGGCGGGGGATGGGCAACTGCAGCAGGAGAACATGGTTCATTCGCTTGATCCGTCGGGAGAGACTCCGCTCCGTGCGCGCTGCCGCCAGGCGACCCCTTTTAAACCCGAAGCAGCAGAATGAATACCAGCATGATTTCCCACACGATGACGCTGCCGAAAGCGACCAGCGCGTATGGGAAGAGCTTTTTGGCGCGGAAATTGGAGCGCGGCAGAACGCTGTTGGCCACCATCAGGAAGATGACGACGGCAACGCTGGTGAGCGCATATTTGGCGACGGTAAATACCAATGGGCCCTTTTTAAGGAAATAGTCCATCACCGGGTTCAGTTCGGTGGACCCATGTTCCATCAGGTAAAGCGTCAAGACGGCGTCGAGAAGGCTCAGGAATAAAATCCCCACAATGCAGCCGAAAAGCTTGGGGCTGTATCGGTCCAGGATGACGACGCGCTTCCGGTCTTCCGAGCGGCGCACCTTCCGGCGCCGGCCGCCCGCCATCAGGTAGCGCATCGGGGGAAACGTCCGTCGGCGGCGATCCTGCCCCGCACGCGGCTCCTCATCCCCGCTGAGCCCGTCCGTGTTACAAAGCATTATTTCCCGCTCGCCTTCGCCCAACTTGTTCGCTGCCTTTCCGTGCGAGTTCTGACCCTCTGCGGGGTTGATCTGAATGGAAGGATTCTTTGTGTGCTGAAAACGCGGCCGCCCGCTGGTGCTCACTTTATTCCTATCGGCGTCTTGGCGCGCCTGCTTGAGCCAAATCGACAGCTGATTTCCCCCACGATAGCAGCGGCCCGGCCATGTTGACATTCAGCCGGGCTTCCGATAGGCACGCACGGTATGGTATGCAACTTGCTGTTAGATCCAGATGGGGGCGTTTAATGGTTGCTACCGCAGTAACATGTTTTTCATTTTTTTCAAATGCATGCAGTGATGACGACCGACATCCGAAAATGTTTTCAGACGCTGGGGCTGGACCTTCATGCCGACTCCGGGCAGGCAAAAGTTGCCTACCGCCGGTTGGCCAAACGCTGGCATCCCGACCATCACGGGCGGCACCCGAAAGACCGCAGGTTGGGGGAGGAACGGATCAGAGAGATCAATGCGGCGTATGCCGTCGTGCGCCGGTTCATAGATTCCCGTCGGATGAATGCTCCGGCGCTTGAAGTCCCGGAGACGCCTCGCCGCCCGGAAGGGTTTCACTGCCGGCAGCTCACACGGGAAATCAGCCTGCGACTCAAGGGCCTGCTGAAAGCGTTACTCCAGCTCGATGGACCTGGGCCCTCATCCAATGCGGGACGCGATGTGCCATCTTGCATGGCTCCGAGGTCATCCACCTGTGCGGCGGCCGGCGGGTCGTTCGAAGCCGTGCTGCAGGACCTCATCCGCCCGAGACGCTCGCAGGGAGAATCGAGAAAACGATGAAAGACACTCCCATCAGGATCACCCGCATGGACCTTCTGGCGGATGCCGGATGGCTGCGCCTGTTCAGGCTTCACTACCGAACGAAAAACCGCACGGAACGGTCATGGGTGATGGCCACCCGGCTCCCGGCCCCCCGCTGCGCCAACGGGCGCTTCGACCGCCCTGATGCGGTGGTGATCGCGGCGTATCACACCGGCAGGTCAAAAATAGTGGTCACCCGCGAGTTCCGGGTGGCACTCGGAAATTATGAATACGGCTTTCCGGCCGGTCTCGTGGACGAGGGGGAGACCGTCGCTGAAGCCACGCGCCGCGAACTCAAGGAGGAAACCGGCCTCGATGTGGTGCGGTTCCTGAGGGAAAGCCCGCCGGTGTATTCGACCGCCGGTATGACCGACGAATCCGTGGCGATGGTCTATGTCGAATGTGACGGAGAGCCGTCCGCGGAAGCCAACGAAGAGTCGGAGGTCATCGACGTGCTGTTTGCTTCCCCTGAGGAAGCCGGACGTCTGTGCAACGATTCGTCGCTCAAGTTCGACGCCAAGGCGTGGCTGGTCCTCGATCACTTCGCCAAAACGGGGCTCTTGTAACGGGTCGGCCCGGCGCTTCAGGTCGTCCGGCTCGGCTCCGATGTCGCAGCGGCCAGTTCGCCGCAATCGAATCGCTCCCCGCAGCCGCCGCAGATCAGAGGCTTTCCCTCGTTGCCCTTTATTCTGGGGACCTTGAGCGGCCGCTTGCATCCCGGGCATTTCAGCTCCAATCCAGGGCATACGTTTTCATGATCGTCTTTAGACATGGAATCGATGTTCCTTTCCGTTGATCCTATGGTTGCGCAAGTGCTCAATTGTCGGCAACTTAAGACAGACAGCTTCAACTGTCCATCCTCATTGAAATCATAGTTGACTGCCCTGGATTAATTCTATACCCTTTGCAATTACTCAGGTCTCAAGGGTTCGGGGTTCAGGTTTCAGAAAATCCGCGACAGCTGACGCCATGGTTCCCGCCATCCTCCCGCAAGGGCGATGGGGGCAGGCGGCGATCATATTTAGGCAACTGCTTCTCCCATGAATTCCGATCCCTCACTGACGGAGTCGTTACAAGTATTCAAACCATCGCCGGAGAAAGTTGGAGGAGGACGCCCATGAAGCTGTCCACGCGCAGCAGATACGGTACGCGGCTGATTCTGGACATGGCCCAACACCGTGGTAAAAACCCCATCCAACTGGGGGAAATTGCCCGGCGTCAGAACATTTCGCTGAAGTACCTGGAGCAGATCATCCGTCCGCTCAAGCGGGCGAATTACATCAAGAGCTTCAGAGGGTCCAAGGGCGGCCACATGCTGAACAAACCCCCTGAGCAGATTACGGTGGGGGAGGTGGTGGCGCTCATGGAGGGCGGCTCGTTCCTGACCTTTTGCTCAAAAAACCCCAAGGCCTGCGACCGCTCGAATCGCTGCCCCACGCGCTTCCTATGGGTCGAGGCATCCAATGCCTTTTTTGCCCGATTGAATCAAATCACCTTCGCGGACCTACTCGCCGAAGGCAAGGATGCGCAGGCGGATATTTGCCTTCCTCCAAAATAAAACAGGGTGGATACCTTTCGGCATCCACCCCATTTGGAGGAGAGAGAATATCACCTTAAAACTGGTTTAAAAGTCCTGGGTAGCTCTAAAAGGAGGTGTAAAATGAACCACCCAGGAGATGATCATCCCGGTGCGTGAATGATCATTTCTTTTAAACCGAGTGTATAGATACTCTGACCGACAAAACGTTACAAAATGCCGAAAGACCCATCCGCCGTTGACGACCGGTTCCGGTCCCTTCTCCAGAAGGCCGTCCGCCGCGGCCATCCCGAGCTGATCTGCACGATCAGCGCCCTCATCGAAAATCTCAACATTCATTCGCGGGCCTGGTTTGAAAAGCGCGCGGCATTCATCGTTTTCAGCGAGTGCTGGCCCCTCGGCCGCGAGATGGTATTCACCAAGCGCTTTCCCAGTAAAGTTGCCGCTCTCATCCGGGTTGCCCGCGCACACAAAGCCCGGGATGCGACCGGGCTCGGGTTCCTCGCGTATGCACTGGCACAGGGGGATGCGAGCGTACTGAATCTGTCCGCAGACGACCGGGCCGTCAAGCTGATCGCCAAGGCGACCCGGCATCCCGCGGATTTCTGGGAATGGGTGTCCACCCAGGGCACCGACCAAAGGTGCCAGGCCCTGGTCGCCAACGCCGGCCGTTACCGAGAAGGCGGCCGCCCCCACGACAAGGCGGTGGTCCAGGCGGCGGCCTATCTGGCAGTGAGCACGCCGCTGCCGGATCCGACGCCCGCACCGGCGGCCGACGCCCCTTTCCCATACTGGGTGGTGTTCGATCGTCACACTTCCGCAGGCAAGCGGGCGCTGCGGGATGTGGCCCGGGACCTCCACATTCCCCTGCCGCAGCTCGAATGGTGCTTTTATTATTTTGAAGGCGCCGCCGCCAACGCCGAGACGACCTCCCCGTGGTGGCAGCGCTACTGCCAATGGCATTTCGCCCGGGTGGGGATGCGGGAGGAGGAAGCCCGCCTTCTGTGGGCGCCGTCGAGAGACCAGATCGCCGACGCGCTGGCCGAAGACGGCCGACGGCTCCAGAACGACATCTATCGGTGGACGCTTGCCAACCGTGAGCAGGTCGATGCGCTGAAGCGCGAAGTCGAGCGGTTCACCAGTCACATCAAGGACGTGCCCCGGGATCAGTCGCAGCTCTTTTAGCAAGAAAGGAACCCGTCATGTCGAAAATTGTGGACGAGCCGGAGGCCTATTTCAGCCAGTTTACCCGCAAAGACGACCCGCTGCTGCAGGAACTGGAGCTGGAGGCCGAAACGGAGCATATCCCGATCGTGGGCCCGGTGGTCGGGGAGCTTCTCTTCATCCTGTCGCGAGCCAGCGGCGCGCGTTCCATCCTGGAACTCGGGACCGCCACGGGTTATTCCACCATCTTTCTCGCCCGCGCCTGCGCCCTGAACGCCGGCATATTGACAACGCTCGAGCACGATCCGACGTTCGCCGCCCGTGCACAAAAAAACCTGGAACGCGCCGGCCTGGCAGACCGGGCGAAGATCGTCTGCGGCGACGCGTTCGCCGAACTGTCGCGGATGAAGAGCGGATTCGACCTGATTTTCATGGATATCGACAAGGCGGACTATTCCCGCGCCCTGCCCGAGTGCCACCGGCTGCTGCGCCCGGCAGGGTTGCTGGTGGCGGACAACGTGGCTTTTCCGGATGCGGACCCCTTCAACCGGGCGATCTTCAACGACGGTGGATGGCGGCCGGTGTCCCTGCTCGCATTCTTGCCGGGTCATTCCCCGGAAAGAGATGGGCTGTGTCTGGCGCTACGTTGCTGAGGCGTCTGGCGCTGGACCCTCTTGTCACCTCGGCGCGGCCGGCAATGCGCCTCCCTTTGGGGCCGGGTCTTCCATGGCCGGCAGGGCCTTGCTCGGCTTGGCGGCATTCTTAGGGGCTTCCGGCACGGGAGTGGGCTTCTGGCCCGGCTTAGACGGCAGCGTTGTCACCGGCGGATGGCCCGGTTTGAGCGGGTCTCTGTAGTAGAGGCTGTTGTTTTCGCGATAGTATCCCCGGTAGAGGTCGGGGCTGCCGGGCCGCCCACGATAATAGCGGCCGCTGTAGGCCGGGTATCCCCCGCAGGTGCCGTACCGCAGGTAGTAATCATCATCGCAGTCGTCGCCTTTGGGCTGTTCGCGCGCCTGCTGCTCCAGCTGCTGGGCCTCCTGCAGGCGGCGGTTGGCCTGCTCCAGCTTCAGCTGGGCATCACGCTCACGAGCGGCCGTATCCGCCTTGCGCTCCTCCACTTCAAGCTTCTGCCGCTCGAGCCGCAACCGGCGCTCCTCCTCGATCCGCTGGCGGTCGGCCGCCGCATCGTAAGGCGTTTCCTCGATCTTCTCGATCACGGTCGCACCGGCCGGAGGCGGTTGATTGCTGAAATGCATCACGCCGTTGGCGTCCTTCCACCGGTAGATGTCGGCGCCCGCCGCCGCCGGCATGGAAAGAATCGCCATCAATCCCAGGATAATCGCTCCCCGTATCATGACGCCCACCCGTTGTGGTTGGTTTTCGCCTATAGTTGCTATTTTTTAGACGCTGTAAACAGAGGTTCGGTTTACCACTTACACTCTTTTTTCAGACTTTCGCCGGCTCGGCCTGCAGAATTGTTTCCCAGGCCGCCTCCGCCGTGTCCACGTAGCTGAACAGATCGAGATCCTGCGGTGCGATGGTCCCTTCGTCCACCAGGGCCTGGAAATGGATCACACGCTCCCAGAACTTCCTCCCGAACAGCAGCACCGGTATGCGGCGGACCTTCCCGGTCTGGATCAGCGTCAGGATCTCGAGGAGTTCGTCCAGCGTGCCGAAGCCGCCGGGGAAAGCGACCAGGGCCTTGGCCCGCATGACCAGGTGCATCTTGCGGATCGCAAAGTAGTGGAACTGAAAGTTGAGATCGGGCGTGATGTAGGGGTTCGGCATCTGCTCGTGGGGCAGGACGATGTTCATACCGATGCTGAGCGCTCCGGCATCATGGGCGCCGCGGTTGGCGGCCTCCATGATGCCCGGTCCCCCGCCGGTCATGACAACCAACCGGTGGTCGTCGGAATACGCCGCGATCAGGCGTCCCAGCTTGCGCGCCTCCTCGTAGTAGCGGCTGTTGGCCGCCCTGCGTTCGGCGATGCGGACGTTGCGCTGCAGCACGGGATCGGCGGCATCCCGCTGCAGCTCGGCTTTTGCCGCCTGCAACGCATCCCTGGCGGCCTGGGGTTCCGGGATTCGAGCGCTTCCAAAAATGACGATCGTGGATTCGATGTGATGTTCCTGCAGGATCAACTCGGGCTTGAGCAGTTCGAGCTGAAGGCGCACGGGCCGCAGTTCGTCCCTGAGAAGAAAATCCGGGTCCTGGAAGGCCAGGCGGTAGCTGGGAGACTGGCAGTGGGCCGCCTCGGCCGCCTTGCCGGCGATCCGGGCGTCCTCCTGGGCTGAGGGGAAAATCCGTCTACGGGGCGGTTTGACCGTCATCCTGGTTCTCCTTTCCTGTATAACGCATGCCGCGGCGTTTGCGTATTCGGCCCGGACCGACTTTAGCAGAGCCGTTCGGGCCGGCGCAACAGGATAAGAGTATTCCTCATCGTTCAGGCGACGGTGTCCAGCAGGTGGCCCAGCATCTCATCCTGGGCCTTGACGGTTTTCAGGTTGGCCCGGAAACCGTAGACGGAGGTGATGAGTTCGGGGATTTCCTCCTCGAGGGCCACATTGGAACTCTCCCGGGTTGCGGCTCCGCTCGTCGCCTCGTTATCCAGTGGGAGCCCCGGAGTGTTCATGCGCTGCTCGCTGACCGTTACCTCGCCGTTGCGGCCCTCTTGAAAAAAAGCGCGTGATTTTTTAAAGCCGTCGGTGTTGACGTTGGCGATGTTCCCGGCCGTCATGCCCAGCTTCTGGCCGAACGCCTGCAGGGCCGAAAGCGCGGAATCGAGCGGTGGTACCATGGTGGCCTCCTTTGCGGCGCGTCAAAATGGAAAACTTCCCATGATGCCGTTGTTCCTGACGGTGCCGTCCTCCAATTTTTTGAGTTGTGAGAGACCGTCGGGGAAGATGCACGCACATCTGAGAAGTTGCTGTTAGAAATATTCAACATCCATGCCAGGACTTCGCACATAGATTCATTCCGTTTAGATTCAGCAGGTTGGCCTTTCCTCGTCCAATTCACAGGCAAGCGCAGCTGCCGATTTTCGTCAATTTTTCGTCCAAAAATTGTCACCCGGACGTTTCACCGTTGAATCGCCCCGCACGGAGTGCTATCGATATGGTCACAGCCGGAAGGAGGTGCTTGATGCAGTTCGAATTTGCAACCGCCACCCGCATCGTCTTCGGGCCCGGGACGGCCGGCAGCATCGGCCGGGAGGCCGCGGCGCTTGGACGGCGTGCGTTCGTGCTGACCGGCGCCGACCCGCAGCGCGCATGGCCCCTGCTGCGTGATCTCGAAAACCAGCATGTCATCCACACAGAGTTCCGGATCGTGCAGGAGCCGACCACCGACCGGGTTGCGGAAGCCGCCCGGGAAGCCGAGAGCCGCGGCTGCGACCTGGTCATCGGCATCGGCGGCGGCAGCGTGATCGACGCGGGCAAGGCGGTCGCTGCCTTGCTCGCCAACGGCGGCGGCCTTCTGCAGTACCTGGAGGTGATCGGAGAGGGTCGACCGCTGCTGCGGCCGTCCGTCCCCTGCATCGCCGTGCCCACCACGGCCGGCACCGGGGCGGAGGTCACCCGCAACGCCGTTCTGGACTCCCCCGCCCACAAGGTCAAGGTCAGCATGCGCAGCCCGTTCTTGCTGCCGCGGCTGGCCTTGGTCGACCCGGAGCTGACCTATTCCATGCCGCCGGCGCTCACCGCCGCCACGGGCCTGGATGCCCTGACCCAACTCCTGGAGGCATTTGTCAGCCGCAACGCCAACCCGCTGACCGACGGGGTCTGCCGGGTAGGCCTGCAGCGCGTCGCGCGCTCACTCTACGGGGCCTTCGCGAACGGGAACGATCGGCAAGCCCGGGAAGACATGTGCCTGGCCAGCCTGTGCGGCGGCCTGGCGCTTGCCAACGCCAGGCTGGGGGCGGTGCACGGTATCGCCGGGCCCTTCGGCGGCACCTTCCGGGCACCTCATGGCGCGGTGTGCGGACGACTGCTGCCGTTGGTTGCCGCCGCCAACATCAAGGCCCTTCGCGAGCGCGACCCCGACGCCGCCGCCCTCGGACGCTTCCGGGATGCGGCGCGGATATTCACGGGCGACACCGGCGCCACCGCCGAGGCCGGGGCCGCCTGGCTGCAGGCCCTCTGCGGCCGCCTCGAAGCGCCGGCGCTTTCCGCCTACGGCTTTGCCAGCGAACATGCGCCGGATCTGATCGCCCACGCCATGCGATCCAGCAGCATGAAGGGCAACCCCATCGACCTGACGGCCCGGGAACTGGAAAGAATCCTGAAACAGGCTCAATAACCTCAACAAATTTCGAGATTCAGGACGCTTCCGAACTGCGGGCAGGCTTTCCTATCTCCCCTGGATGGCTTATAGTCGTATCCAGGGGAAAAAAACCATGACTATGAACAAGATCCTCACATTAGCGGTGTGGCTGACGCTGGCCGGAGAAGTTCTCGCCGGACCTGCCGCTGAAACCCAAACGCCTCTTATCCGGCTGGTAAAAAAGATCCAACCGGCGGTCGCCACCGTCATCGCCTATGACATCGAACGCAACATCGCGAACATCGGCACCGGCTTCTTTGTCAACCCTCAGGGGCACCTGATCACCAATTTTCACGTGCTGGCGGGCCGGTACGCGGCCGATTTCCGCACGGCCGCCGGCAAATCGTACCGGGTCAGGGCCGTGATCGCCGAGAACAAGTCTGCCGACCTGTTGAAACTGGAAGTGGACATCCCGCCGGAGGAGGTGTCCTGGATCCCCTTGGACGACCGCGTGCCGGAAATCGCCGAACGAGTGGTCGTCGTCGGGAGCCCCATGGGCCTTGAGCAGACGGTGAGCGAGGGAATCGTGTCGTCGGTGCGGGAGATCCCACCCGTCGGCACCGTTTTTCAGATGTCCGCTCCCATCTCTCCCGGATCCAGCGGCAGCCCCGTGGCCAGCATGAAGGGCCAGGTGGTGGGGATCGCCACGTTCCAGTTCGTCCAGGGGCAAAACCTGAATTTTGCCGTGACAGCCATGCAGATTCAGTCCCTGCGGAAATTCGACTCCACCAAAACAGTGTCGGAGTGGACTTACGGTCACCTGGGCAACAAGCCGAAGGCGGCCGAAGCCCTGTGCCAGAAGGGATTCAGCTTTTCCATGAACGGCGAAGACCAGGAGGCCCTTGAGTATTTCAAGAAGGCGACCGAATCCGATCCCTCGGATTCAGCGGCATGGAGCGGACTGGGCTCGTGCTACGCCGGCCTCAACAACCCGGAGGACGCCATCACCGCGTACAAGCAGGCCATTGAGGCCAGCCCGCGGGAAGAGACCCCGCATTTCCACCTCGGCAACTATTACGGCAAGCTTGGCCGCTTTGAGGAAGCCATCGCCGCGTATCGGGAGGCGATCGGCATCAACCCGCAGTTCGAGGCGGCCTATTTCAACATGGGCATGGCGTTTTCGCGGATGGGTCGCTTCACCGAAGGCCTGAAGGCGTTCGAGGCCGTCACGCGCATCAACCCCGAGGCGGCGCCCGCCTACTTCAACGCCGGCATCGCCTACAGCCAACTGGGGAGCTTCGAGGAAGCGGTCAAATCCCAGAAAAATGTCATCCGCCTGAACCCGGACTTTGCGCCCGCTTACTTTGCCATGGGCGAGGCCTTATACCGGCTCGGCCGCGAAACAGATGGGGCCAATGCCTTCCGGGAGGCGATCCGCGTGGACCCGGATTTTGCGCCGGCGCACTACATCCTGGGGACCGTCATGCTCTACAAGGGGGACAAGAGCGGTGCGCTCGAGCAGTTCAAGATCCTGAAGAAACTGGACGCAGACATGGCCCGGAACCTTTTCGACCAGATCTACCCCAAAGATGACTCCACCAAAAAACCTAAGAGAGCTGCCAAGCAGTCGAAACCATAACTGCTTCGGCTGCAGCCCGACGAACCCCTCCGGCCTGCGGATGCGTTTTTTCACTGATGGCGAGAGCGTTTACTCGCGGCTGAAGGTACCGGAGCATCTCTGCGGCTGGAGCAACATCGTCCACGGCGGCGTGCTCTCCACCATTCTGGACGAAATCATGAGTTGGTCGGCCATCCACCTGCTGAAGCGCATCGCGCTGACCCAGAGCATGACGGTGGAGTTCGTCAAGCCGGTACAGGTCGGCGGCGATTTGGAAGCGCAGGCCCGGGTTCGGGATACCAACGGCAAGAACGACGCCGTCACGGAAGGGATGATCTACGATCCGAAGGGCGACGCCTGCGCCCGCGCCACCGCCGTGTTCAAGGTCTTCTCCCCGGCCGTGGCCCGGCGCCTGGGCATCGCCGACGAGGCGTCCATCCAATGGTTCGAGAAGATATTCAACCAGGAATAAGCGGTTGGTGTTGGGGCGTTTAGACGTGATCAATGGTGTCAGAGCTTGAACTGTGAATTATATTTGACCGGATTATTAAATCAAGATATGTTGCAGGCATGGCAAGGGCGTGGCGGATCGAATATGAGGGGGCATACTATCATCTCTTATCCCGCGGCAATGAGCGCCGGGATATTTTTCGTGCCGATGCGGATCGTGGCCTGTTTTTGGAGACTTTGGGAGAGGGTTGCGAGCGGTTTGGCATCGAGCTTTTCGCCTATGTATTGATGCCGAACCATTATCATCTGCTTATCCGAACCCGGCAGGCCAATCTTTCACGGGCCATGCACTGGTTTTCCGGAACGTATACGCAACGATTCAACAATCGGCATGCCCGCAGCGGGCATTTATTTCAAGGCCGGTTCAAGAGCATACTGGTGCAAAATGACGCGTATGTCATGCAACTTTCCTGTTATATCCATCGCAATCCGCTGCGCGCGGGGCTGGTCCAGCGCCTGGCCGATTATCCCTGGAGCAGTTATTCGATCTATGCGTATGGCCAAGAGCCGCCCGACTGGCTGTCAACACAACTGATTTTAAGCCAATTTAATGCACCCAACCCCCACCGGGCCTACCGGGAGAAGGTGCAAGGATATTCACAGGAGGAAAAGCGCCTGTGGGAGGATTTCCGGCATGGGTTCATTTTGGGATCCAAGAAATTTGTTGCATCAGTTCGAAACCGGTTTTTGCCCGAGCATCCGGCCGCAGCGATACCGGAGCAGCTGCGTCTGGCGAGAGATAAAGAATTGCACACCATCCTTAAGGCCGCCGCAGATCAGTTAGGCTGTGATCTGTCGCGTTTGATAGCAGAACGCCGGGTGTCGGGAGTCGAAAAAGAAAAGCGGGATGTGTTGATCTATTGGGTTTGGAAGGCCGGTCTGCTCACCAACGAGCAAGTCGGGACCCTTTTCGGCCTAACCTATTCCGCCGTAAGCCACAGCGTTCAGGAAATGAAAAAGAAACTGCGAAGCGATAAAGAACTAAGTACCGTGTTTGGGCGTCTTAATTCACAATTCAAGCTTTGACACCTCTTGTTGACCTCGCCCTCGACCCAGCGTTTGCGCCTGCCCGCACCGGCCGGGAATCGACGCTTGCGTGCCTGTCGCGGGAAGAATCTTCCAGGAGATCATAGGCGGGCCCGAGTGGTG
>Ga0208980_10001469_pt1 | contig 14277 bp, 10 predicted proteins | sample WetSurMetagenome_3_FD_187993 | JGI IMG/M metagenome (GOLD analysis project Ga0208980, IMG submission 187993) | Wetland microbial communities from Twitchell Island in the Sacramento Delta, sample from surface sediment Aug2011 Site A1 Bulk (version 2) | ecosystem: Environmental > Aquatic > Marine...
GGATTTCTCAACGAGCTATTATGTGGATTTCCAGGGATGGGCAGAAGCAAATAGACCATATCTTACTGTAACTTATTCTTATGTAGTTCCAGTTGAGTTAACCTCTTTTACAGTAAATGCTGATTTTGGTGTTGTTGAATTACAATGGATTACAGCAACAGAAACGAACAACCAGGGATTTGAAGTTCAGAGAAGTGCTGGCGGCGAATTCGAGACAATCGCATTTGTTGAAGGACACGGAACTACAACAGAAACTCAGGTTTATACTTACACTGACAGATCTGTAAATGTTGGTTCATACAGCTACAGATTAAAACAAATTGACTTCGGTGGGACATTTGAATATTCTAATATAATTGATGCTGACGTTCCAGCACCAGATGAATTTGCATTAGATCAGAACTATCCAAACCCATTCAACCCAAGTACAAAGATTGAATTCAGATTAGCTGTTGATTCAAAAGTTAGTTTGAAAGTATTCGATGTATTGGGACAGGAAGTAGCTAATCTTGTAAATACTAATCTTGTAGCAGGTGGACACAGTGTTAATTTCGATGCTTCATCACTAAATTCTGGTGTATACTTGTACAGAATAGAAGCAACCGGAATAGATGGAACTAACTTTGTAGATGTAAAGAAAATGATCCTGACCAAGTAGAATTGGATAGAAAACTCGGAACATTCCGAGTTTAATATACTCTATTAAAACAAGCCAGCTCTGAAATATGAGCTGGCTTTTTTTTGTGGCGCAACTTTATATTTTGTAAAAAATGTATTCCCCTTCTTGATTTAATGCTTAAAAATTCTTAAAGTAAGGTAGCATTTCAATAAGTTATTTATTTTTTGATTATAAAAGTATTAATAGAAATTCACTATGTAATTATTGAAGAACTCCACGAGTAATAAAATTGGGGATTTTCTATAGTTGTAAGTGTGTTCCTTAATAAATATATCCATCAACTAATAACTTGGAGGGCTTATGCTAAAACAAATTTACACAATTGTTTTTACTCTACTTTTATCTCTCACATTTTCTGGTATTCTTGTCGCTCAATCTTTAGCCGGCAGTGACAAAGATTTATACCTGGGTCCAGTACCAAAAGAGAAAACTCAGGATGGACAAAATATTTCCACATCATTTAATTCTGATTTAGCACTTTTATATGATAATGGTCCGCTTATTACCCATCCTGGAGGTGGTTCAGGTGGTGCGGACGCAAGTGCGCTTCAAACCGCACTTACTTTGACAATCTATGGATTTGGTGCACAGATTTCAGCGAATAACTCTGTGGCTGATGATTTTACAATTGTTGGTAGTGACTGGGCGATTGATGAAATCCAATTTTTCACCTATCAAACTGGTTCAACAACAACCTCTACCATAAATGATGTGAGAATGCAGATTTGGAATGGTGCACCTAATGGAGGAGGCTCAGTAATTTACGGTGATCTGACAACTAATCGTTTAAGTTCTACAAGCTGGACTAATATGTATCGTGTGCTAGATACCGATCTTTTAAACACCCAACGACCTGTAATGAGAGTCGTGGTTCAGTTTTCACCGGCTTTAGTACTTTCTGCTGGTACATACTGGTTACAATGGCAGTACGGAGGTACATTAGCTTCCGGTCCTTGGGCTCCTCCAGTTTCAGTTGTTGGACAAACAACTACTGGAAATGGTTTGCAGAACTTGGCAGGAGTTTGGGGTCCACTTTTAGATGGTACTTTCCCTCAGGGTGTACCATTCTTAATTTTTGGTAACAGCGGACCACCTTGTCCGGTTGGTGCCGCAACGAACCCAAATCCTTCTGATGGCGCAATAGATGTTCCGATAAGTGGAAATACGGCAACTTGGACCAACGGTGCGGGTACATCTCAAGTTGAGCTTTGGTTTGGTGAAGTTGGTAGTTTAGCACAGGTTTACAGTGGGCCATCAATCAGTTCTTTTGCATTACCGACTCTTCAATATCTGACAGATTATGGTTGGTATGTAATTTGTAAAAATGATACTTGTGGTGTTCAAGGTCCTACTTGGACATTTACAACAGTACAAGATCCAAATATTGTAAATCTTTTCTGTGATGATTTCGAAGCAGGAACTGGTAATTGGACAATTACAAATGATGGTGGTAGTTCCGGCTGTGTTTGGCAAATCCGATTTGCTCCATTTCCAAATATTTATACATTACCTCCAACATCGACAGGTGGCATATTAGCCGCAGATGTTGATGAATGTGGAAGTGGAAGCACTATGTTATCTACGGCGACAATTACAAATGCTTTGGACGCAACTATGTATCAAAACGTTTGGATTGAGTTCGATAACGATTGGCGTATACTCGATGCCCAGGATGAAGCACACGTTGAAGTAAGTACCGATGGTGGGTCAACCTGGACAGGTGTTTGGGATCAAATTGGAGTAGATGTCAGAAACACTCATGAAAACATTGTCATATCTAATGAAGTTGCCCTAACATCTTTTATGGTACGATTCCGTTCAGTTCAGCCGGGATGGGATTGGTGGTGGGTTGTTGACAATGTTTGTATCTATGGCTCAGACCCAATTCCAGTAGAGTTAACTTCTTTTACAGTGATTGCTAATTTCGAGGAAGTTGAATTAAGTTGGATAACTTCGACAGAAACCAACAACCTAGGGTTTGAAGTTCAAAGAAGTACCGGAGGTGATTTCGAGAAAATCGCATTTATTGAAGGCCACGGAACCACAACTGAATCACAAGCTTACACTTATATTGATAGGAGTATAAATTCAGGTTCATACTCTTATAGACTGAAACAAGTTGACTTTGACGGTTCATTCGAATATTCAAATGTAATTGAAGTTGAAGTTCCAGTTCTAAAAGAGTTTGCTTTAGATCAGAACTATCCGAACCCATTCAACCCAAGTACAAATATTGAATTCAGACTAGCTGTTGATTCAAAAGTTAGCTTGAAAGTTTTCGATGTGTTGGGTCAGGAAGTAGTGAGTCTTGTAAATGCTAATCTTGTAGCAGGTGGACACAGTGTTAGTTTCGATGCTTCATCACTCAATTCTGGTGTATATTTATATAGAATAGAAGCAACCGGAATTGATGGAACAAACTTTGTAGATGTAAAGAAGATGATATTAACCAAGTAAAATTGGTTAGAGAGCTCGGAACTTTTTGGGTTCAATTCTAACATTTAACAAGCCGATTCTGAAATATGGATCGGCTTTTTATTTAAATTTAAATATTTTGATTTCTAAGAATTCTTTTTATATTTCCTAAGGATTACATTGATTTTCCTAAATAACATATCTAATCACCATTCAAGGAGGCATTATGCCTAAATTCTTTTCCATACTCTTTCTTATTCTTTTATCTTTTTCAGTTTTCGCACAGGACGTACCTGTTCTTTCTGGAAAAGGAAAATCTGTACTAGAATATCAAGGTGATGTTGTTGTACTATATGATCAGACCTCTGGTGCTGGAGCTAGTAGTCTAACATCTCAAAATTTTGAAGCTTTGTATGACACTTACGATAACCAAGGTGCAGATGATTTTGTAGTTACTGCTCCAGGTTGGGCTATAGATTTAGTGGAAAATTTAGGAGTTTATTATAACGGTACTGGCCCTGCTAATTCAGTAAACGTATTCTTCTATACAAATTCCGGCGGATTCCCAGGCACTCTTGTTGAACAAAGATTAAACGTAACTCCTACGGGTGGTTTAGCCACTGGAGCTTTTGTAATCCCAATTACACCAGCAGTAAATTTAGCACCCGGCACTTATTGGCTTGCCATTCAAGCTAACTTAGATTATGGCGTTGGAGGTCAGTATGGTTGGACAGAACACCTTCCGATAGGTACTGCATCTGCCTGGCAAAATCCAGGGGGTGGTTTTGGCACTCCTTGCACATCATGGGGTTACAGGGTAGCAACTTGTGGTGTTGTTGGTACTGCTGGATACGATGACTTTGCATTCCGTATTAGTGGCCAATTTTTACCGGTTGAGCTATCTTCATTTACAGCAAATGCTGATTTTGGCGTTGTTGAATTGCAATGGATCACATCGACAGAAACTAACAACCAGGGATTTGAAGTTCAGAGAAGTGCTGGCGGTGAATTCGAGACAATTGCATTTGTCGATGGACACGGAACGACAACTGAGACACAAGTTTATACTTACACTGACAGATCTGTAAATGTTGGTTCATACAGCTATAGACTAAGGCAGGTTGATTTCGATGGAACATTTGAGTATTCAGATGTTATTGATGCTAATGTTCCAGCACCAGCTGAATTTGCATTAGATCAGAACTATCCTAACCCATTCAATCCAAGCACAAAGATTGTATTCAGATTAGCTGTTGATTCTAAAGTAACATTGAAAGTATTCGACGTTCTTGGACAGGAAGTTGCATCACTTTTTAACGGAAATTTCGTTGCAGGTGGACACAGTGTCGATTTCGATGCTTCAACTCTAAATTCAGGTGTTTACCTATATAGAATCGAAGCTACCGGAGTTGATGGAAGCAATTTCGTAGATGTTAAGAAAATGATATTGACCAAATAATTTGGTTTAATAATTTTTTTCAAGAAGCCGGCTCTGAATTAAGGGCTGGCTTTTTTTGTGCAAGGTGATTTCAATGATAAATTCACTCATTGCTTGTTGAACTGTAAAATGATAATTTTACCCAGATTCTAATCATAAAATGGGCATAAAATGAAATCGATTATAGCTTTACTTACGCTATTTTTACTAGTTGGCTGTTCAAATAAAAAAACAGATAAAGAACTTTTTGATGAAGCTCAGCAATATCTAAAGCAGGACAAAATTCCTGAAGCTGTAATGGCTTTTGAAGAAATTGTGAGTGATCATTCTGGTAGTGATTTAGCTCCCGAAGCTTTATCTCAATTAGCAGGGTTATATCACAATAAATTAATAAAGAGTATTTCCGAAAAAGAAAATCTCGAAAAGGCAATTGAGCTTTTCAAAAAGTTGCACGCAGATTATCCGAAGAGCAGTTTCGCGCCTTCAGGTTTGTTTATGGCCGGCTTTATAAATGCAAACGAGCTGCAAAATTATGATGAAGCTACAAGTCTCTATAAACAGTTTCTCAAAGAATATCCAAATGATGAACTGGCAGCATCAGCACAGGCTGAACTTGATAATATGGGTCTTACTCCCGAGGAGATTCTTATGAAGAATATGGCAAAAGAAAAATAATGGATAAACCAGTTCGGGACTTTAAAAATTATCTTGATCCATCCTTCATATCCAAGCTCAACTCACTTGAATTAAAAGCAAGATTAGTTGTTGAAGGGTTTATGGTTGGGCTTCATAAAAGTCCATATCACGGTTTTAGCGTTGAATTTTCAGAACATCGCGCTTACATGCAGGGAGATAATCTCAAAGATGTTGATTGGAAAGTTTTTGGCAAAACCGAAAAATATTTTATTAAGCAGTATGAGGAAGAAACAAATCTTAGAGGGTATATTTTCCTTGATACAAGCAATTCGATGGCGTATAGTTCCGGAGGAAATATTTCCAAGCTTGATTATTCACTGACATTGGCTGCATCATTAAGTTACCTGATGATTCATCAGCAGGATGCGGTCGGATTGACACTTTATGCAGAAAAAATCAATAAATTTTTACCTCCGAAATCTTCACGTGCTTATCTTCAGGAAATATTAAAAAACATAGCCGCAGTTACTCCGTCGGAAAAAACAAATACTGCTGAAAGTTTAAGTGAAGGCGCAGAAAAACTGAAACGCAGAGGACTAGTAGTTATCATTTCAGATTTCTTTGATGATATCTATTCTGTACTGAAGGCGTTGAAACATTTCAGCTATAAAAAAAATGAAGTTATTGTATTTCAAATACTTGACCCGATGGAAAGAACATTTTCCTTTGGGAAGGATGCCATCTTCAAGGATTTAGAAACTGGGGATGAGCTAACAACTCAACCTTACCAAATACAAAAAGCATATCGTGAAGCTATGAGGGAGTTCACCAACAGAATTAAAACTGAATGTCTGAATTCAAATATTGATTACAATCTTATTGAAACATCGGATCCTTATGACAAAGCCCTGCTTCGATACATTCAAAAAAGAGAAAAGTTATACTGAATAACTAAGTGTTTATTATTTTCATATACTTTTCCGAAAGTGATTTAGCCTCCGCCTCAGTCCTTGCCTCAACGATAATACGAATAATCGGTTCCGTATTTGATTTTCTGAAATGAACCCAATGATCTTCAAAATCAATTCTTAATCCATCTTCTGTATTAATTTTCTGATCAGAAAAGTGATCGATTAATTTTTTAATAACTTCATCAGGAATTTTTGTCACTTCAATTTTCTTTTTAACAATGAAATATTGTGGTAGCTCATTCTTCATTGTTGATAATGGTTTCCTATAATCAGTGAGGTGTTGAAGTGTCAATGCAATCCCAACCAGAGCATCTCTTCCAAAATGTAATTCCGGGAAAATAACTCCGCCACTGCCTTCACCTCCTATTACAGCATTTACTTCTTTCATTTTCTTAACAACATTTGCTTCACCAACTGCCGAACGAAATACTGAACAGCCAAATTTTTTCGCAACATCATCAACTGCTCTGGTAGTAGAAAGATTTACAACAACATTTCCTTTTTTTCTTGAAAGAACAAATTGAACAATTTGAGTGATTGTGTTTTCTTCAATAAATGGTTCGCCTTTATCGGTGATTAAAATAAGACGATCAACATCAGGATCAACGACAATTACTAAATCTGCTTTTACCTCTTTTACTTTTTTCAAGGTTTCAGTTAGATTTTCAGGAAGAGGTTCTGGCAGTCTTGGAAAGATTCCTGTCTTTTCACAATTCATTTCTATGACTTCACAACCAAATTCTTTCAGGAAATCAGGAAGCACATATGCACCGGCACCATTAACGCAATCTAGCAGAACTTTGAAGCGACGTTTTCTAATCTCATCAACGTAAATAATTCCTAAATCTAAAATCGCATCAATATGATTTTGAATTCCTTTTGAATATTGTGTCCACTTTCCAATAGTGTCCCAGGATTTATAATTCGATTTAGCATTCTGCAAAAAATTTTGCATTTGAACATATTCTTCGGGAGATAGAAACTGTCCTGTTCCATTTAATAGCTTTAATGCATTCCATTCATTTGGATTATGACTTGCGGAAATTGCAATTCCACCCTGTGCTTTCAACTTTTTTACATTGAACTGAACTGTTGGTGTAGGGCAAATACCAATATCAATCACATCAATTCCTTTTGCAAGTAATGTTCCGCTTGTTATTTGATTGACCATTTCACCGGTTATTCGTGCATCTCTTCCAATAACAACGCTGCCCTTTCCGATGAAGTCAGCGTAAGCATTTGTGTATTTAATGATAGTTTCGGGGTCTAATCCATTACCGACTATTCCACGAATTCCGGAGATGCTCGACATCAAAGTGCCCATTTAGTTTCCTATAGGTTTGATAAAATAATTCTTTGAATAGTGCAAAGATAAATATTTGGTAAATGATTTTATGGCTCTAACTTTGGAGCAGAAGTAATTAAAATTTATATGGCTACAAAAGAGAAAATTCAAAATATTAATATTCTTTTAGTCGAATACTTTGGGATTCCCAATCGACCAAGGAGACTTCCAAACCCGGTTGATACTTTAATTGCCACTATCCTTTCTCAGAACACGAACGATAAAAATTCTTATCAGGCTTATCAGAATTTAAAACATAAATATAAAACCTGGAATGAAGTGGCTGAGCTTTCGAGACATCAATTAGAAAAAGTAATCAGAGTTGCTGGATTAGGAAAACAAAAATCTGCTTCTATAAAAAGTTTTCTAACAACTTTAAAGAAGAAAAATGGAAGATTCAATCTCCAATACATAAGGAAAATGTCTGATGATGAAATACTTGATGAGCTTATTTCAATAAAAGGAATTGGAGTTAAGACAGCGAGCTGTGTTTTACTTTTTTCACTTGATAGAAATATCTGTCCGGTTGATACGCACGTTCATCGAACGCTTAATAGAATTGGAATTGTAAAGACAAAATCTCCGGAAAAAACATTCGAACGAATCAATAAATTTATGCCAGTTGGAATTGCTCTTCAGTTCCATACAAATCTGATTAACCTCGGCAAGGAAGTATGCAAACCAAATAAGCCGCTTTGTTCAATTTGTCCTTTATTAAAGGAATGCAAGTTCAAACAAAAGTATCTTGAAAAAGTTGTTACTGTTAATAGTGACAGATTCCTATTGCTCGATTCAATTTAGGTAATTGAAATACCAATTTCCTCCAGTGATATTTCTTTTTATCTTTGTTTTGCTCTAATAAGTAATTCACTTAAATTTGAAATAATATTTCCACATCTATTAAATTTTTCAGGAGTTAAGTAATGGCAGAACAATTAGGTTTGCTAGGCTACGATTATGTTGAGTTTTATGTCGGCTCTGCTAAAATGTGGGCGTACTGGCATGCAAAAGCAATGGGAATGAAAATCGTCGGATACTCTGGTCCAGAAACAGGTGTCAAAGGAAAAGTTTCGTACTATCTCGAGCAAAATAATCTTCGGATAGTTGTCACCTCCGCAATCAATCCTAGTCAATACCAGATCCATCAGTTTGTTGAAAGACACGGTGATGGTGTAAAGAGATGGTCATTGAAAGTAAAGGACGTAAAGAAAGCTTATGATGGAGCAATAAAGAACGGCGCAATTCCTGCCTGGGAACCAATTAAAACTGAAAATGAAAATGGATATATTGAAGAAGCTGCATTAAAATTATATGATGATGCAGAGATAGTTTTTGTAAATCGTGACAATTATAAAGGTATCTTCAAACCTGGATATGGTAAGCCGGTACAGAAAATTGATATTGTTGCAGAAGATACAGGACTTCAGGCAATAGATCATATAGTTGGAAATGTAAGAGTTAATGAAATGGATTTGTGGGTAAACTATCTGAACAAAACTCTGAACTTCGAAACATTTATTGATTTTGGTCCCGGAGATATTTCAACTCAATACTCAGCACTACTGTCAAAAGTCGTTCGTTCAACGGAAGGACCAGCTATCAAAAATCCAATAAACGAACCATATGAAGGATTAAAGAAATCTCAGATCGAAGAATATATTGATGAGTATTTAGGTTCAGGAATTCAGCACGTGGCTGTAATTACAAATGATATTATTAAAACTATTGCAGCATTAAGGAAAAACGGAATGGAATTTCTTTCAGTACCAGACTCGTATTACAATACATTGAAAGAAAGAGGATTTGAAGTAACCGAAGACATAAGTGAATTAAAGAAATATGGAATTCTCTGTGATATTGAAGGAAAAGGTTATCTACTTCAGTTGTTTACAAAACCAATTGGAGACAGACCAACATTCTTCTATGAAATTATTCAACGAAGAAAAGGTGCACAAGGATTTGGACAAGGAAATTTTCAGGCTTTGTTTGAATCAATTGAAAGAGATCAGGCACAACGCGGAAGTCTTGACAAGAAAAAATAATTTAGCAATCACTTTGGAGGTTATGAATGCCATTTTATGTTAAAGTAGGAAAAGTTCCACCAAAAAGACACATCACTTTTTACAAGGAAGACGGTAAGTCTCTTTACAGGGAAGAACTTTTCAGCACAAAAGGTTTTTCCGGAATTTATTCCAACAAGTATCATCTATATATGCCTCCGCAGGTGGAGAAGATCACTGCGATGAAGCCAGACAAGTCAAATGATTGGCCAGATGCGCCATTGCAATACTATCATTTCTTTACGGATGATAAAAAAACGGAAGGAAACTTCCTCACTTCACGGAATGAATTTCTGAAAAATGACAACTGTGTTCTTTCAACAGGCAATCCTACTGAAGATACTGACGTATTTTTCAGAAACAGTTATGCTCACGAAATACTTTTTGTGCATCAAGGATCAGGGGATTTACTTTCTGAGTATGGACGACTTCCGTTTGAGGAATGGGACTACATAGTGATTCCGAAAGGAACTACTTACCAGGTTAAATTTAAGAATTATAAAAAAGCAAAATTATTTATTATTGAATCTTCAACTCCTTTTGATATTCCAAGACATTTCAGAAATGAATATGGCCAGCTGACAGAAGATGCACCATATTATGAAAGAGATTTTAAAGTACCAGAGTTTATGGATCCGATCGATCAAAAAGGAAAGTTTGAAATAGTATTAAAAATAAGAAATAAATTTTTCAATTATTTGGTACCGCATCATCCGTTCGACGTAGTTGGATGGGATGGATTTTTATATCCGTACACATTTAATATTAAAGAGTATGCCCCAAAAGTTGGAAAGATTCACTTGCCTCCTCCAATCCATCTTGTTTTTACAACTGAGCATTTTGTAATTTGTAACTTTGTACCAAGACTTTATGATTTTCATCCTGATGCAATCCCAGCACCATATTATCATTCAAACGTTGACAGTGATGAAGTTCTGTATTATGTGCATGGAAATTTTATGTCAAGGAAGGGTATTAAGAAAGGATCGATCACTCTACATCCGATGGGAATTCCACACGGACCTCAACCTGGAAAAACAGAAGCTTCCATCGGTAAAAAGGAAACTGATGAATACGCAGTAATGATTGATACTTTCCAGCCATTGCAAGTAACAAAAAATGTTAAAGAGACGATGGCAGAGAAATACAGTCAATCTTGGCTTGAAAAAAATTAAATTCTAAATGGGTAAATATGAAACTCGTATCATTCACCACTAAGAAAAAAGATAGACTCGGATTATTTATTGATGGAAAAATTTATAATCTTCAGGAGTGCGCTGCAGGACTTGGTTTAGAATTGCCGAACAGAATGAGAAGATTTCTTCGTGGTGGTGATGAATATATGAATATGACGAGACAAGTTGAGCAAGCAATAAAAGAAGGAAGGATAACTTCTTTTATTGATGATCCAAATCTTAGATTACTTGCACCCATTCCAAACCCAACTTCCTGCAGAGATGGGTATGCATTTCGACAGCATGTTCAAACTTCCAGACGAAACCGCGGTGTTGAAATGATTCCGGAGTTTGATCAGTATCCTGTTTTCTATTTTACAAATCATAATGCAATTTTTGGAGAAGGAGAAATCAGGGTAGAAGACGATCATTTACGCCAACTGGATTTTGAACTCGAAGCAGCAATCGTAATCGGCAAAGAAGGAAGAAACATTTCTTCTACAGAAGCGGACGGATATATCGCTGGATATTTGATAATGAATGATTTATCTGCAAGAGTTCTTCAAATGGAGGAAATGAAATTAAATCTTGGTCCCGCAAAAGGAAAAGACTTTGCGACTTCAATCGGACCGTGGTTAGTTACACCTGATGAACTGGAACCATATAAAATTCCTACTGAATTTGGAAATAAATATGATCTCCGAATGACCGCAAAGCACAACGGTAAGCAAATATCAGATGGCAATATGAAAGATATGAACTGGACATTTGCAGAAATAATTGAACGGGCATCATACGGAGTTCGACTTCTACCTGGTGATGTAATTGGATCAGGAACAGTTGGAACAGGCTGCTATCTTGAGTTGAATGGAACCTGGGCAATCGAAGCAAAAGAAAAAGGTAAAGACTTTAAACCAATATGGCTCCAGGATGGTGATGAAATTGAACTTGAAATTACCGGGCTTGGTGTTCTTAAAAACACGATTCGGAAAGCAAAGAAAAGTAGGTCAATTTTGGCTAAAAAGAAAAAGACTTCCTGATGCTTCATTACGAACCGAAAGATTTATCAGTTCCTGAAGTTCATAGATTACTTCTTGGTGGTGTTGCACCAAGACCGATAGCACTAGTTTCTACAATTTCTATAGACGGCATTCATAATCTTTCACCATTTTCATTCTTTAATGCATTCGGTGCAAACCCTCCGATAGTAGCGTTTTCTCCTTCGAGACGTGGAAGAGATGCAACACTGAAAGATACATACAACAATTTAGTAGCAACAAAAGAGTGTGTAATTCAAGCTGTCACTCATTCAATGGTTGAGCAGGTAAGTTTGGCTTCAGCAGAATATAGTTCTGATATTGATGAGTTTATCAAGGCTGGACTTACACCTATTGATTCAGATCTGGTGAAACCAAAAAGAGTTAAAGAGTCACCATTTCAAATGGAATGCAAATTATTAGAGATGAGAAGTTTTGGCAACACAGGTGCTTCTGCAAATATCGCAATTTGTGAGGTGTTGAAGTTTCATGTTACTGAAGACTTGTTTACTAATGGTATCATTGATCCGGTTAAAATAGATTTAGTTGCAAGAATGTCTGGAAGCTTCTATTCCCGTGCCACGAACGGAGTTTTTTCTTTGGAACAACCGGGGACTAAAAAGTGTATCGGCTATGATCAGCTACCATTACATATCAAGAAATCGGAAATTTATTCAGCAAATGATCTCGGTAAGTTTGGGCATTCTGAATCAATTCCTTCTTTAGAAGATGTAACGTCCTATATCCAAAAAGTTGCCAATGAAAAAATCGATGGATTTGAAGAAGGATTGGAAGCATTCCATAGATATCAGAGATTGAATGATTATAGGAAAATGTTAAAAACATCATTGATGTTGAATGAGAATCAAAAGATTATGATTGAGTTGTCAGCTAAAACTGCCCTGGCCAATAATGATATTGATTTTGCCTGGAAAGCAGCTTTGTATGTTGGAATGATCAAATAATTCATTTAAGGAATTAGAGGTAATTACGACTCACTTGACAAGTGAGTTTTTTATTATTATGAGTAAAACACAACCACTTTGGAAACCTTCAGAGGATAGAATCAGGAATTCTAACTTTTCTTTCTACTATGACTTTCTCAGAAGAGAATATAACCTGTCATTCAAAGATTATAATGAACTTCATAAATGGTCAGTCACGGATATCGAAAAATTTTGGGAATCAATCTGGAAGTTTAGTGGGATAATTCACTCGAAACCATTCGACAAAATACTTAACAATAGAGTAATGCCAGGTGCAAAATGGTTTGAAGGAATAGAATTAAACTTCGCAGAAAATTTATTACGGTACAAAGATGATCATATTGCTATAATCAGCAGCAGGGAGGACAAGCCGGATATTAGGCTTACTTACAGAGGACTCAATGAAATGGTTTCTGCATGCAGCTCAGGACTTAGAGAACTTGGAATAAAAGAGGGTGATAGAATAGCCGGGTTTGTTACAAATATCCCTGAAACAATAATTGCAATGCTTGCAGCTACAAGTCTAGGTGCGATATGGACATCGTGCTCCCCCGATTTTGGTATACAAGGTGTAATCGATCGCTTTGGACAGGTAAAACCAAAGATACTTTTTGCTATCGAAGATTACCAATACAATGGTAAGCTTATCAATACACGGGAAAAGATTGAGGAAATAATTCGGCTTATACCTGAGATTGAACGGATTATCTGGATTCCATTTTATCAGGAATTACAAATTGCAACGATATCCAATTCAAAAACTGATATTAAGCTTAATAAGACTGTATATTTTAATGACTTATTGCTAAATATCTATCAACAAATAGAGTTTAATCAACTTCCATTCAATCATCCACTTTATATAATGTATTCTTCAGGAACTACCGGACAGCCGAAGTGCATGGTTCACGGTACGGGTGGAACTCTACTTCAGCATTATAAGGAACATGTGCTGCACACAGATTTAAAAAGAGAAGATGTAATTACTTACTACACAACTTGTGGCTGGATGATGTGGAATTGGTTGGTCAGTTCACTTCAAACAGGAGCAACCCTTTATTTATATGATGGAAATCCTGTATACCCAGACGCCGAGATACTTTGGAAAAAGATAGAACAAAATAAGATTTCGGTCTTCGGAACATCGCCAAAATATCTTTCAATATTTGGTAAGCAGGGATTCATACCGAAAACCAAATACAATCTTGGATCTTTACGATCTATTCTATCGACGGGTTCGCCGCTTCCCGAAGAAACATTTGAATGGGTTTATGAGAACGTAAATTCTGACCTGCAGCTTTCATCAATTTCAGGTGGAACTGATATAATTTCCTGCTTCATGCTTGGCAATCCAACTTTACCTGTTTATTCAGGAGAAATACAATGCAAAGGATTAGGAATGAAAGTCGAAGCATACAATGAAAAAGGCGAATCAGTCATTGGTGGAAAAGGTGAACTGGTTTGTACAGAACCATTTCCTTCAATGCCAGTTTATTTCTGGGATGATAAGGATGGAGCGAAATATAGAAAAGCAT
>Ga0208980_10001471_pt1 | contig 14258 bp, 9 predicted proteins | sample WetSurMetagenome_3_FD_187993 | JGI IMG/M metagenome (GOLD analysis project Ga0208980, IMG submission 187993) | Wetland microbial communities from Twitchell Island in the Sacramento Delta, sample from surface sediment Aug2011 Site A1 Bulk (version 2) | ecosystem: Environmental > Aquatic > Marine...
GACCTCCCACGGGTAGCGTTGGCACCTATCAGCAAAACCCCGTCATGGGTCGCCTCCTCAAGAGCCCTTTCCGCCCCGCCTGGTGGCTGAGCAATGCCCACCTGCAGACGCTGTGGCCGTCTTTGTTCCGGCGCCGCCGTCCTCCTGCGCTCGAGGCCGAGCGCCTGGAGCTCGACGACGGGGATTTCATCGACCTGAGCTGGGTCCGCGGGGCCCAGGGCCCCTGTGTGCTGGTGCTCCACGGGCTGGAGGGCTCGCTCGACTCGCACTACGCCGGGGGCACCCTCGCCGCTTTAGCCGCGGCCGGCTATCGGCCGGTGTTTATGCATTTCCGTGGCTGTAGCGGGACCCCCAACCGCCTTCCCCGCGGCTACCACTCGGGCGCCACCGAAGACCTGCTGAGTGTACTGGCGCACCTGGCCGGGCGGCTCGGCGAGCCGCCGTTCGCCGCGGTGGGGTACTCGTTGGGGGGGAACCTGCTGCTCAAGTACCTCGGCGAGCGGCCGCCACCCATCCCGCTGCGGGCGGCGGTGGCGATCTCGGTACCGTTTCGGCTGGGGGATGCGATGCGGCGGCTCGATCGCGGGGTCTCGCGCCTGTATCAGCGGCATCTGCTCCGCCGGCTGCAGGCCTCGTACCGGAAAAAGTTCGCCCTGATTCCATCACCGCTCGCGGTGGAGGTGGAGCGCCTGCGCAATTTCTTCGAGTTCGACGATCAGGTGACCGCCCCGCTGCATGGCTTTGCCGGGGCCGACGACTATTACGCCCGCTGTAGCTGCCGGCAGTTTCTGCCCCAGGTGCGAATCCCGAGCCTGATCCTCCACGCCCGCGATGACCCCTTCATGTTCCCCGAGACCGTACCGACGGCCGAGGAGCTGGGGCCGGAGACCACCCTCGAATTGAGCGAACGGGGCGGGCATGTGGGGTTCATCACCGGCGCCCTGCCCTGGCGGGCAAAATTCTGGGCGGAGGAGCGCCTGGTGGGCTTCTTGAATGCCGTCCGGGAAGGTGGGCCGCGCGATTCGACGCTTGCTTCGGCACCGCTCAGCGAGCGCCGTGGGTGATCGGCTGCTCGCGGGTAACGCGCTCGGCCCGCGGCAGTCCGCCGAACAGGATGTTGAGCACCGGGAGGCTCCCGAAGAGATCGTGAATGCTGAGGAGCAGGATGAGGCCCGAGGCAAGATCCATGATCTCTACTTTGCTCGTGCCGGTCCCGAAGCTAAACCCCGATCCGCCAGCAGGCGGCGAAGTGGGTGGCGCTTAGGCTAACCCGTTCCGGGTAGGCCCGGCGGCACTCGAGGGTGGCCTCAGGACAACGCGGATGGAAATGGCAGCCCGCGGGGGGTGCCGCCGGGGACGGCAGATCGCCTTCCAGGCGAATGATGACGCGCCGCTGCGCCGGATCGACCATCGGCACCGCCGACAGCAGGGCCTTGGTGTAGGGGTGACGGGGCCGGCCGAGCACCTCCTCCACCGTGCCCCCCTCGACGATCCGCCCGAGATACATGACCGCCACCTGGTGGGCCAGGTAGGCCACCAGCGAAAGATTATGGGTGATGAATAGGTAGGCGAGCCCCAAATTGTCCTGCAACGACTTGAGCAGATTGAGGATCTGCGCCTGCACCGAAACATCGAGCGCACTGGTGGGCTCGTCGCAGATCACCACCTGGGGTTCCACCGCCAGCGCGCGGGCGATGCAGATGCGCTGCCGCTGACCGCCGGAGAATTCGTGGGGATAGCGCTGCACCGACTCCGCGGGCATGCCTACGTCGGCGAGCAGAGCCACCACCCGCGCAAGGCGCGCCGCCCTCCCCCCCACCAGACCCAGGGCGTGGAGCCCCTCGCCGACGATGTCCCCCACCGGCATGCGTGGGTTCATGGAGGCGAAGGGATCCTGGAAGATAATCTGTAGGTCCTTGCGGTAGCGGCGCATCCGCCGCGACTTGAGCGCGACGAGATCCTCGCCGTTGTAGCGAACCACCCCGCCGGTGGGGCGGATGAGCTGCAGAATGCCCTTGCCCACCGTGGTCTTACCGCAGCCCGACTCACCCACCAGGGCGAGGGTACGACCCCGCTCCAGACGCAGTGAGACGCCGTCCACCGCCCGCACCCATCCCACCACCCGTTGCAGCACCCCGCGGTGGATGGGGAAGTGCACCTTGAGGTCTTCGGCCTCCAATATCGTCAACGGGGACTGGGTTGTCGGCGGCACCGGAGCAGCGGTCGCCCGCGGCGCGGGCGCCGAGACCGAGAGGACCTCCTCCGTGCCCCAGAGATGGCAGCGAACCCGGTGCCCTCGCCCACCGACCGGATACCAGGGGGGCTCCTGGTGCACGCACACGGGCTGGGCGCGGTCGCAACGGGCCACAAATCGGCAGCCCGGGAACGGCTGGTCCAGCGCCGGCACCATGCCGGGGATGGTTGCCAAACCCTGCAGCCGCGTCGCGGGGGTGGGTAGCGAGGCGAGGAGCTTCTGGCTGTAGGGATGGGCCGGCCGCAGGAAGAAGCTCGCCGAGTCGGCGGTCTCGACGATCTGCCCGGCGTACATCACCGCCAGACGATCGGCGGTCTCCGCCACCACCCCAAGATCGTGGGTGATCAGCAGCACCGCCATGCCGGTCTCCTGGCGGAGTTTTCCGAGCAGGCGCAGCACCTGGGCCTGGATGGTCACATCCAGCGCCGTGGTGGGCTCGTCCGCGATCAGCAGATCGGGGCGTCCGCCCAGGGCCATGGCGATCATCACCCGCTGCTTCATCCCCCCGGAGAGCTGATGGGGGAACTCGCGGGCTCGCCGCTCGGGGTCCGGGATCCCCACCTGGTCCAGCAGCTCGAGCACGCGAGCCGTCACCTCGGCGCGGGGTCTGGGGTCGTGCAACGCGACGGCCTCGGCAATCTGGGCACCCACGCTGAGCACCGGGTTCAGCGAGGTCTGGGGCTCCTGGAAAATCATCGCCATCTGCCCGCCCCGCACCCGACGCATCTCCCGCTCGGGAAGGGCCAACAGCTCGCGCTCGCCCAGGGTCACACTTCCCGCCACGATTCGCGCCGCCGGCGGCAGAAGCCGCATCAGCGACAGCGCGGTCATGGACTTACCGCAACCCGACTCGCCGAGCAGGGCGAAGGTCTCCCCGCGGCGGATGGCAAGATCTACCCCGTCCACTACCCGCGCCGGCCGAGGCTCCGCGCCGATCCAGGTGGTAAGGCCTGCAACCGACAGCAAGGATTCCATCGTGCCTTTCGACTCCATCGACACTCAGCGCGACTGGCGGATGCGGGGGTCGAAGGCGTCCCGCACCACGTCCGCCAGCAGGTTCGCCGACAGCACCAGGGTAAACATGAACAGAAAGGCCGCCGTCAGCGACCACCAGACCGCCGGCTCGCGGGCCAGCTCAAGCCGCGCGCTGTTGATCATGTTGCCCCAACTGTTCATGGTCGGGTCCACCCCGATGTTGACATAGGAAAGCACCGCCTCCGCCAGGACCAGCCCGCTGAAGTCGAGCACCAGGGTGATGAGCACGATATGCAGCACGTTGGGCAGGATGTGGCGCAGGATCACCCGCGCATGGCCCACCCCCAAAGCGATGGCGGCCTGCACATAGTCCACCTCCCGCAGCTTGAGCGATTCCCCCCGCAGCAGCCGACAGAGCGAGGTCCAGCTCGTCACCCCCAGAATCAGGCAGAGAAACAGGAGCCTCAGGTCCGCCCGCTCCACCAGGCTGTTGAACGCCTCCTGATGGTTGGCCATGTAGATCTGCAGCATCAGGATGGCCGCCGCGATCAGCAGGACACCGGGAATGGAATTGAGGGTGGTGTAGAGGTACTGGATGACATCATCCACCCGGCCCCTGAAGTACCCGGCCATGATCCCGAGCAGCACCGCCGCCGGCAGCATGACGAAGGTGGTCAGGGTACCGATCACCAGCCCGGTGCGGATACTCTTTAGGCTCTGGTAGAAGACGTCCTCGCCGACCTTGTCGGTGCCGAGGATGTGGTACTTAAGGGCCAGCTCGCCGGCGACGAAGCAAAGCAGGAGCAGAGCAGCGAGGCTCAGGAGCGCCGCGCGCCAGGGGACGGGGGTCTCTCCACGCCAGACCAGAGCCCACTGCCCCCCAAACGACCGGCCTCCCAACCGCCCAAGCCACCCCACCCCAATCACCGCCACCAAGAACCAAACCAACAGCCCCTCCGCCAGAGCGCGGAGCGCGGTGAGCCCGATGTCCGCCAATCGCTCCCTGCTCGGGTCCGCGAGGTGGGCACCCCCCCATTTCAGGCGCGGAAACTCGCGGACGACGGAGCCATCGGGGAGCTCGATGCTTTCCTTCGCATACAGGTGGGTGGCAAAGGGCTCGGAGTAGGTCTTTTCCTCGCGTTCCCGCAACGGCGTGAGCCAGGCATCGAGCAGGCTCAGGGTCTCGCCGGAATGGGCTACGGTGGATTGCTGATCCTGACCCTCGGCACGCGGTCGGTAATGCACCGAATCCACGAGCGCAACGATGACGAAGAAGCCCAGGATCACCAGCGTGACCACGCCGGTGGGGTGACGCACCACCCGTCCCCAGGGCTCGCGCAGGTGCTCGTGACGGGCCGCATAGACGCCGAACCCCAGCACAAGCGCCAGCAGGAGCCACATCAAGACATCGGTCCAAAGCAGTACCAGCATCGCTCAGCCCTGCTCCGGTGTCCTGCGCAAGAGATGCCCCGCCACCCGCGCCTCGTGGCGACAGCAGCGGCACGGGCTCATAACAGGCGCACCCTCGGGTCCACCAGGGTATAGGAGAGGTCGGTCAGCAGCAGCCCGAGGATATAGAGCACCGAGCCGAGAAACACCATGGCCCGCACGATGGCGAAATCCTGGCTGCTGATCGCGTCGATGGTGTAGCTGCCAAGGCCGGGAATGCCGAAGAAGGATTCGGTGATGAGGCTGCCCATGAACAGAAGCGGCAGAATCACCACCACCCCGGTCAGGATGGGGATCAGGGCATTGTTGAGCACGTGCACGAACAACACCCGCCGTTCGCCAAGCCCCTTGGCCCGGGCGGTGCGCACATAGTCCGCGGAGATCTCCTCGAGGAACAGGGTGCGGTACCAGCGCGTCCCGGCGCCAATCCCGCTGACCACACCGACGATCACCGGCAGCACCAGGAACTTCCAGGCCGACAGCCCGGTGTCGTAACCCGAGATCGGGGCGAGGTGCAGCAGCTTGCTGAGCAGATATTGCCCGCCGATGATGTAAAAAAGCCCCGAGATCGACATCAGCCCCACACACAAGACCACACTGCCGAAATCGATATAGGTGGCGCGAAAGAACACGATGAAGAGGGCGAAGCTGATGTTCACCAGGAGCCCCACCCCAAGCACCGGCAGGGCGATGGCCAGGCTGGGCCACATGCGCTGGGAGATGTCGTAGCCGATGTCGCGCCCGCTGTCGGAGGCACCGAAATCGAAGCTGAAGAGCTTGAGGGATTTCTGAAAGAAGATGGTATCGGTGGCACGATCCATACCCGAGGCGTCCGCGTTGTAAAGGAGCGGCTTGTCGTAGCCACGTTCCCGCTTCCAGCTCTCCACAGCCTCGGCGGTCACCCGCTTCACACCAAGCTGCATGCGGGCCATGTCGTCGGGCGTGTTCACCACGAAGAACAGCACGAAGGTCAGCAGGTTTACCCCGATCAGGATGGGCAGGGCATAGAGCAGCCGGCGAACGATATAGGCCATCATAGGGCGCGACCCCGCTCCCGTTGGCGGTGGATGCGGACCGCGGGAAGGCCACCCACCAGGAGCAGCCCGGCCACCAGGGCCAGGGGCCAAACGAGGGGCCGATTCCATTGCTCCCGCGAGCGCTCCCGCAGGGCCGGGTCCACCCGCCGGTACTTCAGCGTGTTGTTGGCCATGAGATTCGGCTTGAGGTTGCGGACCCAGGCGTGGTGCAGACTGAAGGCCTGGGGAAAGTACCCCCAGCTCCAGGGGGCATCGCGACGCAGGATCTCCACCATCTCGTCGATGACGGCCTGCCGCTCAGGCCCGTCGGTCATGTCTTTCATGCGATCGAACAGGGCGTCGAAGGACGGGTTTTGGTAGTTGGCAGCGTTCTCTCCACCGCTCTGCGCCTTGCTGTTGGGGCCATAGAGGAGGAAGAGGAAATTCTCCGGATCTGGGTAGTCCGCGTTCCAGCCCCAGATGAAGAGCTGACCGGTCCCCTCGCGCATTTTTTCCTGAAACCGGTTGTAGTCCGTGGCACGGATGACGAGCTGAATGCCGAGTTTAGCGAGCTGCTTGCGCATCCAGCTCAGGCGTGCCTTGTCATCGGGGCCCGAGGCGGTGGTATCGTAGTAAAGGGTCAGCGCCTCTGCGGTGGCCGGGTCGCGTCCCCCCGGAAAACCCGCCCGCTCCATGAGAGCCCGAGCCTCTTCGATCCCCCGCCGTACCGCCCGCCCCTCTTCCCAGCGGTAAATGTAGGGATTGATGCCCGCCTCGCCCTCGCGATAGCCGAAGATCCCCGGGGGGATCGGCCCCTGGGCCGCAACCCCACGGCCATTGGCGAAGATGGAGACATATTCGTCGTAGTCGACCGCGATGGAGATCGCCCGCCGCAACAGCCGCGCGGACTCCCCATCGCCGCCGATCAGCGGGTCGCGCATGTTGAAGCCGAGATAGAACACCGAGCTCTCCACCGCCGTCAGCAGTTCGATGCCCCGCTCGCGCAGGGCGTCCGTCAGCACCGCCTCGCCCTGGGAACTGAACCCAATCGCCTGATCGAAGCTGTCAGAGGCGATGCCGGAGGTATCGTAGTAGCCCTGCAGAAACTTGTACCAGTAGGGGATATTCTCCTTCTCCAGGCTGTAGACCGCCCGCTCGACGAAGGGCAAGGCCCCTCCCGCATCACGGAGCAGTCCCGCCGCCTGGTCGTCGGGCATGCCTTCTTCGGGGTAGGACTCGCCATGGAAGTAAGGGTTGCGGCTGAGCACCATGCGCAGATTGGGATTGTTCTCGCTGAGCATGAAGGGACCGCTACCCACGGGATACCAGTCCAGCGTGATGTTGCGCTCCCGCAGGCCAGGCTGGGCATAGAAGCGGTCCGCTTCCCAGGGCATGGGGGCAAAGAAGGGCATCGCCAGCCAGTAGATGAACTGCTGGTAGCGACCGCGCAGCCGAATCCGGTAGCTGTAGCGGTCCAGGGCCTCGGCACCCGCGAAGGCGAACGCCCGCAGATCCAGGAACGAGTTGCTCTCTGCACTGTCAGCGGCGGCCCTTGCCTCGGTCAAGCGCTGGGACAGCTCCCCGAAGCCCTCGATATGCTCCGCCATCAGCCCGGCGATAGGGGAATGCACGGCGGGATCCGCCAGGCGCTTGATCTGGTGGACGAAGTCCTCCGCCACCAGCTCCCGTGTTCCGGTCTCGGTGAAATCACCGAGCCTGTTGATGCCGCCGAGGTCCTCCGCGCTCAGGTGGTGATAGCGGTAAGCGCCGCCGGAGCCCTTGGCAAAGGCCGGGTGGGGCTGGTAGCGCACCCCGGGACGGATGCGGACCCGATACTCGCTAAAGCCGATCGCCTCGGGTGGGGCATCGGGCGGGAGTGGCTCACCCTTCTCGGTGAAGAACATCGGCTCCGGAACTACCTCGGCCATCAGTGGAACCAGGCGATAAGGCCTCAAAAGAAAGTGATACTGCAGGGGGGGCTCATAGATCTGTCCGATGAAGGCGTACTCATTGGAACTGTAGGAGCGGGCCGGGTCGAGATGCTTGGGTCGCTCGGAGAAAGAACCATAGACAATGCTCGCACCCTCCTGAGAGGCGGGGTAAGGATCATTCCAGGGTCCCTCCCCACACGCGACCAACGACAGCGCGAGCAGCACCCCCAGCACCTCGGCCGAGGTGATCCGAAGTCGTCGCGGCGGTTCGGCCAAGGGTCTCCCAGCTTTCACGGACTCTCGATTTCCGGTAACTTAGCGGGCCATTCGTCTGAGACGATCTTCGCACCCCCCGGAGCCATTGTCAGCCGCCCTGGGCCACGCCCCCGACTCAGGCCTTAGCCGCCCATCAGGCGATTGGGGCTTGAGCCGGCACGCGCGCCACTGCGAGGGCACCTCGCACCCCACCCTCAACCTCGATGGAGACCTCTACCATGGGATTTTTGCAAGACAAACGAATCCTCATCGTTGGCATCGCCAGCAACCGATCCATCGCCTGGGGCGTCGCTCAAGCAATGCATCGCGAGGGAGCCCAGCTCGCCTTCACCTTTCAGAACGAGAAGCTCGCCTCGCGGGTCACGGAATGCGCCACCCAGTGCGAGTCCGACATCGTGCTGCCCTGCGATGTAGCGAGTGACCAGGAGGTCAGCGCCCTGTTCGCCGCGCTGGGCGCGCGCTGGGATGGTCTCGACGCTATCGTCCACTCCGTGGGCTTTGCCCCTCGCGACCAATTGGAAGGCTCCTACATCGACGCGGTAACCCGCGAGGGATTCGCCATCGCCCACGATATCAGCTCCTACAGTTTTGCCGCCCTCGCCAAAGCCGGTCGCGAGCTGATGCGCGGCCGCCGCGGCAGCCTGCTGACCATGAGCTACCTCGGCGCGGTGCGAACCGTGCCCTATTACAACGTCATGGGCCTGGCCAAGGCGAGCCTGGAGGCCAATGTGCGCTACCTGGCCGCCGCTCTTGGACCGGAGGGAACCCGCGTGAACGCCATTTCCGCCGGGCCCATCCGCACCCTGGCCGCGTCCGGGATCGCGGACTTCCGCTCCATGCTCAAGTACGTCGAGGAACGCGCACCGCTGCGGCGCAACGTGAGCATCGAAGAGGTGGGTAATAGCGCCGCCTTCCTCTGCTCGGACCTCGCATCGGGAATCACCGGCGACATCCTCTACGTCGATTGCGGCTATAACGTCTTAGGAATGGTCTAGGCGCGACCGAAGCAGGGGGTAAGGGCTTAGCTCCGCCGGCCGGTCAACCGCCCGGCGGACACATCGAGTTAAGGGTTCTCTGCCGGCCGCTTCGGGGTGTGCCGGGTCACTTTCGCCCGGCCGACTAGGTCGGCCATCAGGTGGTCGTAATACTGCCGCCCCAGGTTCCGGGCGAGACGTTGTTTTTCCTGGTCCCGTGCCTCCGGCGTCAGGGCCTCGAGGGATCCGTCCTTGACCTCGGTGAGGACCACCACCGCCGCGTCGCCATTGGCCAGGCTGGTATCGGCATAGGACGCCTCCCCGGCCTTGGGCCGTGACATCGTGAACGCCAGGTTCCGCAACGCCTGAGGTACCTTGGCATCTTCCCGGCCGATCAGTCCGAGGTTGGTGATCGGGGTGCTCCCCGCAACCTCGCTCAGCGGCGTCCCCCCGCGGAGCTTGTTGACCATGCCGGCCGCCGCTTCCGCCGCCGCCGTGCGTGCGACCTCGGTGCGGATCGCCGTCTCGATCTCCCCGCGCACTTCCTGTAGCGGCCTAGTCGCGGCATCCTTGCGCTCGATCACCCGCAGCACCACGGCCTGCATCGTCTCGCGCTCAGGCTCGAGGAGCTCGGTGTTGTTGCCTTGCTCGAGAACATCGGGTGCAAAGGCGGCCGCGACCACCTTGGGATGGGCAAGTACACCCTGACCGCCTTGCCGGCTTAGCCAGTCGCTATTCTGAATCGGTAACCCGAGCGCCTCGGCCGCGGGCTGCAGGCTATCGGGGTGCTCGTAGGTGAGATTGGCCAAGCGCTCGGCGATCTCGAAGTACTGGCCCTCAACCTGTTTCTTCTGCGCCTCGGCGGTGAGCTCGGCCTTGACCTCCGCGAATGGCTTGACCCCCTCGGGCACGATCTGCTCCACCCGCAGGAGATGCAGCCCAAAGGCACTGCGCACAAGCTCGCTCAACTGCCCTTGGGGCAAAGCAAAGGCCGCTTGCTCGAAGGCGGGATCCATCATGCCGCGCTCGATCATGCCGAGATCACCCCCCTGGGGGGCCGATCCGGGGTCATCGGACACCTCTTTGGCAACCGCGGCAAAATCCTCCCCTCCCTGGATGCGGGCTCGAATCTGCTCAGCCCGCTGGCGTGCCGCCTGCTGCGCGGTTTCGTCCGCACCGCGAGGCAGCTCAACCAGGATGTGCCGAACGGCGCGCCGCTCGGGTTGGCGGAAACGCTCCATTTGCTGGTCGTAGAGCGCGCGCAGCTCCTCTTCGCTCACTGGCACGGCAGCGCCGAGGGTGTCTGCGTCGACGACCAGATAGGCCACCCGCACCTGTTCAGGGACGTGAAAAAGGTCCTGGTGTGCCTCGTAGTAGGCCAGCACCTCGGGCTCGGGGATCGGTCGGTCGGAGATGAAACGCGAGGTGGGTAGAGTGAGGTAGCTCACCGAGCGCTGCTGGCGGAGAACCCGAACGGCCTCGGCAAGCTCGGCATCGGTGACGAATTCCGTGGCCGCGACGAGTCGAGAGAGCTGGGTGGAGACGAGACGCTGGCGCAGTCGCTCCTCGAACTGTTTGGGTACCATACCCTGTAGCTGCACCGCCCGCTCGTAGGCGGCCTTATCGAACTGCCCGCCCCGCCGGAAGGCCGGCTCGGAGAGGATGGCACCGCGAATCTCCTGAGCAGATGCGGCCAGCCCCAGATCCGCCGAGGCCTGAGCCAGCACCGCATCGCGCACCAGGTTGTCGAGCACCTCCTTGCGCAGCTTGGTATCGTCGACCAGCTCGGGCCGGAAGGCGGCTCCAAGCCGCTCCCGGAGCTGGCCGCGGAAGTTCTGGAACTGGATATCCAGGTCCCGCTCGGTGATCTCCTGTCCATTCACCTCCGCAACCGCTGGCTCGGACCGGAACCCCAAGTAGGAATCGATGCCCCAGAAGGCGAACGGAATGGCGATCAGGATCACGATGACCCAGGCGATCCAGCCCTGGGCTCGGTCACGAATGGCTTGCAACATGGCGTTCGAGAAGGCAGTGCTGTTGGCTGACCCAGAAACGAAATCGGGGTATCCCTAGATACCCCGATTCCCGCTTATTGGCGGAGTGGACGGGACTCGAACCCGCGACCCCCGGCGTGACAGGCCGGTATTCTAACCGACTGAACTACCACTCCAACTTTCTGATGGGTGCTGCAGGGATCGAACCTGCGACCCTCGCCTTGTAAGGGCGATGCTCTCCCGGCTGAGCTAAGCACCCCAAGGAAGGCCGCTCAGTTTACGGCATCCTTGAGAGCTTTGCCAGGCTTGAAGCCCGGGGTATTCGAAGCAGCGATTTCGATGGTCTTGCCCGTTTGCGGGTTACGTCCCGATCGGGCCTCCCGCTTGCGCACGCTGAACGTGCCAAAACCCGTTAAGGATACCGCTTCCCCCTCGCTCAACGCAACCTTGATGGCGTCCAACAACCCATCCAGCGCCCTTCCCGCGGCGGCCTTGGAAATCTGCCCGCTCTCGGCCATTTTTTCAATCATTTCCGATTTATTCATTAAATTACCCCTCTGCCTGGCCCCTAAACCCCGACTCCACGGGCTTTATACCGACTGCCCGACGAGCCTGTCAAGCCGATCGAGCGCGGCAAACGCGCACAGTGTTGAAAAAACTGGAATCTAATTTACGGGGCCGGGGCGGACGGGATCGGGTCAGGTCGCGGAACGCTACCCGTACCCCACGAGCTAGGCTCGCGGATGGCAATTTCCACCCCACAGGCCATCCGCGAAGCTCAGTGGTGGGTGCGCACCCGAACCGGCTCGTTTTGGATCTCCTCCTCCGCCAGCGGCGTTGCGGGATTCTCCGCCACCTCGGCTTCTGGTACTTGCTCGCCGGTGCCGCGGGATGGGCGATCACTCAAGGCCAGGGTGAGCACTTCGTCTATCCAGCGGACCGGCTTGATCACCAGATTGTGCTGAATGTTCTTCGGGATCTCGGCCAGGTCCCGTTCGTTCTCCACCGGGATGATGACGGTCTCGATGCCGCCGCGGTGCGCGGCCAGGAGCTTTTCCTTGAGCCCTCCGATGGGTAGCACCTCACCGCGCAGGGTGATCTCTCCGGTCATAGCCACCGTGGCACGCACCGGGACCTTGGTCAGTGCCGAGACCAGAGCCGTGCACATAGCCACCCCCGCGCTCGGACCGTCTTTGGGCGTTGCACCCTCGGGGACATGGACATGGACGTCGTACTTCTGATGAAAATCGACATCTATGCCTAGACTCTCGGAGCGGCTACGCACCACGGTCATGGCTGCCTGAATCGACTCCTGCATGACCTCGCCCAACTGCCCGGTGAAAGTGAATTTTCCCTTCCCCGGAACCAAGGCCGCTTCGATGCGCAGCAGCTCGCCCCCGACCTCCGTCCAGGCCAGACCCGTAACCTGGCCCACCTGATCGTGCTCGTCGGCGCGACCGTAACGGAAACGCTGGACCCCGAGATAGTCGTCCAGGGACCTGGCCGTGACCACTGCACCGCGCCGACGTTTGCTCAGCAAAACGTCGGTGACCACCTTGCGGCAGATCTTGGAGATCTCGCGCTCAAGGTTCCGAACCCCGGCCTCCCGAGTGTAATGGCGCACGATGTCGCGCAGGGCGCTCTCGCGGATGGCCAGCTCGCCGGAGCGAAGCCCATTGTTCCGCATCTGTTTGGGAACGAGGTAACGCTGGGCGATGTGGACCTTCTCATCCTCGGTGTAGCCCGAGAGGCGAATCACCTCCATGCGATCGAGCAGCGCGGGAGGAATATTCAGCGTGTTGGCCGTGGCCACGAACATTACCTCGGAGAGGTCGAAATCGACCTCGAGATAATGATCGTTGAAGGTGTGGTTCTGCTCCGGGTCGAGGACCTCCAATAGGGCGGAGGCCGGATCGCCTCGGAAGTCCATCGCCATCTTGTCGATCTCATCGAGCAGGAACAGCGGGTTGCGGGCTCCAATCTTGATCAGGTTGTGAATGATCTTCCCCGGCAATGCGCCGATGTAGGTGCGCCGATGACCGCGGATCTCCGCCTCATCGCGCACCCCCCCAAGGGACATGCGCGAGAACTTGCGATTGGTGGCCCGGGCAATGGATTGCCCCAGCGAGGTCTTGCCCACGCCTGGTGGGCCCACCAGGCAGAGGATGGGTCCTTTGAGCTTACGCACCCGCTGCTGCACGGCGAGATACTCGAGGATGCGCTCCTTCACCTTCTCGAGGCCGTAGTGGTCCTTTTCCAGCACCCCCTCGGCCACCCGGATGTCGTTACGAATCCGGCTGCGTTTGTTCCACGGCACACTGACCAGGGTGTCCACGTAGTTGCGCACCACCGTAGCTTCTGCGGCCATGGGTGACATCAGCTTGAGCTTATTGAGCTCAGCCAGCGCCTTGGTCTTGACGTCCTTCGGCATTCCCGCCGCTTCAATGCGTTTGCCGAGCTCCTCGAGCTCGTTGGGCGCATCCTCCATCTCACCGAGCTCCTTTTGGATCGCCTTCATCTGCTCGTTGAGGTAGTACTCGCGCTGATTTTTTTCCATCTGGCGCTTGACACGACCGCGGATACGCTTCTCCATCTGCAGGATGTCGTTCTCGGCTTCCATCAGGCCCATAAGATGCTCGAGACGCACCTGCACGTCGACCATCTCCAGCACCTGCTGCTTCTGATCGAGCTTGAGCGACATGTGTGCCGCCAAGGTGTCGGCCAGCCGGCCAGGCTCATCAATGCTGGTGAGGGAGGTTAGCACCTCCGGCGGCACCTTCTTGTTCAGCTTTACGTACTGATCGAATAAGGACACCGCCGAGCGCATCAATACCTCGAGCTCGCGGTCATCAAGGGTGATTTCGTCGTGAAGCGGCCAGATGCGGGCCGAGAAATACCGATCGGCGACGACATAATCCTCTACCCGGGCCCGTTCCACGCCCTCCACCAGCACCTTGACGGTTCCATCGGGAAGCTTCAGCAACTGCAGGATATTGGCGAGGGTGCCCACTGCGTGCATATCGGCGGTCGAGGGCTCATCGATCTCCGCGCTCGTCTGCGCCACCAACAGTATGTTTTTGTTGCTCTGCATGGCGACGTCGAGCGCTTGAATCGACTTGTCCCGCCCAACGAACAGGGGGATCACCATATGCGGATAGACCACGACGTCGCGCAGGGGGAGCACTGGCACCGTCTGCGTCTTGCCGATCAGAGAGCCGGAGACATTTTCGTGTTGAGCCATGGGATTCCCTTGAGAAGGTCGGTTAGGTCGTTGTGCAGACCCTAGGAGCCTGTCGGACTTTCATCCGGAACGCGGCTGTACGCAAAATCTGACGACATTTCGGCGAAAAGATGCTCAGAACGCACGTAGCAACGCCAAAGTTGGCTAA
>Ga0208980_10001472_pt1 | contig 14257 bp, 17 predicted proteins | sample WetSurMetagenome_3_FD_187993 | JGI IMG/M metagenome (GOLD analysis project Ga0208980, IMG submission 187993) | Wetland microbial communities from Twitchell Island in the Sacramento Delta, sample from surface sediment Aug2011 Site A1 Bulk (version 2) | ecosystem: Environmental > Aquatic > Marine...
TTATTTAATATGTCGATCCAGGGTTTGTAAAATTCTTCGAGCTGTTGCCTGCCGTAAATCTTACCATCAATGGTCCCGGGCCATACAGGAGCCGGGGCTTGAGAAGGATCTTTCCATACCCATGGAGCCTGGTAATGAGAGATCAGCCCAGGCCAGTAACCCCGGCAGCTTTGACCAATTTTCAGGTCAGTCAGCTCCGGAATAACATTATTACCACCACCATTACCATCGGCAATTATAAGGCGATTTGGTGTTACAGACCTTATTGCAGTTGTGGCTCCTTCAGCAACTTTGTGGTAGATTTCTGCCGGTACAGGACCTTTTTTAGCGAACTGGTCATTCATATCTTCTATATATGCCGGTTCATTTAACAGGTCAAAACTTAATTTTTCAGACGAGATATTCTTATAGCGTTCGGCCCACATTCCCCAGTGAAAATTAAAGGCATCCTGAGCTGCTTTATCTTTCCATAAATTAAATGGTTCATGGAAGCCAGCATTTATACAATATCCAGGACCCCGGTGCAGATTCATACTTACATGCAGACCGTGCTTATGAGCCATAAATATCAGTTGATCAATATCATCAAGCACTTCCTGATTTATTTTATATACCTCGTCAATGGTAATATCTTTTGTACGGTCAAATAACAGATATCGCGGATAGGCCATTGGAAGCCTGACAAAATCAAAGCCCCAGTCAGCCATCCATTTGAAATCTTCTTCAGTCGTCCTGTTTGATACATTATTCAATGGTGGTGATGGGGAAAAATAATCAAGCAGGTTAAAGCCTTTCCATCTTGGCAATAAGTTTTTTGTTAACGGGTCCGACGCAAAAATGGAGGTTCCTCCCAGGGTAACAGCAGTTGCTGCTAATGCTGTACTCTTTATGAAAAGACGGCGATCGATATTGCGATTATTCATGATCAAAAAGGTTATATGACTATAAAGTTAAATTTTTATTTCGGTTTTTGGAAACGTAATAGTTTGCACAGTATTGATTTCTGAATTTTATCCTAAATATATTGATTAAGTTGATGATTCAGCTGAATAGTGAATTCACATACTGGTAAAGTAAACTGATCAGTCATATCCGTGCCGGCTTAAGAACGAAAACCAAAGAAATGGAGGATGGAACTTATTAAAATTTAATTATTTATGATTCTGTCACCTGATTATTAGTATCTTTGCACCATGAAAAATGAAATAGAAATACCAATCCTGAAAGAAGAGGATTTTGTTGCTGCTAACCTTCGCAGAGATAAGTATTCTCAAATCAGGGATTTGCAGGCTCAGGAATTTAATACGGCAATCGCCAGCAGACTGTTGGCAAAAGATAAAACTCCCGTAAAATGTGAAAAATGTGGTAAAGAATTTACCACAGAGATAAACACAAAAGATCTAAAAGTCTGCCCCGATTGCAGATAGGGCAAAAACCAGGATTGAAATTCTTGCACTATCCAGGCCAATCCATTTTATAGTCCGATACTCTTGTGACCTGTTTGGGTCATGTAAGTATAAAATATTAACCGGATGTTAGTACAATCTGAATAAGATTGAATTAAAACGCGGATCCATTCCTTTTAATGAAGTTCATGTCTTAATATTCCTTAACTTTGATTAAATCCATAAAAGGAGTCATGAATAAGAAATTAATGATATTTGGAGCAATTCTGCTCGCAGCTGCAATCTTTATCGCGATACAGGTAATATTTTATAAAAATTCCTCACCCGACAGGGAAGTCCTGAAGTTCGCGAAGGAATTGAATAAACATTGCCCGTCAATGATTGATCCGGAAACCAGGCTTGATAAGGTAAATGCTCTGGCAGATAATAGTCTCGAGTTCAATTATACACTAATTTTCCGCGATAAAGACTCTGTTTCGATAGGTAACCTGAAAAATTATATGGAACCCGTTATTTTGAACAAAATTAAAACATCACCAACCCTGAGGAAGTATCTTAATAAAGATTTAACATGGGTGTATTCATATAACGACAAAAATGGCGATTTTATTTTTAAAATTACATATACTCCGGAACAGTTTAAATGATTGAATTGTTATTTTAAAACCGCTTTGAAACAGATTATCATCCGGGTTACAGGGATTCTTTTTTACCGGAAAAGAGGCGGATAATCCCTGAATCGGCTATAGTTTATCCTTTCCATTTGATCATATTTTCTGCTTGCAGAATTTTATTGATTATAATAGTCGTTTTTCATAACTTTAGTAAAATAAATTTTGATGAAAAGACTTTTTTTGTCTTTTACAGTATTTGTTATTTGCCTCGCAGGAATAGGGCAGGCCCCTTCGTCATTCAATTACCAGTTTATTGTACATAGAGTGTCTGATGAGATTCTACCTGCATCTGCGATATCCTGTAAAATCAGTATTCTTGCCGGTAGTATTTATGATACTGCTGTTTATAGTGAGAAGCATAATGTCAGAACCAATACGCTTGGATTAGTAACTCTTGCTATTGGCAACGGAACAGATAAAACCGGGAGTCTTTCGTCAATCAACTGGAGTGCCGGTAACTATTTCCTAAAGATTGAAATCGATACCGGTTCAGGAATTAATTATAAAAATATAAGCACCACTCAGATTTTAAGTGTGCCTGTAACACTGTCGTCAAATACTGCAGACTCAACATCTCCCAATGTTGTTACCGATCAGATATTCATAAACAGAAAATATGCAGGTACCTTCCTCGATTATCGACAGACAGGACCTAAAAACTTTTATGGCCCTAATCTCATCTGGATAAAAACATCACTGGAAAAGACTTTTGGTAAAATATCTGCCTATAGTAAAAAATGTGCATTTTCTGTCGGCGATAGATTGTATTTAAGAAGAATATATTATGTTCCGGGAGGCATTTCGGGATATTGGGTATATCAGATCGAAAATGATTCTTCAATCAATTACAGGATGACTGAGTATCAGTATGATCATAAGGTTCCGGTAGAAACCTGGTTTAAATGATATAATCCACGGATCCGGATATTTTCAGGTCCCAATGTAAAATATCGTTTATCCCAGGACTGACATTGAGATAAATCTGAATAATTATAACAGAACATAAGTGTCCACTAAATACTTAATATCGTTCTTTGATATCATGAGCAGATCCGGGGTGCAGAGCATTTTTGTCATGCATCGATTTGGGATGATAACAGGCTTTGACACTGATCAGCTTTGGATCATTTTCAATTACTGTTGGCTAAAGCCAACGGTAAATGAGCTCAACCTTAAAATTTAGCAAATATTGAACATAACACTTCTTGACAAAATTTCTCAAAACCAGAAATTTATTAACCAGGATTGCCAGAATATAAAATAAATTAATTGTATATAATTGAAAATCAATTATATTTAAGTGAACACCTATGATAACAGAATTAATTTAATTTGTTATTGGGGTTTCTGAAAGAGGCATTACAAATTCACCTGGTTGTGTACAACTATTGAATTCTGGAGGTGTTTTTGTTTTTTACACCCAAAATTATTAGCTTTGATTATAACTTAATTAGATGAAGAAAATCTTTTCTGTTTTATTGCTTCTGGTTATTATTAGCTCCTGTACTAAAAGACTACCTTCAGCCTATACTTCAACAGGCAAAGACAATAAGAAAAAGTTTTATGTGAAGACGGAACTTAATGATTGTAAAATGCATAAGCATCCGGAAAAACGTTTTAAAGCAGACTGGAAATAAGCAAATATTGAATTGCCATTAAAAAATAGTTTATAGAAGAAAATTCACTATCCGCAATACTCAATATTCAAAAATGTGATTATGAAGGAATTAATAGTCTCAAAATCTTCTGCCTCCCGTTCGATCAGGAACATAAGGATTATCCCGGGCTTTTCGTTTATTTTAATTCTTATCCTGCTGATCCTGACGCCTTCTTTTTGCTCATGCAACAGAAGACTGAATGTACCACGACAGAGCAAAGATATGCCATCAGCTTACACCCATTCGGGAAAGTATGTCAATTTTCGCAGCTTAGGAAAAAGACGTGATGGCATAAAAAAGTACAATCTTAAATGCGAGATTCCTTCAGCCAGGAGATAGATCCATACCTGTCCGGATAGTTTTTTACCTGATTCACTTTCCCAATCCTGATAATCGTTTTTCATTATTCCGGATCACGAAATTAAGTGAGTCCTGACAAAGCTTTTTCAGACAAATGATGCTGAGTCAGGCTCAATTTCTTTTCTATATCTTTTTGAAAGTCTGATTATGAAATTATTACCTTAATCATATTAACCATAATTATGTAAAGATTTTTTTTAGCAAAAAAAACATAGTTAATCGTTTGCGGAATATTATAAATGTGTATTTTTATTTCGCAATTAGACGAAATACTAAATGAAATGGAGATAAAGGAAAGCGTTTACACTGACAAACAAGAAAAGATCGCGCGATACTCCAAAGCGCTTGGACACCCTGTCAGAGTGTTTATTATGGATTTCCTCGTGAAGAATACGGATAAGTGTTGTTACAGCGGCGATATGGCAGAAGAATTGCCCATAGCCCGCTCAACGCTTTCACAGCATCTGAAAGAATTGAAAGATGCGGGACTGATCCAGGGTGAAATAAATCCACCGTATATCAAATATTGCATAAATAAGACCGGCTGGTCAGAAGCTAAAGAGTTGCTTGGCACTTTTTTCAATAGAAAATAGTAATTATCTGTAAAATGGAAATAAAAATATTAGGTACCGGCTGTTCAAAGTGCAAAACCCTTGAGGAACTTACCCGAAAAGTGGTAAAAGAAAATGGAATTGATGCTGATGTAATTAAGGTCGACGACATTGTAGAAATTATGAAATTCAACATTATGACAACTCCCGCTCTGGTCGTCAACGATAAAGTCGTTTCAAAAGGACGCATTCCTTCAGTTGATGAGATAAAACAATTTCTAACCAAATAATAAAAACCTTATGAGAAGATTAGTTTTAGTAATTTTCGTACTTATTGCTTTGTTTAATTTATCATGCACTGCCCAGACAAGCCAGAAACCGGCACCTGTAGTTTTAAACAATGGCGATGTCGAGGTATATTATTTTCACATGACCACGCGCTGTATGACCTGTAGGGCAGTGGAAGCAGAAGCCAGAAAGAACGTTGAGATGCTTTATGCTGATCAGGTTAAAAGCGGGAGGATAAGTTTTACAGCGCTTAATCTTGAAGAAGCAACTGGTAAATCAATGGGTGAAAAACTTGGTGTAAACAGCCAGACACTGCTGATTGTAAAAGGTGACTTGAAGATCAATATCACTAATGAGGGTTTTCTTTATGCTGTTTCTCAGCCACAAAAATTTACAGAAGTGATGAAAGCGAAGATAGATCCACTGATAAAACAATGATCAGCCGAAGAAAGCCTGTTCACTTTTATGTAATAGGATCAATATTCTTATAATGGATTTTCTTACAAATCTGCTTGATAGTAGTTCAATGCCATGGCTTACCGCCCTGTTACTTGGCCTGTTGACAGCTATCAGTCCCTGTCCGCTGGCAACAAATATTACCGCAATCGGATTTATAAGCAAAGACCTTGAAAGCCGTGACAGAGTATTTTTCAATGGATTATTCTATACGCTTGGAAGAGCAGTTTCATATACTTTGATTCCACTCATTATTTATTTTGGTGCAGATCAGTTTAAATTTTCTGGCTTCTTTCAGAGGTACGGTGAAAAAATCATCGGACCACTATTGTTGCTGATAGGAATATTCATGCTTGATATAATAAGAATAAATTTCCCGGGTATTGAAAGACTATCAGAAAAAATGGAAAAGAGAAAGTCGTGGCGGTTTATTGATGCAATGTTGCTCGGGATTGTATTTGCTCTTGCTTTTTGCCCTTACAGCGGTGTTTTATACTTCGGTATGCTAGTCCCCTTAACTGTATCAAGTGCTTCCGGGCTGTACCTGCCTGTTATCTTCGCATTGGCCACAGGGATACCGGTGATCATTTTTGCATGGGTGCTGGCTTATACAGTATCAGGTATTGGAAGTCTGTACAATAAAATAAAAATATTTGAACTCTGGTTCAGAAGGGTCATTGCCATCATTTTTATCGTTATAGGCATATATTATATTATCAGGATCTATCTGTAAAAAAAAATAGTTAAATATTTCGTAGTATAACGAAATATTCAGTGTTAATGAAATGAAAAACTTTAAGACAAATATCTGGTTGCCATTTGTATTATTGCCCGTCTGGTATATTATTTACCATAATATTCAACCTGTAACCAACTGGTTAGTTGATTCAGTGTTTGGACTGGCTAAAGGTTTGCGTCTGACTGAAGCTCTGCGTTTCTTCATTTTTGAATTCCCAAAGGTCATGATGTTGCTTGCACTTATTGTTTTTCTGGTGGGTATAATAAGGACATATTTCACGCCTGAACGCACCCGCAGAGCACTTGAAGGGAAGACGACTTTTACGGGAAATGTCCTGGCATCAGCCTTAGGCATTGTAACGCCATTTTGCTCTTGTTCAGCTATCCCGTTATTTCTGGGATTCGTGGAATCCGGAGTTCCTCTTGGAGTAACATTTTCTTTTCTGATTTCATCCCCAATGATCAATGAAGTGGCAGTAGTACTTCTCTATGGATTGTTCGGTTGGAAAGTTGCATTGATTTATGTAACAACCGGGTTGGTTATTGCAATAGCATCAGGGTGGGTGATAGGGTTGCTTAAACTTGAAAAATGGGTTGAGCCATGGGTATATCAGACACATCCAGGTGTTAATGGTGAGGAAGAAGAGAAAGTGACATTCGCAAACAGGATAAGTCTTGGATATGATGCTATAAAGGACATCGTAGGCAAAGTATGGATCTATGCAGCTTTAGGTATAGCTGTCGGAGCAGGTGCTCATGGCTATGTCCCGGAAGAGTTCATGGCAGCACTAATGGGTAAATCTGCATGGTATTCAGTCCCTTTGTCAATTTTTATTGGTATTCCATTATATTCCAACGCAGCTGGTATTGTGCCAGTTGTATCGGTTCTTATTGAAAAAGGGGCATCACTCGGAACCTCACTGGCGTTTATGATGTCAGTTATTGGCTTATCGCTTCCGGAAATGATAATACTGCGTAAAGTACTGAAGCTTCCATTGATCTTCACTTTTATTGGGGTAGTGGGATTTGGAATATTGATAGTTGGTTATTTATTCAATATTATATTCTGAATATCTTAGAATCTAAAAAAATGAAATGAATACTAGTCTTCACTGCCAGATACTTCTGATGTTCTTATTATCAACCCTGAAGAAGAGCTGGTAAAGATCTTGCAGTTGAAGGTGACAAATTTTAACTGGATGAATGCCCTTTTTGATAATTGTGGTTTTGTAAGCTGCGGGATTTTAAATGTTTCACCCTGTGAAGCATTCAATCTATGCATTAAAGGTGCCGCTATTGTTGATGTCAGAGAGGAGTATTTGAATAATTTTAAAAACTTTGATGTTCCTCTAGTCCTGTATTTCCCAATTACAAAACTGGTGAACAGCTTTTCAGAATTGCCTCAGGATAAATATCTCATATTTGCCGATACTGTTGGATTAAGAAGTAAAGAAGCAGTAGTTTTTCTTAAAGACAAAGGATATGACAAGATTGCGAATATGGCGGGTGGTATTGTTGACTGGGAGCGTGACGGATTGCCCATTAAAACAAATATTGAAGAAAGGTTATCAGGTTCCTGTATGTGTCAGTTGAAGCCAAGAGAAGGCAGGAAAAAACTGAGGGACGAAGAGACTGAGAAATGAAATAGAAAAATGGCGATAATTATGAAAATAGAATTGGACTCAATTATTACCTGCCCTGAATGCGGACATTTCGAAAAAGAAATCATGCCTGCAGATTCATGTCAGTTCTTTTATGAATGCAAAGGTTGTGGAGCGGTTCTTAAACCAAAACCCGGGGATTGCTGTGTATTCTGTTCTTATGCAACAGTTCCCTGTCCTCCGATTCAGGAAAATAAAAAGTGCTGCTAATGTTTAACTCAAAATCTTAGAATTATGAATCAGTCAATTGGTTTTATCGGTGGCGGAAGAGTAACAAGAATTCTTCTGCAGGCGTTTAAAAATAAAAATGCGCTCTTCAGTAAGATTGTTGTTACTGATACCAGCCTGGATGTCTCGGAGAATCTGAAAAAATCATTTCCTGATATTCAGATTGATACTGCAGCCATTGCAGCCTCTCAGGATATAGTTTTTATATCTTTGCATCCTCCTGTAGTTATCGATACCCTTGAACTTATAAAGGGTAGCATTAAAAATGACACAATGCTGATATCTCTTGCTCCCAAGATCACGATTATGAAAATTTTGTCAAAACTGAGTCATGTTAAAAACGTTGCAAGATTAATTCCAAATGCCACTTCGTACATTAATGAAGGGTATAATCCTGTGTGTTTTTCATCAGAATTCAACGGGAAGGAAAGACAACTGGTTCTTGACATGCTAAGACTTTTAGGCAATACCTTTGAGGTAGCAGAAGAAAAACTCGAAAGCTATGCAATCATGTCTGCTATGCTGCCAACATATTTCTGGTTCCAGTGGAAGGAGTTGTCAGAGATCGGGCAAAAAATTGGTCTCTCTGAAAAAGAGAGTAACGATTCGATAAACGAAACGCTGATTGCTTCGTTAAATCTGATGTATAAATCCGGGTTGACTGCAACTAAAGTAATGGATTTAATACCTGTGAAACCAATTGGGGAGCATGAATCACAGATTTCTGAAATCTATAGAAACAAACTGATTGCCCTGTTTGAAAAAATAAGACCTTAAAACTTTTTTTTACCTGAAGGACAGGACTAAAGAATTTAAAAAACGATCATATCTAAAAAGCTATTCCCAGGCTTAGACTAAGAGGTATAAACTGCGGATCTTGTTGTGCGACAGCGTTATAATAATTGAAGGGAATATTCAGATTTGTTCTGAAAGAAAAAGCTATTTTGTGCTTTTTAGGGAGTGAAAGTCTGTAGCCGAGTATAAGATAAGAGGTGGAATTTCTGTCAGGAAAGTTAAATATAAGAGTTGTTCCGACTCCAAATTCGAAAAAACCGGATCTCTTGCCTACATTTCCTGATATATGCAAGGGCATTGTCGGGTAGTCTGCTTCATCAGGTATGGTAGCCGCTCCTATACCTGCACCAGCCGCTCCAAAGAAAGATTTACCTTTTCCAAAAAGTCTTTCATATTCATAGGAAAAATATGTTGCTCCGCCACCCACAACCATTTGAACAACATTGAGCGGTCTTTTAAATTCTGAATCGGAAGAGATCTGCCCGGTTATTGTTTTGGCGAAACAGAGAAGAACCAGCACAAAAAAGCCATACTTATTAAAAATGGACATTGTCTGAAAAAACTTATTGTATTATTATCTTTTAAAATGTTAGGTGCAAACTTATATAGATAAAAGTCAGGTATATTTCAAAGAAAACGCAACGAAAGCTCCGGGATTATTTTAATAATTTATATTTCTGAACAACTTCATTTGCTGCTTCTGCTATTGTTTTGTCTTTAATTCGACCCTGGTATCTTTTAGTTACTTCAAATAATTCCTTTATTAATTCTTTTTTCAAAGTATATTCACTTGCTTTATCAAATGGAGATTCATCCTGAATCCATTCTCCCTTCCAATTTATATGTCCCATGTTAATTTGGCTATCAAACTTCTGATATGTTCTTAAACAAAATTAATCTATCGTTGCGCAAAAATCAATTTTATTTAAAACAAAACCCCCGGATTTCTCCGGGGGTTACCTGCGGGGTGTCTAATTTTTACCCCAGATACCAACCCAACTGGTTAGGTCAATTTCAAAGCTAATTTATAAAGTCGCTCCGACAGATACAAATTTATTTTGCCCGGCACCCTAAAATAATTACAGATGTATTTCAGACAGGATGAAAGACGAAACTGTATTGTATTGTCAGCCATCGTTCGAAAATATGTAAATGATATAACTTTTTGTTGAAGTTATGTAATACTCAACCGTAAATCTGCGCTTAACTTTAGGTCATGCATATTTCATATTTCCTTATGAAAGAAATTATGGTAATAGGAACCTGTGAGCTCTATCTGACGGGCGAAGACGACCAAATATTAAAGATAATACATTGGATTTTCTCAGATTATGAAAAAAGACGACAGTAATGAAATAGATATTAGCCTTAAAGATTTTCCGGATAACCTGACCACTCTTATTAAAGAATCGTTGGATTCTAAAAACTCTGTAAAAAAACTTGCTGCAAGGAGTAAGCTTGTACTAATGGGTAAAGCTATCATCCCTCAAATGCATAAACTATTGGATTCGAAAAATGATCTACTTCGGATGGAAGCTGCAAAGGTTGTTGAGCTTATCGCCGACAAAAGGTCGATTCCATTATTGATTAATCTGCTCGATGATAAGGTATTTGAAATCAGCTGGATTGCAGCAGAAGGTCTTATTAAAACAGGAAGACGAAGCATAGTACCGCTGCTAAAGTCAATTCGCGACGGGAAAAGTTCATTTATTCTTAACAAAGGAGCACATCATGTTTTATTAAGTCTGCTTACTGATAACGAAAAGAATAAATTAATGACATTGTTGTTAAGTCTCGACGATGCCCAGGAGTTAGGAGAAACTGCTCCTGTAGAGGCTTCAATGGCATTAAGAACCATATTTAAGAGGTAAAATTTATTTTAATAATACCGCTCTCGGAACTCAGAATTTTCAACACATTGAGAAAAAAATCAACATATTATGAAAACAATTATTGTTCCCCTCGATTTCTCAGATGAGTCATTAACCGGTTTGAATCTGGCACTGATGCTGGCAAATAAAACCGGAGCTGAAATCCAAATGGTTCACGTTATTGGAAAGGGCACCAGTCACTCATATGAACAACTGGAAAATGAGAATCAGCTTGCCAAAGCAAAATTTGAGGAAGTGCTTCAAAAGTACAAGGGGAAAAGCAATTCAACCTTGAGTTATACAATTACTGACGGTAAGGTATTTAAAGAAATAGCAGATCTGGCAGATAAGTATGAAGACGCACTCACAGTGCTTTCAACACATGGGACATCTGGCTTTGAAGAATTGTTCATTGGAGGCAATGCGTACAAAATAACCTCTCATTCAAGAAATCCTGTGATCACGATCAGAAGAAGCAAATTATCTTCAAATATTGACCGAATAGTTTTACCCCTTGATATTACTTTTCAGACCAGAGAAAAAGTTCCATATACAGTCGAGCTGGCTAAATCTTTTGGTTCAAAAATTCATCTGCTTACCATACGGCTTTCAAATTTAAAGAGTATAGAAAAAAAACTTCATCAATATGCCGATCAGGTAGCTTCTTATCTTGATTCGCATAAAGTTCTTTATACAGTTGAACATCTGCATGGTGGTAACCTGACTGATTTGACTCTTGATTATTCACGATCAATTGATGCTGATCTGATTTCAATAATGACGGAGCAGGAGAAGAGTGCTTCCAATTTATTGTTAGGTACCTTTGCTCACCAAATGATAAACAAAGCTTATATCCCCGTTCTATCATTTCCTAATTATCATTTACGAATAATAGCAGAGGATATCTGGACGTTAGGTGCATTTAATCCCTGATTTCCTGCCCGGGGTCCAGGTAGGATGCTACTGGTCTGGCCCTGACAATCTATCCAGTGGCAGTTGAACATGGCTTCATCAATCGTGACATTGCGATTGAAAGAATGCTTACAACTTTGCAGTTTTTCTGGAGGCTGATTGCAAAAATAAGTACAGCAATACTCGAATATAAACATATGCATGAAAATAGATACCAAATAACATCCAGAGCCACTGCAAAAAGGTTTAATTGTATTCCTAAGGAAGTCTAATTATATTGGTGATTAAAAAAATAATAAAAACAGGAAAAATCTGCTCAAAAAATTTTCAGGTGATTATTCTGATCCAAAATGGTTGAATCTGAATTTAATGCCGGGGAAGGATAAATCAATGAATATGTTGCAAAAATACACACAAAGTATAGTGATCGCTACATTAGGTCCTGCTTCAAACAGTAAAGACTTTTAACGATTAAAAGTTACAACAAGTATAAAATCTTTAAAATGAAAAGCGCAGGTCATCTGACCTGCGCTAGTGAAGATAGAATGAAAAGATTAGTAGCTCAGACCGAATCCAAATTTATATAAAGGATTCTCAGAATCATACGGAACATCTTCCTTTTGTTTCCTTACTGCTTCCATAGATGAAGGCATCTCTACTGGAAGCTTACCCTGTGGATTAAAGTTGCCGAATATTACATCGAGAAGAGCGTCATCACTGGCTCCGAAGGCTGCAAAAAGACCTTTGCTTGCAGCCGATATCTCAGGGATTACAGCCGGTCTGTTCAGGTAAATATCCACAACTGTGGGAACCTTTGCCAGAAGTGCAAGAATTTCTTCCTTTTCCTTTCCTTTGAAATCAAGATCACCTGCTCTCATCAACCTGCCTAAGATTCCCGAATTTGGCAGGATCTCCGAAGGAGTCTGGAGTCTCAAAACCGCTATATCTGCCAGTTCAGGTTTATCAACGACAATACCGAATTTTGCAGCTTTTGCAGCGTCAAGATTTTTAACATAGATTTTGATTCCTTTTTTAAGCGGGAGAACCGGCTTATTGCTTATAGTGTCATTTTTGAGCAGAACGATAGATTTTCTTTGAGCAAGATCGCCTGCAGCTCTGAACTTCTCATTGCCCACTACTTTTACTGCATTCTCCACGTCAACGTAAGGATTTTCGAACAGGCCCAAGCGGAATTTCATTTTCAGCAATCTTCTGACAGAATTGTCAATCCTTTCCATTGATATCTTCCCGTCCTTAACAAGTTTCACTACAATTTGCGGGACAGCTTCGCCTCCAAACTGGTCAACGCCGGCATTTATTATTTTCAATACCCTCTCTTCTTCAGAGGCGTTTGACATTCCCCAGGCTCTTGCAGAAGCCATTTTTTTACCGAACAGCTTCATATCTGTAACAATTCCCCAATCGGTACAGACAATTCCATCAAAATGATATTTGCCGCGAAGAAGTCCTGTAATAATTTCTTTATTAAATGCGAATCCCACATCTTCACTTGTCTGACCTGTCGGAACCCCGTAGTAAGGCATAATTTCCGCAGCTCCTGCTCTGAAGGCGGCTTCAAAAGGTATCAGGTGGTAATTGAAATTCTTTCCAGGGTATGCCTGTCCTTTCTGTATCTCAAGATGGGGATCGATTCCTTCTTTCTGCGGGCCGCCTCCTGAGAAATGCTTTACCATGCAGACAACACTTTTAGGACCTATTGTATCACCCTGGAATCCTTTAATGTACGCACCTACCAGTTTGGAGGCAAGTTGTGCATCTTCACCGAAGGTGCCGTTGATCCTGATCCATCTTGGCTCTGTTGCCAGATCAGCCTGTGGATGCAGGGCGATACGTATGCCCAGGGCCAGATACTCCTGGCGGGCAATATCACCGAATGCTACAACCTCAGCCGAATCGCCAATTGCTGCCAGTCCGAGAGGCTCAGGGAATTGTGTCATATCTCCCGATAATGCAGATGAAAGAGGGTTTGATGAAAAATGGTTTCTGGGGTCAGATGCAATAGATACTGGTATCCCAAGACGACTTTTTTCCTCAAGCTTTTGCAGATTATTGTACCATTCGGCCATAGCTTTTTTACTAGCACCTGTCAGGATATTCAGGTGATTCATATGTTTCATGAAAAGCATTTTCGATGTACCTTCTTCCAGCAAGCTGAAAGGATCCCTTAATGAAGGTTTTTCATTGACCGAACCATCCTTATTTATTCCAACCATGGTTATGAACATGGTTCCGGCTTTTTCTTCCAGGGTCATCTGCGACAGAAGATCACTCACACGATCATCCACAGTCTTTCGGGAGTCTTCATAAACATCAAGTTTCCCGTTCTTGTTCAGGTCCCTGAAGGTGAAACCGTCAAGTGTAAGAATTTTTACTTCCCCAAATTCCATGGCCCTGGCTTTTCTGGCAACATTACCAGCAGATATATTCAGGTAAAGGAAGATTCCGAGTACCAGCATAATAATCAGTCCAATTATGGACGCGATCGTGTAACCAAGTATTTTTAAAGCTTTTTTCATAGGTTCGACTATTATTAAATTTAAGAATTTATCATGTGATAGCAACGCAGGTTTTTACATCCTTCACCGAACTGGATCAGATTAATATCAAGTGTCATATGGTAAAACTTCGGTTACCGATC
>Ga0208980_10001473_pt1 | contig 14249 bp, 8 predicted proteins | sample WetSurMetagenome_3_FD_187993 | JGI IMG/M metagenome (GOLD analysis project Ga0208980, IMG submission 187993) | Wetland microbial communities from Twitchell Island in the Sacramento Delta, sample from surface sediment Aug2011 Site A1 Bulk (version 2) | ecosystem: Environmental > Aquatic > Marine...
TCCGAGATCGAGCAGGGTACTTAATATTTCTGCAAGCGGAAAGAGTCTGTTTTGAAGCACATTGGCAAATGTAATAATTCTTTTCCCCGGATGATTTATTCCATCCCGGAGAATATTGTTATCGTAATCGTAAGTTGATGCAACATATTTCATTGCACCATCATTATTTGCATCGTTTATTCCTATTCTGAGAATATTCATACCATCGTCGGTTGAAGGGATAAAACTGTCGACCTTCAGATCAAGAGCCCGGAATTCTTTCTGAGTATCTCTCAGAGCTGTTTCAGTTGAGGAAAGCTGAAGTATTTTTTTATAATGCTTTGGCGAGAATCTGAGTGACAAACCTCCCTCCACAATCAGTTTCCCAAGACCAAATGCAACAGATGAAATGCCATCGCCGGCTTTTTCGGATCCGATAGGATAATAATTTATCGATTGTGCTACTCCGGATAATGTCGGATAGAAAATGTCTCCATGACGGTTGCCGCAGACCTCCTGAAGAATTATACCCATTTTCTCTTCATCTATCACGTTCGCAGTTGCGGTCATATATGCCTTACTTGCTTTATAGTAGACAGAAGCATAGACTTCCTTAATGGCATCCGAGAGCATTTTTACCATCATCTTATTATCCGGATGCCTGGGCATCATGTAGGTTGAGTATATTCCTGCAAATGGCTGATAATGGGAATCCTCTAATTTACTTGATGATCTTACGGCGATTGGGTGACTCCGTGATACAGCAAGAAATGCATAAAAATCCTGGTAAACTCTTCCCGGAAGCTCGGCATAAAGGAACCTGTTAAGAATCTCATCATCCGGAAGGTCAGAAAGAGCAACCGAATATAGATTATTATGATCCATGAATTCATCGAAGATATCGGTGCTCAGAACAACTGTTCTGGGAATGGTGATTATTACATCAGGGAACTGATTGAAAAGTTTATGGGTTTTAATTAACCTGTTGATGAATGCGAGTCCCCTTGCTTTTCCTCCTATCGATTCATCTCCAATCCTTGAAAATACCTGGTACTCATCATAGCTGCTTTTATCAAACTTTGCAATGACTCCCCTTCCCTTCCCCAGCCTGAAGCTGGAAATTGCAACATAAAGGAACCGTCTGAGTTCGTCCATTGTTTCAAAATCCTCTTTCCGGATGTACTTAAACATCTGGGCAACCGGGAAAAGGGCTCTTGCATTCAGCCATTTGGAGAAATGGTTCCTTGTAGCATGGAATTCAAGAGTTTTATCAGGAATGGTAAGCAGCTTTTGCTGCAGACTTTGAAGGTCGGTAGCAATTGCTATAGGCTCCATTGTATCAGGATTTTTGAATACAAAAGGCCCGAAAGCGAGGTTCTGAATAATAAAGTTCCTCAACTCAAGCGATAACGATTTGGAATACTTGTTTATAAACCCGGCACCAAGCTCCTCTGCTATTTTTTTATGAACTGAACTTGAAGATTGAATAAGGAATGGTACTTTATCATCATCGGCCATTACCACTTTGCAAAGTTCAATACCGGCATTTTCATCGTTCACATTATCCTTTTTGTAACTTATGTCGGAAATTACACCTAGAACATTGTATTTGTATTTCTTGTATAGATCGAGGGCATCATTGTAGTTATTTGCGAGAAGGATTTTAGGCCTCCCTCTCATCTTCAGCATGCGCTGATGCTCGTTAAGAGCTTCGCGCTGGAAATCGAGCGACTGTAAAAGAACAATCCTGTAGATGTTAGGAAGATACGATGAAATATACCTTATTGAATTTTCCACGATAATGATTGCCTGAACCCCGATATTTTCTATATCATGGTCGGCATTCATCTTATCTTCTATCAGTTTTATTATTGCAAGTATTAATGATGCATCCCCAAGCCAGCAGAAAACATAATCTATTGCACTGAGATCCTCGCCCTCAAGCCTCAAAGAAACCTCTCTCGAAAAGTAAGTAAGTACTACAATTGGTATCTTTTCATATTTAGCCTTGATCATTTTTGCCAATGCAAATACATCAGTTCCCCTAAGGCTGAGCATGGAAATCACAAGGTCAATATTGTCCTCCTGCAAAATCCTGAATGCATCCTCAGCATTATCAGTCTGAACGAATGTAGGAGGATACCTGAGGTTCAGCGAAACATATTCATTAAAAATCTGCTCATCAATTCTTCCATCCTCCTCGAGCATGTAATTATCATAATTACTGCATATTACCAAAACGCGATGGATACGTTTCTGCATCAGAAGGTCAAAGGAGGTATCAGTGAAATCGTATTTCTGAAGATCGAGAATTCCTTCAATAATCGTCATGGATAAAACCTTTTAATGGTTCATTGATATAACAGCCATGCTTTTTTTCCCATCCATCCTGATAATTAATGGATTATCAAACCTGATATGCCTGATAAATGCACCTCTTGCAACTTCCTGCTGCCTGGTGATCTTTTCCCAGCAGATGACATCCTGCCCGGAATTCTGATTTACTGAAAAATAGCCGACATTCATCGAGGTTACATTATGAAAGAAATGCGATCCCAGGGATGCATCAGGGTTAAAATCCGGAAGCGAAACTTCTACAATGATTTTTGCACCTGAAATCTGAGGCCATGCAACCGGAATTCCGAGAAACCTGTCGCGTGTACCCCATCGGCCAGGTCCAATAAGTACATATTTCCGGTTTTCTTTTACCATTTTCTCATTCATTGAAGCAATTTCATCGGCCATTTCAACCGTCAGCATATTGTCAAATTTTTCAGGCTCGATATAAATAATATCCTTAATATCATTAATTATTCCGTTGCCCATGCTCTTTCTGGTTAACAGGACAAGTTCAGCCTCATCCAGCGTGTCAGGATCAATATTGTACCCCGCTCCCGTTCCCAGTAAAGGCTTTATCTGAAGGAGGTAGAACGATGCGTTTCCTCCCTCATCCCTGTTAAGGTTAACTGCAAATTCTATTTCAACCGGAGTACCGCAAGCTTCTGTTACCACATCCAGTACTGTTTTAAGAGTTGGAGCCAGAGGGATATAATTATATTTGAGTATATCAGCGAAATTGATGACCCTCGGGCCATGCATTTCAAGTCCTGGTGAAATTGTATCATTATCTAAATTTAAAACTGATGCAATGTGATTAAGGGATCCGTGGGTTTCAGCAGTGTGGATATCAAGCATTCGAAGCCCTGCATTCTCTCCTTCAAGAAGGTTAATATCCTTTTTTGTCATATCTACAGCATAAAACCTTACCTGGGAGTGTTTGTAAAGATCTTTCTGTGAAACTATTTCCAAAGCCGGATATGCAGGCGAAAACCTGTATGCCAGCGCACCTTCCATCACATAATGACCCAGCCCCACAGCAACGACGGCAAATCCGTCTTTTGGTGTCATGTGGGCAACCGGATAGAAATTGAAAGATTGAGCTGAACCGCTTATATGCGGATAAAAGGTATCGTCATACATATTTCCGACGACTTCCTGAATCACTACGGCCATCTTTTCAAGCTCTATTTTATAGTTGATCGCTTCGAAGTAGGCACGGGCATTCTTCGAATAAATCGAAGCAAAAACAAGTTTAATGGCTTCCGATATCTGCCTTAGCCTGACATCATCATCAGGATTGATATTCGGGAGGAGATAAGTTCCAAAAATCCCGGAAAATGGCTGACTCAAAGAGTCTTCGAAAAGACTTGATGATCTTATGGCAAGAGGCCTGGTAATCTTCCTGAGAAAGATGCGTAGTTTCTTTTCAAGGGTATAACTGAGGTTGCCATCCAGAAAAGCTCTCTGAATCACATTAAAATCCTTCTCCTCATTAACAATGTTCCACAAATGATTCCGCTCCATGAACAGGTCAAACTCATCGGTGCCTATTATCGCCGTTACCGGAGCTTTAATATTAATCCCCGGTATAAGTCTGCCGAGTTCAAAGCTGTAAATCAGAGTATTAATAAACGCAAGCCCTCTTCCTTTTCCTCCGAGTGATCCGGCTGACAGACTTACTACATTTGTTTCATCAATTGCAGCTGATTCCTCAAAATTAATAACCCTGCCTTTGTTCAATTCCTGCCTTCGCTTTCTTATAATTTCAAGAAGGAACTCCCTTAGTTCTTTCAGACTTTTAAAATCTGTTACCTTAATCGGATTTATGAGTTTGGCAATCTTTACTTCTCCTCTTGCCATCAGCCATAGAGAGAAGTGATTTTTCATGGCATGGTATGCAAGAGAATCTTCGGGTACAGTCTCAAGATAGGCTTCAAATTCCTTCATCGATTTTGCAACTGCAATCTGTCGCCCTTTGTTATCTCTGTAAACAAAATGGCCGAATCCGAGGTAATAGTTGATAAATGACTTAAGATCCTGAAGCAAACTTTCCGAATTCTTGTTTATGAAATTTGATTTAAGAGTAAAGGCATATTTAGCGCTCTCAGGATCGGACGACTGGAGTACTGTCGGGAGATTCGGTAGGTGGGTTTTAATATGCTGGATAAGTTCAAATCCCGCCTTCCCGTTCATGACTCCGTCTCTCGGAAAAGTCATATCCGAAATAACACATAAAAGGTTGTTTCTGTAGTTGTTGAATACGTTTATTGCGCTTTCCCAGTTAGAAGCAAGAAGAATTTTTGGTCTGGCTCTGAGTTTAAGAACTTTGTAAAGTTCATCAGTCGATACATCCTGGATAAGGTTCTTCGTCTGATCCATTACCAGGTTGTAAAGCATCGGAAGGTAGCTCGAATAATAATCAGCAGAATCTTCAACCAGGAGGATGACCCCGGTTAATCCCTTCATTGTATCGTTTTCGACATTGACCCTGTCCTCGAGAAGGGATACCATGGCAAAAAATACCTTTGATTCACCAGTCCAGACGAAATAGTTATCAAATGGCACATTCTTTTCTTTTTGCTTTTTTACAAACGCCATATCCGAAGGATTATTAAGAAGCAGGAATGTAGGGAGATACGGGTATTTATCCTTAATTTTCCTGCAGAGTTCCATCGGGCTCTCCTTATCCACACCAATCATAATAATAACCATATCGTAGTGTCTGGCTTTCAGCCTGACAAATGCTTCCTCCTCACCTGACACACCTGTAACCCTGGGGATTGAGGTTAAACTCAGATGATAATATTCTCCAAGGATATGGTCGGCAAAACGGCCTTCTCCCTCAATTGTGTAGGCATCGTAAAGATTTGCCACAAGCAGTATCTCTTTTACTTTAAAAGGCTGAAGGTCATGGAATACATCTCTTTCTGCATTGTGACGGTCAAGAAATTTCTGAAGCAGTTTCTTACTCGGAATATTGGTAAAATCATCCTCTTCCTTACCAGGAACATTGGTCGTCCGGATAAGGTCCCTCGCTTTGTAGCTGTTAATATAGCCTGTTATGAGGCTTGCAATATTTTGTATAAGATCTCTCTCTTCTTTCAGAAACGGACCCTCATTCTCCTCCCTGAATTCTCTGGTATAATAAATCTCAATTGCACCTGTTTCTCCGTCTATTGTGTTGAATTCCTGAAGCATTTTCCATTTTGATTCCTCAAAATCAAGTGATTCGAATACCTTATTCTTGAAGGATATTCTGGCAACAGTATATTCCGGATATTGCCAGGCTGCTGGCAAAAGAAGCACTATTTGCTGAAGGGTCTCTTCAATCGGTTTTCCCTCCTTAAGTATATAGGTAGTCTGGTTTATGCAGCCAAGCTCTTTCAGCCGTTCTCTCTGTTCATGCAATAAACGGGTATATTCAGGACTTATGTGATTGTTCGAATCCATCAGACAGAAAATTAAAATGATCAGAATTTAAAATTAGTAAAATTCTGTTATCCGGATAAATAAATGCCGTCGGCTGTAATAAACAATTTCCAGCCTTGCAGACTGGCGATAAGGAGATTAATCGACTTTCCAGGCTGAACCGCTTTTCAGCAGGTCATCCATATTCTTAATTTTTGATGTTTTTCTGATTTCTGCTATCTGGTTCTCGATGTCTTTCTCATAAGTCGGACCAGGAACTGATCTGATAACACCCAAAGCAACAGGATATTCAGGATACCTCATATTCGCAAGCATATATTGGATTCCGGGATTTGGTTCTGTCGCATCATGAATTAGGATATCCTTCTCATTAATACCATTTTCACCAATTTTCACAACTTTGAGTTTAAGACCTTCAAGTATCAGTCCCTTATCATTTCCCTTTCCGAATGTCATCCGTTCGCCTTGTTTCAGGATAAGAGTTCTGTCGTCCCTAACTTCTTTGCCGGTAACAGTTTCGTGTATCCCATCGTTGAATATTACACAGTTTTGAAGCACTTCCACAACCGAAGTGCCTTTATGTTTTGCTGCTTCAATATAAATCTGGGTCGAAAGAGAAACGTTTGAATCGAGTGTTCTGGCAAAAAATCTGCCCTTTGCCCCTATAACAAGTTCTCCTACTGAAAATGGCTCTTCAATTGTTCCGAAAGGCGATGTTTTAGTTACCAGTCCCCTCTCGGATGTGGGAGAATACTGGCCTTTCGTAAGGCCATATATCTCATTATTAAAGAGAATAATATTTATGTCGATATTCCGGCGGACGACATGGATGAAATGATTACCGCCGATAGCGAGTGCATCCCCATCGCCCGTTATCTGCCATACTGAAAGCTCGGGATTTGCTATTTTAACGCCGCTGGCAATCGCCGAAGCACGGCCATGGATACCATGAAAACCATAGGTATTCATATAGTAAGGGAACCTTGATGAACAGCCAATGCCAGAGATAAAGGCAAATTTCTCTCTTGGAATTCCCAGCTCCGAAAGCGCTTTCTGAACAGAATTAAGAACAGCATGATCACCACACCCCGGACACCAGCGTACCTCCTGGTCGCTCTTAAAATCCTTGGGACTTATCTGATTTGCCTGCGATACTTCCATCTTATTTATCCTCCAGTATTTTAATGCATTGTTCTTTGATTTCCTTCACGGTAAAAGGAAGTCCCTGAATCTTGTTAATCTGTTCATATTTAAAGCCCTGATGCTTCATACGCAGGTAATTTGCAAACTGACCTGAATTTAATTCGCATACAACTATTTTTTTGAAGCTTGAGAAAGTTTCGGATGTGTTTTTGGGTAGCGGATTGATATAATTGAAATTTACAAGACTCACATTATATCCTTCTGAGTGCAGCTCCCTGACGGCAGTAATCAGGTATCCGTACGAACCGCCCCATCCGACTACCAGAAGGTCATTTGATTCGGGACCATAAACCGTCAGGTCAGGAATTGTATCCGCAACTCTCTCTATTTTCTCTGCCCTAAGTTTAACCATAAGCTCATGGTTATCAGCAGTATATGAGACAGTGCCCTTTACAGTCTTTTCAAGGCCTCCGATCCTGTGTTCAAGGCCTTGTGTACCCGGTATAGCCCATTTCCTCGACAGTTTCTCCTTATCACGCTTGTAGGGAAGAAATGGCAGTTCATTTCTGTCTGCAAAAGGAGGAACAATTTCAGGGAGTTCACTCATGGCAGGTATTTTCCATGGTTCTGAACCATTGGCAAGGTAGCTGTCAGTCATGAGCAACACAGGCGTCATATGTTCAATAGCGATTTGGGCTGCTTTAAATGCAAAATCAAAACAATCAGACGGAGTGCTGGCAGCAATAACTACCGCGGGGCTTTCGCCATTCCGTCCATAAAGAGCCTGCATGAGGTCGGCCTGTTCTGTTTTGGTAGGAAGACCTGTCGAGGGTCCTCCACGCTGAACATCAATAATTACAATTGGCAACTCCGTCATCACTGCCAGACCGATAGCTTCCGATTTAAGGGCAAGACCAGGCCCGGAAGTGGAAGTAACTGCAAGGCATCCGGCAAAACTTGCACCCAGTGCTGTGCAGATACCTGCGATCTCATCCTCGGCCTGGAAGCTCTTTACACCCAGATCTTTACGGGCCGCAAGCTCTTCCAGTATCCCTGTTGCTGGAGTAATCGGATAAGAACCTATGAAAAGTTTCAGATGAGCCTTTTCTGCCGCTGCCAGCAAACCCCATGCTGTTGCAGCATTTCCACATATATTCCTGTATGTGCCTTTCGCAATTGGAGCAGGACTAATCTTAATTACCGGTGTTAATGCTTCAATTGTTTCAGCGTAATAGTAACCGGCGCGGAGGACAACCTTGTTTGCCTCAGCTATTTCAGGTTTTTTGGCAAATTTCTTTTCAAAAAACTGTTCGGTATACTTCAGCTTGCGGTCAAAAAGCCAATAAACCATCCCAAGTGCAAACATGTTTTTTGTCCTCAGGACTGTTTTGGGATCGAGACCAAAATCCTTAAGCGCCTCTTTTACCAATGAAGAAATTGGAGTGGCGATAATACTGTAACTATCAAGATTCTCTTCAATAACAGGATCCTTTACATATCCTGCTTTTTCAATATTTTTTTCCGTGAAATTATCCTTGTCATAAATTATTGTGCCACCCGGCTTAATCCATTTTGCGTTGGCTTTTATTGCAGCCGGATTCATGGCAACCAGCACATCAGCAAAATCGCCTGGAGTATTAACCTCGGAATGGCCGAGATGAACCTGAAATCCTGATACTCCTCCAACGGTTCCCTGCGGTGCTCGTATCTCAGCGGGATAATCGGGAAATGTTGAAATATCATTCCCGTACAGAGCTGCGGTATCAGAGAATAAAGTACCTGACAACTGCATTCCATCGCCAGAGTCTCCCGAAAACCTGATGACTACTTCTTCTCTTTCAATAATCTTTGAATTCTTAGCCATGGTGACATTCAATATAAAAGTGAGTCATAATTTTCGACCAATTATATACTTGTTCTGAACAAAAGTAAATTATTTAATGATCAAAAAATCATTTAATTATTGATAATTAAGAATGATATAAATCATGTTGACCCGACTGTCTTCCCCACCATTCATTAAGAAGATGTTATTTTAACTTGCCGTTCCTGCACCCACCGGTTGATTATCAGGTTAAATATCAGCCCCAGATATCAGCTTTCTTCAAATTAATTTCTCCTTCAAAAAACATTCTGGCTATCTTCTCAAAAAATGTAGTATAATCCGAAATAAAAAACTGGTCTTGTTGTGTTTTTCCTGAATCATTCAACAAGTTGTTTTTTTCAAGTGTTTCCTTTAGAATTAAAGATACAATTCTTGCTGAATCGACGACTTCAACATTAAAATTGAAAAATTTGCTTATCTGGTTCCTTATTATAGGGTAATGTGTGCATCCGAGTATCAAGGCTTCTATGCCTGAAAGTGTTTCATCGGAAAGATAAGAGCGTATAATTGCATTGCTGATATCATCGAAGATAAAGCCCTCTTCAATCATTGGTACCAGTAAAGGTGTGGCCAGGGAAACAACCTTCGTCCGGGGTGATCTGTCTTTTAGTTTCTGATCATACGTGCCGGAACTGATTGTTCTTTTTGTACCGATGACGCCAATTTTCCCGAAATTTCTGGAGCTCATGTAATTTACAACCGGGTCAATAACATCAATAAGAATCGTCCTGTCCTGATATTCTTTCTTTAAAGTGTCAAAAGCTGAGGCTGAAGCTGAGTTACAGGCAACCAGAACAACTTTCGAATTCTGGTTCAGAAGGAATTCGGTTATCCTGCCTGAGTAATACCTTATCGATTCAGCTGATTTATCTCCATATGGTAAATGAGCCGTATCTCCAAAATAGACCAGGTTTTCGCCAGGAAGTATTTGCTTTATTGCATGAGCAACTGTCAGACCTCCTACTCCTGAATCAAAAATTCCTATCGGTTGTTCTTTCATGGGGGCAATACATTAAAAAAATGACCATCAGCCAGATGGCGGATGGTCATCGGTTTATATTACGAAATTTATTTTAAGCCAAGCTTTGCTTTGGCAAGTGGCATAATATTGGTGCTTTTAGTTTCGTCAAAATATATTATCTGGTTTTGCGAAAGATCAAATACATAGACAAATCCGCTTTCTTTTCCAACTTCCCTGATAGCCTTGTCAGCTTTTTCAGTGATCGGAGCAAAAAGGGCTACCTGTTTTTCCTGCATCTGAGTCTGGGCATTGGTCTGGAACTCAGATAACCTTCTCTGGTAATCCTGGAGTTCCTGTTCCTTGGTCTGACGAACCAGATCAGTAAGATTCTTGCCTTCTTTAAGATATGCCTCATATTTGTTATTTAATTCGACCTGTAACAGTTCAGCTGCATTCTGAAGTTCAGTATTTAGCTTTTCGAGGGTTACTCTGGCTGAATCGAATTCAGGCATAGCCTGGATTAGTTCATTTCTGTTAATGTGCCCGAATTTCAGACTCTGTGCAAAAGAGCTCTGTCCGACAAAAACAATTATGATGATAAGGGCTGCTATTCCGATAAATTTTTTCATTATTGATTCCATTTTTTATAATTTTTGCAAAAGTAGTTAATTAATTCTTATAACCTAATTTTTCCAGAACCTGATCGCTGATATCAAATTTAGGATTGGCAAATAAAATATTGCCGCCGGAAGCAGTGTCAAAAATGGCCGCATAACTACCTTCCGCAGCAATAGTTTTTATAGCTTTCAATATTTCATCCTGTATTGGTTTAACGAGTTCTTCCCTTTTTTTAAAAAGTTCACCTTCGACTCCAAAATACTTATTCTGAAGCTCTTTCATTTCTTTCTCCTTTGTAACAATAGCTTCTTCCCGTTTAGTCTTCATTTCCTGGGAAAGAAGCACAACATCATTCTGGTACGATTTGTACATCTGTTCAACAACAGCATATCCGTCGGCGACCTCTTTCTCCCATTGTTTGGACAGACTCTCGAGTTGCTCCTGGGCTTTGTTAAAAGCAGGAACATTCTTCCTGATATATTCCGAATCCACAAATGCATATTTCTGAGCCGCGGCAAAAACCGAAGTCATTAATGCTAAAACTATAATAACAACTATTCTTTTCATGACATTGATTTTAAAATTAAAGTGATTAAAACTGCTGACCTATAGTAAAATGAAATTGTCCTTTGCTTGCATCGGGGTAACGTATCGGATCATCCACCGGATCAAAGCCATAACCCCAGTCAACTCCAAGGAGTCCGAACATAGGGAGGTTAGCCCGTATTCCGATACCTGCTGACCTGTGCATTCTGAAAGGATTGTATTCTTTAAGCTCGTACCAGGCTTTGCCTGCTTCGAGGAAAGTGAGCACATAAATTGTCGCCTGCTGGTTAAGTGATACAGGATACCTGAGTTCAACTCCGATCTTTGAATACACGTTCCCCGTGGGCGACCCTGTTTTGGCATCGGTTGGAGTTACTGATCCGTCAATGTATCCCCTAAGAGAGATGATTTCACGTCCGTAAAGACTGTAACCGCTCATTCCGCTTCCTCCAACATAAAAATTCTCAAAAGGTGATGGTCCAATGTCAGGATTATAATAACCCAGGTAACCAAAAGCAAATTTGGCATTAAGCACGAGCTTGTCATCCTGTGAGATCGGGTAGAAATAATCTGCCTTGAAAACCCATTTGTGAAACTCAATCCACTTATATTTCTCTTCATCCGGCGCACCTGCCATGTTTTTACCACTCATAGCTGACCATGGCGGAGTCAATTGTAGCGATAAAGAAAATGTTGATCCGCTCCTGGGATAAATAAGGTTGGGACTTGTTGAAAACCTGGTAAGTCTTGTTGTAAACGTCAGCATGTTAGAGGTCCCGTTCGAAAAAAGGAAATGATAATATGTGAAATCGTTCAGATCATATCTCTGATATGCTAATTCGCCATATAGTGAAAAATAATCATCCGGCCATTCAAGCTGCTTTCCAAGTCCGACACTGGCTCCGTTGGTCGTCATTGACTGGTAGTTTTTACTTTCCTGCTTCTGCCCGTTTGTATTCAACGATCGGTAATATGACACCGAAAAGGAATTTCGTTTTTTCCCTCCAAGCCATGGTTCCATGAATGAAATATTGTATGACTGGTAAAGCCTCCCGTTTGATGATATCCTGAGGTTAAGTGACTGACCGTCACCGGAAGGGTAAGGTCTCCACTCCTTCAGATTAAAGAAATTTCTCATAGAAAAATTATTAAACCTGACGCCCACAGTTCCAACCAGCATTCCGGCTCCCCATCCTCCTGAAATCTCAAACTGATCGTTTGCCCTTTCCTCAAGTTTATACAGCAGATCCACAGTCCCATTTGCCGGATCCGGAACCACATTGGGGTTGATTTTCTCAGGATCAAAATGACCAATTACCCCTAACTGTCGAATCGACCTGATTATCTTATCCTTACTGAAGAGATCTCCCGGCAGGGTATATAGTTCCCTTCTTGCAACGTGTTCATTGGTCCTTGTATTTCCGGCAATTATAATATTATTAAGATATGCCTGGTCTCCTTCGAAGATCCTGATTTCAAGATCGACCGAATCATTTTCTATTTTTGACTCAACAGGCGTGAGTCTTGAAAACAGGTATCCAAAATCCTGGTATAAATTACTCACAGCATCCTGTGCGCCGGAAGATCCGTTAATCCTGTCTGCTAAATGTGACTGATTATAAACCGATCCCTTTTGGATATTTAGTACCTTTTCAAGATCCTCCTTTCTGTAAACACTGTTCCCTACCCACGAGATATTTCTCAAGAAGTACTGTTTCCCTTCATCTACCTTGATTTTGAGTCCAACCCTGTCCTCAGAGACCGGATAAAGCGAATCACCAAGTATTTTAAAATCCTTATATCCGTTGTCGTTATAGTATTTGTACAATTTCTCTTTATCCTCCTCATATTTTTCAGAGATAAACTTCGATGCTCTAAAGAAATTAATGCTTTTCTGCTTGGTATTTTTTAATTTATGCTGCAGCTGCTGGCCGGTAAAACTCTCATTTCCTTCAAAAGTTATTTCGGCAATTTTGACTTTCTCCTTCTTATCAACATTGACAGTCAGAATTATATTATTAGGTTGTGAAGGATCATCTTTCTGAACAAATTCGACAGTTGTATTCAGGAATCCTTTGTCAATGAAATGATCAGCAATGATTTTTCTTGTATTGTTTAACTGATAAGAAGTAAGTTGTGATCCGACCGGCATATTGATCTTTTCAGAAAGATCCTGGATTTCTGAGTTTTTTAATCCATTATACTTGACTGATGAAATCCTTGGTCTCTCCTGCAGGGCAATATCGAGGTAAACAGTATCGGATACAGTCTTGGTAATAGTAATCCGCACATCGGAGAAAAGCCCCTGCTGCCATAATTTCTTTACTGCGGTTGTGATAGCATCGCCTGGCACAGGGATCTCCTGACCTGGTCGAAGGCCAGATATTCCAATCAATGCATTTGTATCAAGGAATCTTACACCTGAAACGGAAACTCCACCAATAATATAATCGTAAGAATTTGAATAATCGATGATCTCCTCTTTTTCCTGTGACAGCAGAGTTATGTTCGAAAGAATCAGGAACACTGCCAGAAAAATTCTTTTCAATTTACTAATCACCATCATAGCGTCATTTGTCCAAAAGCTGTTCACTTGTTTTTCCAAATCTTCTTTCTCTCCCCTGGTAATCAATTATTGCTTTATAAAACTCTTCCTTACGAAAATCGGGCCAAAGTATCTCCGTAAAGTACAACTCTGTGTAAGCTAGCTGCCACAAAAGAAAATTACTTATTCTGATTTCTCCGCTTGTCCTGATCATTAATTCCGGATCGGGAATTCCGTATGTGGTAAGGTATTTTTCAAAACTTTCTTCAGTTACTTTATCCGGATCAATCAAACCGCTGCTTATCTCAGCTGACAGCTTCTTAGAAGCTTCAGTAATCTCCCATCTGGAACTGTAGCTCATGGCTATAATCAGATTAAGTCCTTTGGAAGATGAGGTAAGATTGATTGTTTCCATCAGCCTGTTCCTTACATCATCGGCCAGACGTTCAACATCTCCTATGGCAGTCAGCCTGATATCATTCTTAATTAATGTATTTGTTTCTTCGTTCAGCGACTGCACCATAATGCCCATTAGTGCAGATACCTCTTCGTCAGGTCTTCCCCAATTCTCAGTTGAAAAGGCATAAAGTGTAAGATATTTTATTTTTAATTCAGCAGCAGCCTCAATGATTTCCCTGACTGCATTTACTCCCTGGTGATGACCAAATATCCTGTCCATACCTCTCTGCCTGGCCCACCTGCCATTACCATCCATAATTATTGCAACATGCGAGGGGAGTCTGTCAGTATTGATCTGTTTTAAAAAGGACATAATTCAGCGTCTTCTTGATTCATCCACATCT
>Ga0208980_10001474_pt1 | contig 14237 bp, 9 predicted proteins | sample WetSurMetagenome_3_FD_187993 | JGI IMG/M metagenome (GOLD analysis project Ga0208980, IMG submission 187993) | Wetland microbial communities from Twitchell Island in the Sacramento Delta, sample from surface sediment Aug2011 Site A1 Bulk (version 2) | ecosystem: Environmental > Aquatic > Marine...
CTGCCCATCTTTAATTTAGTCAGCATTTAACAAATTCAGGATCATTTTACCGGGGCAACTTCTGGAACAACTATAATTTAAACTTGTCCTTGAAACACAGAAAGCTGGTGAATGAAGGTAATGCAATCAAAGGAATATTTAAATTTGTTATAAGATCTATCCCACGAAAATTTACACCTTATCATGAAGCGAATAAAGAGTCATGCCTCAACAGGTAAATTGAAAAACAGGGATGCTCAGCATCAACTGGTTTTGCAATCCTGCTCTTTGAATAATAAAAGATCAATGATCTCCTCTTGCAGTATTTTTTTAACCGGGGTTCTTATCTTAATTCTGTGTATCAGATGCCAGGAATCTAATAAACCTGAGGGTATTGAATCTCTTGACCCGGGTTATCTTCTTAATAATAAAGATTTGCAGGCATTTGGAGAAAAGCTCTTTTTTGATAAGAATCTTTCAAATCCTGAAGGACAGGCGTGCGCTTCATGTCATAGCCCTGAGGTGGGATGGACAGGGCTGGATGAGCAGGTAAATAAAACAGGAGGTGTTTATCCGGGAGCAATGTCTCAACGCTTCGGTAACCGTAAGCCTAACAGTGCTGCCTATGCATCTTTGAGTCCTGTTTTTCATGCCTACATTGAAAACGAAAAAGTGCAGTTTGCAGGTGGTAATTTTTGGGATGGACGGGCTACCGGACATAAACTTGGAAACCCGGCTGCCGACCAGGCTCAGGGTCCGTTTTTAAATCCTGTTGAACAAAATATTGCAGATGCCAAAAGCCTCATTGAAAAAGTATGCAGATCAGAATATTCCTCCCTTTTTAAGAAAGCAGGAAATGATATCTGGAAAGAAAAAGATATTTGCAGCAGCACTGACATCAACCTCCAGTATGGCATAATTGGCATTGCAATTGCTGCTTTTGAGAATTCCGAAAAAGTAAACCAGTTCTCATCTAAATATGATAATTACCTGAAGGGAAAAGTAAAACTATCGGCAAGTGAGCAGAAGGGACTTGAACTATTCAGGGGCAAGGCAAAATGTGCTAATTGCCACACAACTGAAAGCGTGAAAGATGGTGTTCCTCCGCTCTTTACAGATTTTAGTTTCGACAATCTGGGATTACCAAAGAATCCTCAGAATCCCTGGTATTCTATGGATACAACCTTAAACAAAGAGGGTGTAAACTGGATCGATCCGGGCCTGGCAGGTTTCCTGCAAGAAATGCCTCAGTATGCAATGTTTGCAAGTGAAAATTTTGGAAAACACCAGGTACCGACCCTCAGAAATGTCGATAAACGCCCGCATTCAGGCTTTTTAAAGGCTTATGGGCATAACGGATATTTTAAAAGCCTTGAAGAGGTTGTACATTTCTATAATACTCGTGATGTTTTGCCGTCATCAAAAAGTGTTTCAGATCCGAAGCCGGGAGTTAACTGCTGGCCTGAACCTGAAGTTAAGGAAAACATGAATAAGGCAGAATTGGGCAATCTGGGACTCACTCCTGATGAAGAGTCAGCTATTGTTGAATTCATGAAAACATTATCGGACGTGTAAAGATATTGTTCTGTCTTTACTCCTTTTTTCTATTCAGATCGAAAACATAGGTCTTCCAGGCAGGCTCATCCAGGTATAATCCATTTGCCTGTAAATCAGCGCCATCCCTTTCATATACGTTTCCGTTGATGAAGTCGTTAAATATCCATGATCCTGCACCGATACCTGGAACTGGAAGCTTTACATAACACTGGCTTTGAGAGTGCGAATAGTTAACTACAACCAGCATTTTTTCCTCTCCGTCAGCCTGCCATAAGAAAGAAATATAATTGTCATTTGACCAGTTCCCCTCCCAGGCGGGATTGCACTCAAGGAGTTGCCAGTTTCCGTTCCGGAATAAGGGCCTGTTTAATATATCAAGAAGTTTATTATAGAACTGTTCCAGGTTTAGGTTCACCGGTTCCTGAGGAGCCCTGACAAGGTGCGGGGAGATCCTTTTTCTTCTTCCCTGGAACTGACCCTGGTGAAAGAAACGAAGTCCGGGAGAAAGAAAAGTGATTATTGCAGCAGCTTCATGCATTCCTGCGGGAAAATCGGCAGCTACCCTTGGTTCATCATGATTCTCGAGGAATCTTGCCATCTTTCCCTGAAAATCCAATCCGGCAAAAAAATGTTCACGCACCGGTTTCGCATGGCCCTCCTTTAAACGATCGTATAATCGTTTGTCGTAGGTATAGTCAAATCCCTGCTGGAGCAATGTCCATTCCAGATCCCAATAAACTTCAGCCATAAACCGGAATTCAATGTTTGCATTACGAACACGTCGTGTTGCTTCAGGCCAGAAAAGCTGGCAGTTGATACCCCACGTTCTTTCAAATACGTCAGGAAGGACTAGCATAGCCATGTCACATCGTACGCCATCGCATTGGCCGGCAATTCTTATCAGCTCGTTGATCATAGCTTCCTGTAAGGCAGGATTCCCATAATTCAGCTGCGCAGTATCAGGCCATCCGGGGAAGAAAGGATCCCTTCCATGGGCAAGAATGATATCTTTGTTTTCGACGCTGAGTCTGACATAGTTTTGTGGCTCCTTATCCAGTTCCTGGTCCCCTGCACCTATATAAAAATCAGTATGATCCCTGACCCAGTCATGGTCGAGTCCAGTATGATTTGGAACAAAATCGAGCATCAGTTTTAAACCACGTTTCGTAAGACGTTTCCGAAGACGGGAAAGAGCTGCATCTCCACCCAGATTTTCAGATACCGAATACCTGGTTATTGCAAATCCTGATCCGGCAATATCCTCCTCCTTCAGGTCAATAAGTGTCTCTTTGAATTCCTTTAACCATCCCGGATTCTGTCGTGAAATACGTTGTCCCTCTTTACCGGTCTGCCATACACTCAGAAACCATATCCAGTCGAAACCGAAATTTGCCAGTTTATCCAGTTCCGCGTCGGGAATATCATCAAGCGTTGCCGGGCGTCCGATTTTTTGCGACAGTTCAGTCATCCAAACCCGCGTGTTGACCTGGTACAATGCGGGAAATAACGATTGGTTCATAGTTGGAGAATTTAGTGGTTAATACTGGGTGCTGGTTACTGGGTTCTTGGTCCTGGATAAGTGGATTCAGGTAATTTATTTACTCTATGCTAAAATTAATAAATATTTGTGGTTTAATAATCCTCTTTCGGGAGAATAAATGCATATTGGATGAATAAGATAATGAAAGTATCTGACTCGGCATGAGGCCTTCCTGCCTGGTGATCACAGCTAAACTTGCCAATCCTTTATTTTAAATGAAATTTTCTATGTATCTTACATTTAAAATTTTTAAAATAATATTGAAATCATAACTAACATCTTACAATTATGCAAGCCAATATGCAGACCTTCGCGTTTCTCTTCCTGATGCTGGGGCCATTTAAGATAATTGGTCCGTTTGCAAAAATTACACAGGGAGCTGATACGAAGCTTACCAGTCGGATAGCCATCCGTGCAATAATTTTTTCCAGCGTTGCACTCATTTTTGCTGCTCTACTGGGCCAGAGGATTATAAGTAATTTTGAGATTCCGATTCCAATTCTTGCAATATCTGCAGCTCTCGTCCTTTTCCTTGTGGCTCTGTTGAATATAATAAAGCAGTTCTCAACTCCATCGGCACATGTTGAGAATGTCATAATCCCGACGTTGGACATGGCCATCAATCCCCTGGCTTTCCCCACTATAGTTACACCATACGGAATTGCAGCAGTAATTGTATTTCTGGCCCTTTGTTCTGACCTTGAAAGTAAACTGCTTATTGGTGCTATGATTTTGGGTATCATGGTACTGAACCTGATTTTAATGCTCATAACCAGGTATATATTTAAATTCCTTACAATATTTCTTTCTATACTGGGTGCTATTCTTGGCATTGTTCAGGTAGCTCTGGGTTTAATGGTAATGTATAATCAGTTCCGGATTCTGCTGAAAATGTGATTCATCAGTTTAAGGCATTGTTCCCGGACTTAAAATTTAGTAATTTTACTCAAAGTCGGGAGTCGGAAGACGGAAGTCGGAAGATATCTTTTAACTTCGGATTTCGGACTCCGGTCTTCGGACCAATGGGTACCTATTTTATAAATATCTGATATATAAAACTAATTCTTATTTCCGTATGTGGCATCCAAGATTTAATATAAAACTTATTTCATTTTTCGGTGTTTTGATACTTTGTTCAAATCTATCTACTGTTGATGCCCAGGATCTTGAGCCGCGGGCTTACACAAACATACCTGTGGGATTGAATTTCCTGGTAGCCGGGTATGCCTATTCTGCCGGTGGAGTTTTATTTGATCCGGCCGTTCCGCTTGATAATGCCAATATAAAGATCCATGGAACTGTTTTAGCCTATGCCCGCTCTATCAAACTTGGAGGTATGTCTGGTAAAGTTGACATGATCTTACCTTATGCATGGCTTTCAGGTACTGCTGATTTCCAGGGGGAACAGGTTTCACGTGAAGTTTCCGGATTAGCTGACACTAGGGTACGCATGAGTGTAAATTTCATAGGAGCGCCCGCTTTGCCGTTATCAGGATTTAAGGACTATAAGCAGGATCTGGTAGTAGGGGCAAGTTTACAGATATGCTTACCTCTCAGTCAATACGATCCCGACAAACTTGTCAATATTGGTACTAACCGTTTTTCCTTCAAACCCGAACTTGGTTTTTCAAAAACATTGGGCCATTTTCAGCTTGAACTCACAGGAGGAGCTACATTCTATACAGTAAATAACGATTTTTACCAGGGTAAGACCCGGTCGCAGGACCCAATCGGCTCCATTCAGGGACATTTTGAGTACAACTTCAATCGTGGTATCTGGGCAGCTATTGATGGTACGTATTATTGGGGCGGCAGTGCCACCCTTGATGGCGTTGAAGGAAATGATCTACAGAAGAACACCCGTTTAGGATGTACACTCGCCCTTCCCATCAGCCTGCATCAATCAATGAAATTATATTTTAGTACCGGCGTTTCGACACGTACAGGCAGTGATTTCGATTTGATAGGTTTAGTCTGGCAATACAGATGGGGAGGTGGAATCAAAAAAATTATTTCTGATTGAGCCCCTTGCTCTTAAGGTGATTCATCAGCATAACTGAATAATTTTTGTACCAGTCCTGCAGGTTTTTTGGATTGCTTGCCTCAGACTGGACAGACCATACAAGTTTGTCTGCCGACATATCATAAAGGTTAGCTTCCAGATAAAAGGTTTTATCAACTGAATAATAACCGGGCGAGTATACCTGCGGATAATAGTAGTTGTAATACCCGTAGATACTTCCATAGTAATTGTAATTCACTGGGGCATAAACAGTACCCGGATTATAAGATTCTACTTCTTTGGAATCGAGAAGGGCAAGGATCAGAACAGCATCGCATCCGGTCTTTTTTATCGATTCAGTAAGCTGCTCCTTCGTGAAATCCTTAAGAGGAGAAAATTTGGGTGGGTATATATCGTTGCTTTTTACCACTTTAAAACCCTTTGAAATCAATGTTTTTGCTGTTTGCGATTCGATATAGTAATTGGCATCACTATTCTGAGAAAGAACCATTACAAATACTTTTGTATAGGGACCAAAGGATTTTGCATCGGGATCTGCCCAGGAACCTGTAATCTTCTGGGATGGTCCGCACCCATACAAAATAAAAACAAAGAGCAGCAGCGAGAAAATTTTTAATTTCATTATTTAGGTTTTAATTATTGATTGATATTCCGGTTAATTTTTGATAAAGAAGTCACAAAAGTACAAAATAATTACGTAGGATGAGATTCTCTTACTTTAGTCTTATTTATGTAAATCATCAAACATTTTAAAACTGATCTAAGGAACTATGAATCTTTAGTAAAGCAAGTTAACCACGGGGTCACACAGAGTAATCACAGAGTAGCACTGTTTTGAATTTTGCAGATAAAGATATTTCTTGTTACCCCGTATAAACTCCGCGAAACTCAGTGGTTAATGGAGCTTCTGGCAGGTGAGGAGCCCGTCATTCTTTAAAAAGAAACAACTTTAATTTCAATATTATTCGATCCGGGTTCCAGTATTATTAACTTAGTTTCGTTACTGATTTTCTTTCCATTAAGCGATATCATCTCTTTTTCAGAAATATTCACTGAGAATTCAGCAGTCATATTTGCAGGTATCACAAACGAATAAGTCCTAAGCTGATCGTTTACACGCCGGTACTCCCCTTTTATCTGACCATGAATAACCGGCGTTTTTATTGAACTGAATTTCAGGTCACCCATCCGTGGAGAAATTCTTACAATATCAGATCCGGGAACTTTTGGCTGGATTCCCCAGAGGTACCGTGGAATAATATTGGCAGGTGCAGCACCCCATGCGTGGTTCCAGTCAGAGTTCGGCTTGTACTTCATATCCCATGCCTCCAGAGTTATTGTAGAACCGGCTTTAATCATGTTCCACCAGCTTCGGTCATTGGTTGCCCTCATCAGATCGAGTGCATACTGCTCCTCGCCTGCCCGGTACAAACCTTCAAGCAAAAACTGTGCACCGTATACACTGCAGGCCATTCCTCTTGATTTAATAAACTCAACTACACTGCCCATATATTTATCAGGTACAATTCCAAAAGCCATGGCCATCATGTTTGAATGCAGGGATGAATGAACTGAGCCTTCGCCATCGGTATAAATACCTTTCTCAAAATTGAAAAGCTTATGATTGATTGCCTGTTTTACTTTTGCAGCCATAAGTTCAAAATGGTCCTTATCGCCTGGTTTTTTGAGTATCCCGGCAAATTCTGCCATTATTTTCATATTCTCATAAAAGAAACAATTGACAACAGTGTTGATTGGCAGCATTTCATGCCCGTCCCTTTCACCCTCCGGAGTAACAAGCTTCCATCCCGTGTCTTTCTGGGCAGGTGGCCAGTCAACAATATCTCTTATCCGGTTTGCAGTATCGGCAAATCCAAGTTTCTTCATGAACTTCCCATCAACCTTTGAAGATTGGGAACTGATTAACCCGTCTTCACGTGCCAGATCCATGAGTGTTTTATATTTCAATTCTTCATAATATGCTTTTAAAAGCTCGGTATCGCCTGAATAGTAGTAATCCTGATACATCATCATAGCCGTGGTCAGCAACCATTCTGTCGGCCATGTAGGGTGTTGCATAAACCACTCGATAGTTTGTTTTGCCATTGCATATTCACGGTCGGTGCAATAGTGCCCAAGCTGGTTAATATATGCATCTGCCTCGTAAGGGATACGTTCACGGTCACCGTCGATATATAGTCCGCTGAATGAGGTTGCTTTCATGCTGTACTTACATAATTCCCAAACCCTGTTTAATACTGTGTCGGAACATGAAAAGTCGCTCTGGCTCAAATCGAAATAATGGAACAGGGCTTTCTGATTGACATCGGTAATGTTAATCAGCTTATTACCATTCTTTATTTCAGCATACCTGAAAGGCATAACCACATCCAACGAGTCGGGAATCTTAACAGCTGCCGCTCCTGTATTCCTTTTATCAGGTTTTAATTTAAGGGTATAATTCGTCTGACCTTCAATTACCGGAAGCTTTGTCTCAGCATAACGGATTGTGCCTCCCGGATTGGGATCGAGTTTCCCGTTTAATAGTTTTTCCCCCAGACAAACAATCAATGTATCAGTTACTGAAGTTTTATAACTCAATTCAAGTGTAGCAAATGCATCCTTGCCAAAATCAAAGAAATAAGTTCCTCCAGTGGTTTTTGTTGCGGTAACAGGTGCAATTTTTTCAATCTGAAAAATATTCTTTGAAGATACTGATTTGCCAAACTGCCCGGTTCTGAATACCTGTACCTGCGAATATTCTGATTGGTGGTCATTCTTATCCCATATACGTACTTTCCAGAAGTAAGTGGAATTCTCCTTCAATGCTCTTCCTCCAAATCCGATATTAATTGATTTCCTGCTCATTACCTTTCCACTGTCCCAGAAATCTCCCTTGTTAATTTTAATTTTATCTTTATCAGAAGAAACCAGTATCTGATAAGCATTTTGAGATACAGCCTCATCCGGAACAATCCATCCAAATTCCGGCTGGCTGTCAGTGATCCGGGTTTTCTCCGGTTCACGAATGTATTCGACAGTAAGTCCGTGAGGCATTGCCGGGCTTTGATTTGAAGAAAATCCCGGAAAAGAAATTCCAAACAAAACCGGAAGAAGTGAGATAAGAATTTTTTTTGTCTTCATATTTCTATCTTAATTTCTGAGTAGTAAAGTTATGATCTGCTGCTGCTAAAAACAATTATAGTCTAATTTACGGAATAATAATAACTGCACAATCATAAATATAAGATAATAAGACGCTTGAAAATCAATAGTTCTTATTCGTGATAACTTACCACATTCAGGAATTATTCCTCTAGTCTTTTGATCCTCAATTCAATTTTTAAAACAAAAGTTGTCGTAAATTTGTTTGATAATTGTACTATAGAAAAGGAGGTAAAAATGTCTGATTTTTTATGTCCGAAATGTATGGCCCACATCCGGGTTGGCGAACATATTATATTCAAGGTCAAAAACAGCAAAAAGCAATATGCGCTTCTGCTGCTTAGTCCGCATATTGGCAATTATACAAGTGTCAGACATCCGACTTTTGAGATTCGGGAGGGTGAATATCTGGAGTTTTTTTGCCCTGTCTGCAATGCTTCACTTAGTTCAGACATTCACAAAAACCTTGCACACGTTATCCTTGAGGATGAATCAGGAAAAAGTAACGATGTTTATTTTTCCCAGATAGCCGGTGAACACAGCACCTATGCGACCGATGGAGAGTTTTTACACCTTGCAGGCGAGGATGCAGGCAAATATACTTATTTCAAAATCGGTGATAAATTCAGGAAGTATTTCTAATTTTACATCTAAATACATGCACTAACCAATAAAAAAAGTTATGAAGACAAAATCAACTCCTGGATTCCTTTTCATTTTATTCTTTATCTCATCATTCTCAGTAAACGCCCAGAATACAGATTTAACAGGAGAATGGAAATTAAACAGGGAAAAGACAATTCTTGCTGACAACCAGCTTTTTCTCTCCAAGATCACCATTAAGGTCAAAGGTGACAGTTTACTTACTACCCGTGTTTATGAAAACGGTAACGGAGAAGAATATCCATTTGATGAAAATCTGACCCTTGATGGAAAAGACTGCAAAATTGTAATTTATGAGATGCCAAGAACAAGTAAAGCTTCCAAAGTAAATGAAGATGGATCAATTGTAATCGAATCAAAAACTACTTTTACCGGGAATAATGGTGAAGATAATCTGCTTGCAAAAGAGACCTGGAAGTTTGATAAGGATACAAAAATGTTAGTTATTGACTTCACAAATAAGATGTCAGCAGGCGAATTTACCGGAAAAAACTATTATAACAAGGTCAAATAAGTTCTTCCCATCCTGCAGAACCCAGGTTTTTGAATGTGGTGGATTTCTATAAGCCCACTACCTGCTCCGTCACATTCCAACCCGATATTTTAATCTCTGGCTTCTTCCCGTTTACTTTCATCAGGGGACAACTCACTGATAAGGTTGTAGTTTCTGATGGTGCCAGGGTAAAATAATTCTCATTCCAGAAAGAAGGAAGCACCTCTTCACCATCTACCATCACCTGGGTGCGAATGAAGAATGCCAGCTTATTGGTTATGTTGGTTACCTGCAGAGTCCATCTGGTTTCATTTTTCATTTTCTCCGTTTTAAGAACCTTAACCTGAACAGATGTCACCGGCATTTCATTAAGTGCTTTATAATCATTGCCGGCTGATAACCAGTAGGTATTTCGCGAAATGACTTTTCCAGAACCATCCTTCAGACTGAGAATTACAAATGTCACACCTTTGGCCCCGGCAAGAACCTCAGATAGTTCAGAAGTTTCTTTTACTTCCGAAGGTGATAGTACGACATTAACTGATTCGTGGAAAATTGATTTTGAATCGAAGCTGTACAGATCAGCAAAGGTAGTAAGGTTAGCAGCAGGTTTATAAGTCCTGTTGATAACGGTTACCTTATTGTTTGCCAGATTAAGCTGAATATGAATAGGTTCACAGGCTTTTTGCATGAAATAATAACCGGCATTAGGCATAAGGTACCAGTCGTAAACCTGCCAGAATACACTCGGGAAAGCTGCATTTAGCTTCCACAGCATTACGCCTCCGATATCATTGAGCTTATGACCTGCTGCTTCAAAAATCCCCTGGTAACCTACCGCATTCATCAACTGCATCTTGTTGGAAAAGTCTTCCATGCTGACCGGATCTCCCAGCCTTTTTATCATCTCCTTGTAATATAAATCATATCGTCCGTTACCTGTAGCAGCATCGTGATAGCCCCATGAGTTATTCATCGGGAACAGGACATTTTTATCCCATACCAGGTTAGGGATGATCTTAGGAAGAATATTATACGGGGGTTGTGATGGAATTCCTGTTTCATCTTTGAAAACCCAGTCTTTTCCGGCAATTGCTTTGGAATAGTAAACTTTTGGATCCTGCCAGGTATAGGGACCTCCGCTGTAAACTCCGGTCGGTTTGTTGTCAGGCCATGCCATATCCCATCCGGCAGGAAGCTTTGCAAATCCCGATGAGCTCGGGATGAATGGCCTGGTACCGTCAAATGAGATTATGCTGTTACGCATGAAATCATAGAGCTCTTTGCGGGCATGTCCCTCATTTCCACCTGTCCAGACAAGAAGACTTGGATGATTCCTTATCCTGAGTATGGTACTGATAACATTCTTCTTAAAGACCTCACCTTCAAGTGGCCAGTCTGGTGAACCTTTAAATTCTCCCTGGGTATCACCTGTAATCCAGAAGTCGGACCATACCAGCATGCCATATCGGTCTGCAGCCTCCCAGAATTCATCGCAGGGTGTCACGCCACCTCCCCATATTCTTACCAGGTTTACATTGGCATTACGGCAAAGGTGCATTTCATAATCATAACGCAGTGAATCGCGGTTCAGCATCATATCAGGTACCCAGGCCCCTCCTACAAGCTGGATCCGGCGCCCGTTAACATAAAAATCCCGGCGCCATGAACCATTTACATCAACAGCGTTCGTACTGACCGTCCTGATACCAAATACAAAAGATGTATCATCTGATATGCCTGCGCTGTTTGCATACTGCAGTCTTATCCTGTAAAGATCCGGTCTCCCGTAACCGTTTGGCCACCAGAGAACAGGGTTTGCAATATTGAGTTCTTTTGTATTAACACTATTCAGATCAATGTCTGCGGATGAGTTCTTAAGGATAGTGATGCTCTTTGAGAATTGCAGAGGCTTGCCCTTAAAATTCTCCGGAGTAATAGTCACACTTAATTTCCCTTTGTCATCTGACTCACTATGGTTTAACAATTTAAGATTCAATGATATTTTTGCACTGGTGGTATCAGGAAGGTCTGTAACAAGTTTCGGATCAGCAATTGTTATTCCTCCGGAAGTTCTCAGGTAAACCGGCAGCCATATCCCTATATTACGATCGCGAACCGGAGGAATCCAGTCCCATCCTACCGAACAAAGCATGGTAACATTCTTCCCGATATCGCCCGTAGGGCCGCCATTTGGATAAAAATCACCGAGAGCTTTCAGCTGCTCTGTGGAAGGCAACCCTGGAAAATCCAGCGGATAAATTTTTACTGCAAGCGCATTCTCCTGGCCGGCTTTTATAAGTTTGCTTACATCGAGGCTATACTGACCAAACATCCCTGCCATCCGGGTCGAATCTGCTAACTGTTGCCCGTTAACCCATACGGCGGCGCGATAGTTTATCCCTTTGAAAATCAGTTGAAAATGACGTCCGTTATCAGATGCCGGAACTTTAAAAACAGTCCTGTACCAGTATGGCTTATTCCATGGATTCGGGTTATTGGGAAGATGACTGTATTGTTCAAGGTTATACTTCTTATTAAACTCATCCGAAGCATCGGGTATAAGCATATTGTTCAAACCCTGGTATGGATCAGGATAGATTCCGTTTTTTACAAGTCCGGTAAGTACTGTAGACGGTACTGTTACGGGGAACCAGTAAACTTTTGATTTATATCCCACTGCGGAAATTTCTGCCCCGGTTGAGGGAATTAAAACAGAGGACTGCATTTCAAAACGGCTGAGTTTAACCTGTTTTACTGAACCAGATTGAGAAAATAACTGCTCCGGGCAAACAAGGCAGATAACAGCCAGAATAGTAAAAGGATACAAATACTTCTTCATTATAATATGGATTATGGTAATTAATATCTGATTACATTTTCCCTATTTCAATAACTTTTTAATATTATATAGTTTATTCAGCGCCTCAACCGGGGTAAGATTATTGATGTCAATTTCAAGTATTTCATCACGGATCTGTTTAAGCACCGGATCGTCCAGCTGAAAAATACTGAGCTGCATCCCTTCCCTGTGGCCTGCTATTTCTGCAATAGGTTTTTTAAGTTCTTTTTTATCATGGCTCTGCTCAAGGTCCTTAAGGATCTCATCGGCCCTGTTCACTACACTTCTCGGCATGCCCGCCATTCTGGCAACATGTATCCCAAAACTATGTTCGCTCCCGCCCCGTTTTAGTTTGCGGAGAAAAATTACTTTATTATTAAGCTCCTTTATTGCAACGTTATAGTTTTTCACTCTCGAAAATGAACTCTCCATCTCATTAAGTTCATGATAATGAGTTGCAAACAGAGTCTTTGCCCTCAGTTTATTTTCATGAAGATATTCCACCATTGCCCATGCAATTGAGATCCCGTCATAGGTACTGGTACCCCTTCCGATTTCATCGAGCAATACAAGACTGCGGTCTGAAAGGTTATTCAGAATACTTGCTGTCTCATTCATTTCTACCATAAAAGTTGACTCACCAAGACTTATATTATCCGATGCTCCCACTCTTGTGAAAATTTTGTCGACAATACCGATTTTTGCAGCTTTAGCCGGGACAAAACAACCAGTCTGTGCCATCAGAACGATAAGTGCAGTTTGCCGCAAAAGGGCAGACTTGCCTGACATATTTGGACCAGTCAGAATAATAATTTGTTGATCTTCTGTATCCAGTACCAGGTCATTAGGAACATATGACTCCCCGGCAGCCAGTTGTTTCTCAATAACCGGGTGGCGTCCCTCAGTCACATCAAGGATCCGTGAATCATTGAGTTCGGGCCTTACATAATTGTTTTCAACCGAGATAACCGCAAATGATTGCAGACAGTCAAGTCTTGCAATAAGGGAGGAGTTTAACTGTATTGGTGAAATATATTCCAGTATTTCCAGAACAAGATCAGTAAAGAGTTTTGTCTCGAGTGAAATGATCTTCTCCTCAGCACCAAGTATCTTGCTTTCATATTCCTTAAGCTCTTCAGTGATATAGCGTTCTGCACTTACAAGGGTCTGTTTTCTTATCCACTCCGGGGGAACCTTATCCTTGTGTGTGTTCCGTACCTCGATGTAGTAACCGAAAACATTGTTAAAACTGACCTTCAACGATGATATACCTGTTCTTTCACTTTCACGTATCTGTAAATCAGCAAGATATTCCTTGCCATGATACAGGATTTTGCGCAATTCATCAAGCTCATCAGATATGCCGGTTGCAATGGCATTTCCACGGTTTATCTGTACAGGAGGATCATTATTCAGTTCCTTGTCAATCTTATCAGCAATTAATTTGCAGGGATTCAACTGTTCTGCAAGTTTTGCAAGGGGAATACATCCGCTGTTATTGCATATTTCCCGTAGGGGTTCTATAGCTCTTAGGGCTCTCTTAAGCTGTACAACTTCACGAGGATTGATCCTGCTTACAGCCACTTTTGAGATTAATCTTTCAAGGTCTCCCACCTGGCGGATAAGTCCCGCTATCTCATCTTTGGATGATTTATTCTCCACGAGATACTGAACGATATCAAGTCTTTCGTTCACCGGTTGCATATCTTTCAGCGGAAGAGAGATCCACCTTTTGAGCAGTCTTCCACCCATTGGCGAAATGGTCCTGTCCATTACATCTATGAGAGTTCTCGCCCCTTCGTATGGTGAATGGAAAAGCTCCAGGTTCTTAATTGTGAACTTATCCAGCCAGACATATCTGTTCTCCTCAATCCTTGAAAGATTGGTAATATGTCCAAGCTGTTCATGCTGAGTAATATCCAGGTAGTAGAGAATAGCACCGGCTGCAATAATCCCGTAAGAGAGATTTTGTACT
>Ga0208980_10001475_pt1 | contig 14236 bp, 12 predicted proteins | sample WetSurMetagenome_3_FD_187993 | JGI IMG/M metagenome (GOLD analysis project Ga0208980, IMG submission 187993) | Wetland microbial communities from Twitchell Island in the Sacramento Delta, sample from surface sediment Aug2011 Site A1 Bulk (version 2) | ecosystem: Environmental > Aquatic > Marine...
ATTTACAATTACTCCTTCACCTTCTCCCACACCTACACCAGAAATGACTCTGACTCCGGAACCTACAATTACTCCCTCACCTTCTCCCACATCTACACCAGAAATGACTCTGACTCCGGAACCTACAATTACTCCTTCACCTTTTCCCACATCTACACCAGAAATGACTCTGACTCCGGAACCCACAATTACTCCCACCCCTTCTCCTACCCTTACGCCTGATCCTACCCCTTCTACCGTGACAACTCTTTCAATATTACCCGACGCCGGTGATGGTGGTGGTGATGAGATTCCTCCAGGATTATCAACAACTCCTGATTTAGTGGGAGAAGGCCCACTAGTTTGCGTGACTGTTAATGTAGGGGGAGATTCTTCATTTCGTCGCGTTACCATAACGGGAAAAAATGTATCCGGCATTATAATCACCGCAAATAAAATTGAGTCCACACCATCAGGATTTCCTAAAATACCTGTTCCCGTCTATCAGTATGTCGATGTTTCACCAGCACGGTTCTCTTTAATTTCCGACGTACAATTAGAATTTGAAATCCCGCAAGAGTCGGTGGGTGACCAGAATATCACCAGAAAGGAAGTGGTGTTGTATATGTTCCAGAACGGTATCTGGAATGCTCTTCCAACCTATACAACAGGAATAAAAAACGGGAGGGCGCTTTATCGTGCTGAAAGCAAGGAGTTCTCCCTGTTTGCCATCACTATCAACAATAAACCCTTCAGTCTATCGCAGGAGTCTACATTTACAATATCTCCTGAAACGGATCTTATTCCAGAAAAATATGAAAAAAAGAGCGTTGTTGCGGCTTTTGTCAATCTACCAATACCTTCAAACAAGCCAAACTCATCAGCACCAGAACAAACCGATCAGCCTGTTTTTTCTGGAATCAAGGTAATCATCACAATTTTGATAAGCGCCGTCCTCGTACGACATTGGTGGCCCCGGTGCTAGAACCCACCATAATAGCATAACGTACCAGCGGAGAGGAAAAAGAGACCAGATACAGACTTAAATGTCCTATTTTCGTTTAACCAGGTCATACACCCAACGGCTTACCCCCGGCGCAACATTCCCGCAACGTCTTTGAATAACAACCTCAAACCCCTTTTGTCCGAATTCTGGACCAAGGGCATCTGCCTGCTGAGGGTTTTTGAACGTATAGAAATGGATCATACCTCCACGTTTCACATGAGGTGCAATCACTTCAAAGATTGCGTCCATCCCATACGGTGTCGGGATTATCGCCCGATCGAAGTCATAGTTTGGGAGAAGAGAAGTATCAAAGGCATCACCCTGAATAATGGTAACCCGGTCCTCCACACCGTTCAACCTGATATTCTCTTCTAACCAGAGGCATGCTTCCGGATTCTGTTCTATTGCAACAATCTCTGCATCACGGGCAGCGGCCGGGACGACAAACGGCCCGACTCCGCAACAGGGTACAAGGACCCTTTCACCGCGTTGAACCTGATCGGCGACGCGTTTTCGTTCGCTTGCAAGACGGGGATTGAAAAAGACTTTACCTACATCGAGTTTGTAGGCATGGTCATACTCATGATCGACCGTGATTGTACTACTGCCGGCAAGCATTTCATAGCAAGCAGTGCGGTTACTGCCGCCGAGCCGCGAGGTTTTGTTAATAACCGTTTTAATATTTTTACGCCGGGAAAGGATCGCTTGGGTAATTTCTTCTTTATATTCTGAAAGGGCCGTAGGCAGGCAAAGCACTGCAATGCTCCCAATAACATCGAAGCGGTCGGAGAGGAATTTGAGTAAATGATCCGGAATGATACCGCTCAACTGGTCTTTGAGGCCCATGATTACCTGACTATTCACCATCAAAACCGATAAACATGAGCAAAACCAAGCCTGCTCAACCATTGATGCATAATATTAATGAACCATCACTGCCAGTCTCTTCACTATGACACAGGTTCGGGCAGTCGAACGCATCCTCAGGGCATACATGACTGTCGAAGGTGCCGGTGTCCGACTGTACCGGGCATTTGGCAGCTACGAGGTCCCGCAGTTTGACCCCTTCCTGATGCTGGACGATTTTCGGGCACAAAAGGCGGAAGATTACCTTGCAGGTTTTCCTACCCACCCGCACCGCGGCATTGAAACCGTTACGTATATGCTCAATGGATCGATGGAGCACAAAGACAGCATGGGAAATGCCGGAAGCGTAAATGCCGGTGATGTGCAGTGGATGACTGCAGGTTCCGGCATCGTTCATTCGGAGATGCCAAAGCCTCAGAACGGGCGCATGGGAGGATTCCAGCTCTGGGTCAACCTGCCACGGTCGCATAAGATGATGGATCCCCGGTACCAGGAGATAACACGGGACCAGATCCCCATCGCATCCCCACAGAAAGGCGTCAACATCCATGTGATCAGCGGTTCGGTAAAAGGAGTGAAAGGTCCGGTAACGGATATTGTCGCTGATCCGGAGTATTTCGATGTTACCATGGGGCCGGACACAGTATTCTCTCACGAGGTCAGGGAAGGATACACAACACTGGCATATGTAATCAGCGGCGAAGGGACATTCGACAACAAAGAGGGATACCAGGTGAATAACCGGGACCTTATCCTGTTTGGCAACGGATTATCGGTAGTGGGACACGCTTCGGGACAGGGTTTCCGGTTTTTATTCCTATCTGGAAAACCGATTCACGAACCGGTTGCATGGCGAGGCCCGGTTGTCATGAATACTCAGGAGGAACTGCGACAGGCCTTCAGGGAATATGAAGAAGGGACATTTATCAAAAAGAAAGCTTAAGTACCCAATGTGTCTGGTTCGGGGCTCAAAAAATCAAACGATCCCTCTGTTTTTATCACTCGTGATACAGTAAAATTTCTTCTTCATGAGAGCGGTTTCCGCCAGATCTTTGACATACCGGAATACCGTTTCGATGACCTGTATCCCACAGACAGGGTAATCGATATTGGTGCTAATGTCGGGGCATTCTGTATCCGTGCTTCACGCTACTCCCACCATGTTGTTGCGATTGAACCGCTTACCGCGACCCTCCTGCGGGAAAATATTCGTCTGAACGGCGTTAGCGTGCAGGTAATTGAAGGTGCACTTGGCGATGGGAAACCAAAAACCGTCTGGTGGGATGATAACAAAGTCTTTTCCCAAACATACCCTCTCCACAACATTATCGAAATGGCAGGGGGTTGCGATTTCCTGAAATGCGATTGTGAAGGGGCAGAATGGTCTATCGAACCGAAAGATCTCGAGGGGATCCGCCGTATCGAGATGGAACTGCATCTCCCACCGATCAGCGGACCACCGAACCCGGTGCTTCTCGACTATATCAGCAGGCACTATCATTTTGAGATTGAACAAAAACCAATTCAAACCACTCTTGGGGTTATGGGTGTTCTTCACGCCGAGAGAAAAACGTAAGGTTTCATTGTAAAAGCGGGGATTGTAGTCGACAGAGGGACGGCCATACTACATCGTTGAGCCGAGTGGCCGGGTTCCCGAAAGGGTGAACCTGCCGGGATACATGATCTTTTTTCCCTCTCATGGTGTATCCTGCAAAATCTATATAATTCCAGTTCCTGAATTACGAATTATGGCATTGATGTCAAGGGAGAGGGGGGCAGTTGTTTGTCTTGTTATGATATGCATTATTTTGACAATGACGGCAGGATGTTCGGTAATTGATGGCTTTACCCAAGGGGACACTCCCGAGGAGAGCTGTTTGAAGATGTTTGGGATTGACAGGGATCACTGTTATAAGAATCTGGCGGTGAAATCACGCAATTCCACGTTCTGTGAAAAGATCGAAAACCCTGTGCCGAATAGCAAATGCTACCTCGAACTTGGACTGTGCAACAAGCTCTTTTCCCAGGCAACCGGGGACGGTGCATATACGAGATTTGATTGTTACCAGTATATGGCGATAAATTACAGATCCATTAAAATGTGTGATGAATTTCTCTATGGATATGAATCACATAACACTAACGACCTGAATCCAACCGGTGTCAGCAAAGAGATCTGTATCAAACGTATTACGGAAAATTGCGGGCATATAGCGCAGAACGCATGTTTCGATGCCTATGAAAATAATCATTATTGCGTCGAGGGCGCGGTCGAATCGGGAAAATGTGTACCGTGGTAGCTGAGATCTCCCGCAACACTCTTTTGCTCAACTTGTTGATCCAGAATCCGGTCTCACGTACTCCCTGATGGAATCTCCCGGTTCCCTGATATGGCAGCTGCCTGCACAATAATCTTCGCCAATCCCCCATTCCAAACTTTCTTCTGCCGACCCGTCCAATTTCCGGTGATTGGTATGTGTATCTTTTCACAGGAAGAGAACGCGGTCATAGACCGGGTCATGGGGTGCCGGCGCTCTTACCGGCAGTTTAATCCGGAAGTACCGGAAGAAGACGATATCCGGCGTATCCTTCACGCAGGACTCCTTGCTCCATTTGCAGCAGCAGCCGTGGGAAATTCAACAGATTATTTCCGCAGGTTCTTTGTTATGGAAATTGGATCAAAGAGCATGAATGCCGCGTCTCCTCTCGTTTTCAGACAAGTCGGGGTCATGGCAAAAGATTTGAAAACAGAGATGGAGAAAAATCCTGAAATCAGAAAGCTGGCAGGTTCTTTTACACAGCGCCTTGATGCAATCCAGAAGATGGGCCGGGTGCCCGGTATCGGGACAGCCCCGAACTATATTGTAGTCGCGGAACGCAAAGGGTATCCTCCCGTGGAGTTACAGTCGCTCGCGCACTGCATGGAAAATATGTGGCTGAAAGCAACGGCACTCGGGCTGGGATTCCAGCTCGTCTCGGTGACTTCAGAGATGTCAAAAAACCCTGAATTCTGCAGGATTCTTGGCATCAAGGCCGGAGAATGGGAACTTATGGGGTGTGCAATCGGATATTCCAAGGAAGAACTCTCGCCCTCAATCCGGCCACCGGTTGATGAGGTTACAACGTGGCTTGAATAATTTTTTAAAGTGATCCTTATCCACAAATCTGTATTCTTTACACGCAGGTTTGATTATGTATTTTCAATAATTTTTTTAATTGATTTATTTTAATCGTTTTAACGAGTTATTTATGTGATGAATTGCAATCCCATAAATGAGCGAAAAATGAGAAAAACTTCCGATTTGGTACAAGAAATGCGAACAGAAGCTAAAAATGCCTTTCTGGTAGCAATTGCTGTAGGGTTTGAAAATGAGACAAAATTCGTATTCAGCTCAAGTACCCACCCTCTCGAAGACCTGAATAAACTAGTACAATCGGGGGGAGCTCCTATAGGATTGTTGCGTTTTGATAAAGAGAATACTACGGTACAAGGATCATATCGGCCATTCGAGGAATATGGAAATGAAGCCTGGGTCACTGGTTATCTTTCAGGACTTTTAGAAAATACTGAGAGTATCGTTGCAGAAAGTCAGTACCAGCATAATGTCCCGGATTATTGATTAAATCTAACCGGAGGTACTTTATCCTCCAGGGGCTATATTTTCGATTTCTTTTTCTTTGGCAACCGTTTTTCTTCCACAAGATAATTGATCATATTCTCAGAAATATCTGCTGCGTATTCACCAGCCCTTTTAACGCTTTCATTGATATATCCGAGGGCTATTGCATCCTCTGTTTCCTGCTGCAGCACGATCGTGTTAATATCATCACTGAGGGATTTTCTGCTCGTGAAGATACTATCGATGGGTTACCACATTCAATCTTCCGTGAAGGAATAACCTACATGATGGAAGATACAAAGAATATCTTAAGGTGCACGCACTACATCCTTATCAGCCGCTACTTCGAACGCCGTGCTGACCATTCCTGCAAGATAGCCAAGAATGTTCACTACATGGAGACCGGGGAAAGGATAGAGATTAAATGAGCACGGGAATGCAACACTGAAAATTGTACAAACAACAAGTCTGTTGCGGGTGATTAATTCACCTCAAAAGAAAAATTCTTACATCTTGTAACCTGACATCATACTTGACCCAGCTACCAAAAAAAAAGATTTTTGTTGTTTAGTGTTCCAGGAACTTCATATCCCAGAAGATGTTCTTACCGGATGCCTTGAGGGGAATCCCATAAGCAACACTGCATCCCTTGAGCATGCCCATCTGCAGGGCAACAACGCCGGCACTGAACATGATCCGGTTATCCACGTTGTGGATGCTGGCAGTCTTGACAGCTGATCCAACAGCTATACCCAGATCGGAGACTTTCAGGACGCAGTTCGGGCCATGGTAGAGTGGTTTTTTGTTTTTTCCTGCTTTAACTGCTTTTAACATCTCTGCACAGGATGCATGCCCGCACCCCCCGCAGTTTATCCCCAGTGCTTTCTGGCCTTCAATGCCAATTAAAAGTGTCGCATCACTTACCTTCACCTGCTCACCGTTGATCCGGAAAAAATCAATCTTCATGTCTTTTCCGATTTTAATCATCTGGTTTGCAAGCTTGTCCTGATCCTTTCCGGTTAATACTTCGATCTTGATCGAGTCCTGGCCAACAGCCTTTGGGGCCGTGCGTGCCGAGAGCGCCATGAGCCCGGCAACTGATTTCACTGCTTCCAATTCGATAGTCATGGAGGAATGATAGTATGCCGGTATTTAAAAAAAGTGCGGGTTAAAGGAGAGGTATGGCATTAAAAGGAGAGATGCATAGCCCCGTGATTTCGTTATTACCAGAGTAATTATGAGATAAATGATCGGGTTTTCACCAATCCCACTAATTAAAAGAAGGTATATTTTTTTAAGATACATTTCGCGCGCCAAAAAGAATCCGGCCTTTATTTGCCCTTGTATGGACTTACGATCCTTTATGGATTTTTTTATTTCAAATTGGAGTTCTTTTTTAATTCTGAACCGTCAGGAACGATTTTATAGTAATTGAAAGTATTGAAGACTATCTGAATTAATCAAGACTATCGCTGCGGTTAATGACTCCATTGATCAGAATATTTTTTACCGGAATGTACCGGATGGAGAAGTGCCTTACATGACCAGATTTTTTACAATGTGTATAGGAGCTGTCCTGCTTTCCCTGGTTTTCACTGTCGGAATTGCATGTGCAGCGGATGAACAGGGATTGCCAGCTGATCTCAATGTCACAAAAGTTATCACTTCAACCGGACCGTATGACATTGACGAGTCGGTAACATGGGTTGTTACGCTCTTGAATAATGGACCCGGCAATGCCACGAACATCAGCGTGACAGAAGATCTATCAGGTCTCACCGGGCTACACGACTTATCTGCGTTTCCATCCCTAGGTGATTACAATACTACCACAAACACCTGGAATATCACGGAACTTCAAAATGCCACATCTGCTTTCCTGACACTGACGACGACCTTTAGCACTGCAGGAACTAAGACAAACAATGTCACTATTATCGCGCACGATCAGGCAGATCCTGATGTGACCGATAACTCTGCTAATGCGACTGTTCAGATCAAAGAAACAGAGATCATTCCACCACTTGGACCTCAAACCAACCTCATTATATCAAAAACGGTGACATCCAGCGGACCTTATAATCTTCAGGATAACGTAACATGGGTTGTCACGTTGCAGAATAAGGGACCTGACAACGCCACGAACATTATCGTAAGAGAAGATCTTTCAGGCCTTATCGGACTGCACAATGTATCTGCAACAGCATCACTCGGTGATTACAATACCACGACACATATCTGGAATATCAGTGAACTCAAAAATGCCTCGTCTACTACCCTCACTCTCACGACAAATTTCATTACACCAGGCAAAAAGATAAACCGTGTTGCTATCACTTCTCACAATGAGACAGACCCTCATCCTGATGATAACATGGCAAATGCCTCTGTTCAGTATAACACAACAGAAAGTATTTCACCAAATGCACCGGTAATGGCAAAGATTGTGATTAAGCCAACCACTCTGAACCTCAAAAGCAATGGGGTATTCACTGTTTATGTAACCTTATTGGGAATTGAAGGTACACCAGCCGCCGATCAACGCAATAAACCGTATATTGATTATAACAATAGCTCTCTCACGTGCGGAGGGGCAGATTTTATCAGGGCATCAGTATCAGACAAAAATGGCGGAACCCTGATAGCAAAGTTCCACCGGTCTGACCTTGAAAATATTACCTCAGCCGAAGGCGTGAAAATAAATTGTTCTGGTACTCTTGTTGTTAATGGCAAACCCATAACTATCGATGGAAGCGATACTATCCGTGTTATTGGCGAAAAGAAAGGACTGGACAAAATCTTATCGGGACTCTGGAAGTTTTTGGGCGTTGAAAAAGATGATGTAACGATCATCGAGGGAGAAGACGGTAATATTATGGTAACCCTTTCGCTGAATCCCGACAATTTTAAAAATCCCGGCCTGGCAAAAAAGATTTTGAAATATGAGGACAATGAATCATCAACGGGTACCGGTAACAAGACCGGACGCTCTGACGAAATCCAAAAAGAAAACACCATAAAAAACAACGGTAATAGTAAACAAATCAGAGAAAACAATCCCGATAACGAGAATGGACGCGCTAATGAAATCCAAAAAGAAAATACCATAAAAAACAATGGTAATAGTAAACAAATCAGAGAAAACAATCCCGATAACAAACCTGAAAAAGGCAATAATAACAAAAATGATGATCAATCAGACGGGAAGTCAAACGGGAAAAAGAAATAAATTCAAAAATAATCGGATGACTTCCCTGATTTCTCCTCTTTTTTTCATGAATTCTGATCCAGCTTATTTTCAGGTATGTGCGTTTGAGGGAACACTACTGCCAATCACACAGAAATAACCTGATCGGGGAAACGAACCGTTTTTTCATCGGATACTACCTGGGTTTGTAATGTCAGTGTTTCTCCGATGCACAGTGAAGCAAACGGGCCACAATCGGCATTGATCGTGATTTGCTCGGTTATCGTTTGCCCGCTGGCAACATCACCGACGCACCGGTTGAGGCTCGATTCCCCGTTCAGGTTGATAATTTCATTCCTGCTGTTGTGCAGGCTGACCATGATACACACATTATGAGCAGTCGAAGATCCGGAATTGGTGAGCATTGCATCCAGCTGACGGCATGTTAACCCGCAGTTTGCAGGTATTCCTGTCTGGATTTGGAATTCTACCGGTTCGGCCGCTTTGGGTTTTATGGCAACTGTTTCACTGATTGTCGGGATGCCTGTCGGGCGGATCGTTTGTGGGCGAGTGGTTGTCCGGGCAGCAGGTAATCGCATTTTAGGTTGCGTGAAGTTTTTTATAACGGCAGATTGGCTGGTTCCCTGCTCCCAGGGGGACTGTATAATTACCGCCACGGCAATGACCGCAATGAGAAATAGTACTATGACAATCCCGGCAATAATCAAAGTCTTATTTTGGATATGTCCCCGCCCGGATTTTTCCTGGCCTTCTTCCGAATCCTTTGATCCATCATCTGTCAATTTTTTTCCTCAACGCGATGGTAATTACAATGAGTAGTTACGGAATAAATCTTTGGAGGAAAGATTTTGAGATTTCCCTTGTCGCATATGGGTATTTACATGAAAAACCCGATCTCTTCTCGCAATCTTCTTTTTCTTTTTTGGCGATCCAAGGCAGGAATATGGTCGCTTTTCTGGTAAAATTTCCCGCACTTTCATAACTTCCGGTTACCTAAAAAGATTTCTTTTCATCAGATACTTTCATATGCCTTTGTTACCGAACAAAAAAATATGAACGATATTGTAGGCAGCAAAAAGATGGAAAACGGGATTGTCGTATTCTTTATGGAAAAAAATGAAAAAAAATATGAGTCGTTTAATTATGCTGAACTCGTTGACATGAAAATCAATGCATTGGATTTACTCGAGCGTCCCAAATCTTACAAGGTAGATGTCCCCGGGCACAAACTCATTGTGCAAAAATAAGAGAGATTACAAGGACGCGTAATCTTCATAACGTGAGGTATGTTCCCCTAATGGGGACTGATGAAGCGGTACGCTCCCTTTGGCACCAGTATCTCAAACCGTGAACCTGTCCCATAGGTCCCGGTCTCCCGGATAGACATCCCGGTAATGGAAACAATTTCGCGTGACAGGTACATATCAAGCCCTTTATTCTGGAAAAACTGGCGGTTGAATATTTTCTTTTTTGCGTCCGGAGGTATCCCGATACCATCATCTTCACAGATAACATGAAGCTCTTCAAATGACTCGTCACAGAAGAACCGGATTTTGGTGATCTTGCTCCCGTACCTTACTGCATTATCAACGAGATGGAAAAACACTTTTTCAATCATCCGATCGGCGTATACTTCTACACCAGCGGTCTCATCTGAAAGCGTAATCGATCCAAGCTGGGTTCCGGCTACTGCAGATTTGATCGTTTTACTGACGTTATACCATGCCGGAGGCTGAATTCCCATATTCTGGTAGTCACGGGAGAAGATCATCAGGTTCTGTATGTCATTTGCTGCTCCCAGCTCCTTATCAAACGATTTGAGCAGGAATTCCGGGTTATGGAGTTGATCTTTTGATAGTTCAATGAAACCCTTCACAACAGTCAGGTGGTTAAGTATCTCGTGGCGGGTAACACTGTTCAAAAAATTGAATTTTTTAATAGTTTGCTGGAGTGCATTTTCTTCGTGTATTTTATCGGTAATATCGATGAGCGAGAAGATCATCCTGCTGGTATCAGGAATGGGTGTGATTGTACAAAATCCATTGCGCGCCTCTCCGTCAAAACGAATAAACCGGAATTCATAGTTTGACGGGACGATCTCCACATCGGCACGGCGCTGATGCTCGTAGTTTTTCATTCTTTCAAGCTCAGGAGGGGCAACAAAATCCATCCATTTCTTTTTCCCTTCAACTTCTTCTTTGACATAACCGAGGATCTTTTCAAATTCTGTATTGATATAAGAGATGGTTGCATCCTCCTCGAGAAGTGCAATTGCAGATGAAGTAGTTTCAACGATTATCCTGAATTGCAAATCTGCATCCTGCAGGGTCATCACATTGTGTTTTAATGAGGTTATATCAGCAATTGATTCGATAGCGCCGGCAAGCTCCCCATTCTTGTCAAAAATAGGTGATGCAATTTCCCTGATAAACAGAAAACGTCCCCCTATGCCTGAAGCAGGAGACTCTGCAGAAACAGAATTTCCTGCCCACTGTATTTCCGAGTATCCCTGCTTTTCAATCTCAATGTCAGGTGCAAAGATAAAGTCGGCGATCATCGGCCGGCGTTTGTGGAAGAATGGGAGAGAATACTCAAATCCGCCCTTTCCAAGGATATCGACTGCATTAATACCGGTAAACTCCTCCAGTGCCCGGTTCCAGGCAATTACTCTTCCGTTCCGGTCGATCGCAAATGTGGCATCCGGAATATTGTTGATTACACCTGCCATCTGCATAAAATCCTGCTCAACAATATCTGCCTGCAATCGTTCATTACTGATTTGAACAAATGATGCGATTATCCTCGATGTTCCTGGAATTACGGTAACATTGAGCAAAACATGATGGATCGCTTTTTTCCGATCAAGAAAGTCAAACCAGAGATGACCGGGTGTACCGTCTTTTGTTTTTATCAAATCACTAAAGAATTTCGTGAGTTTTTCAATATCCTTTGGTGGAACCAAATCCATCCATTTCTTTTTTCCCTCAACATCAGTTCTGCGAAAACCACTCATTTCTGAAAATTTGTTGTTCGTTAAGGAAATTGTCGAATCTTTCTCAATAATGATCATCGGTACACTGGTATGTTCAAAGATTGAACGGTAGGTTTTCCCGGATTCCCGCAACGCTTCCAGTGCCGCATCTTTCTTGTTTTTTGTTGAAGGTGATTTCTTTGCTACCATACTGACTCTTATTTTGTTCTGTTCAATCGGGATAGAGGTGATAGTAACGTTAACCAGTGGAACTTTTTTCTCGTGAGAATCCAATTCACATAGGCTTTTAAGTATAATTTTTTATTTTCAAACCGCTTTACATAATTTTTATTTTTTTAAGTCGTAATTCGTTTTCATCCAAAATCAGGACGATTCTGAAATCATCTTTTTCTCGATCAAACTACTTTTCTCTTTTACCTTGATAATCTTTACACTTTTCCATATTTGATCTGAATACGGAAAGAAGAATGATGGAAAACCCGATTATGCGCGTGTTTATGATTTGATGTAAAGATCCTCCAAAACGATATTTTTTTATTGATCCTAACATAATGCAAGCAACTGGTGCCATGCGATCTATTTACAAATTCCCAAAATGGAAGATCCAATACAGGTTCTGGGTGATGGGGATCTGCCAAAGAGGGATTCAATTTTCATAAATATAACGCCTGTATACCAAGTGAATAAAATGAAGGAAATGATAACTTTCTCTGCTTCCATACCTTTATCAGATAAATATACCCGCCAGAACCTTCTCTTTGTTTTCATCTCGGACACTTTTCTTTAATGTAGGGCACAATGACAGGATTAAAATCCGGATGTAGGTAATTGTCAATTATCGAATATTTCTTGCGCACCAGTAAGTTTCCATTATCCCGGTTCTGCATTTGATGTAAAAGAAAGACGCCAAAGATGATGTGATATTGAAATATATTCGTCAGTTCTATTTTTCAACGAATTTTGAAAAAGGATACAAAAAATTCGTTTTTCTCTACCACTTTCCGGTAACCGGTTTATCACCTGGTTGACCTATCAGATAAATTACGTCAGTTCCAGAGTCCCAGATACCGTTATTGTTGATGTCAAGGTACCAGTCACCGTTCCTGAAAATCCCGGTTTCTGTTGTACCATTTCCATTCCAGTCTCCGGTTACAGGAATGTCATTGGGTTGTAGGCCGAGACCGCTCCAAGCGAGTATCGTGTCGGGTGGGCTATTCCATGCGCCGTTGTTGTCCATATCAAGGTAGAATCCCATTCCAGTCCTGAAAATACCTGTTTCGGTAATGGTATCATGATTCCAATCCCCGGTGATTGGAATGTCCCCCGGTTGTTTCCCCCAGGAGAATTCCGTGTCACTTGTTGGATCCCAGATACCGTTGTTGTTCGTATCCAAGTACCAATGGCCACCGGACCGGAAGATTCCGGTCTCGGTAATATTATCGCCATTCCAATCCCCGGTGATTGGTATGTCACCTGGCTGTTTCCCCCAGGAGAATTCCGTGTCACTTGTTGGATCCCAGATACCGTTGTTGTTCGTATCCAAGTACCAGGTGCCACCGGGCCGGAAAATCCCAGTCTCGGTAATCCCATTACCATTCCAATCCCCGGTAATTGGTATGTCACCCGGTTGTTTTCCCCAGTAGAATTCCGTGTCACTTGTTGGATCCCAGATACCGTTGTTGTTCATGTCGAGATACCAGTATCCCAATCCCCGGAAAACACCAACGTTTGTGGTTCTAATTTGAGCTTCCCAAACGGTGATGTAGTTGAGCCGGAGTTGGGAGTTGGATCCGGTAGCGTTGGTCACCGTCAGGTTCGTGTCCGCCCCGCTGGTGATGTTCGTGCTGAACATCGAGCCCACGGTCAACGTGGCCGCCTGGGTCGGCACCGCCGACACGGCAAACGCGTCCGCCGGCTGCTCGCCGTGTCCCGTCAGCTTGGCCAGGCCGAAGTCGAGCAGCTTCGCGCCGCTCTTCGTCAGCATGACGTTGCCGGGTTTGAGGTCGCGGTGGATCACGCCCTGCCGGTGCGCGGCTGCGAGGGCGTCCACGATCTCGGTGGCAATCAGCAGCGCCTGCTCCGGTGGCAGCCGTCCTTTCTCAAGGCGCTGCGCGAGCGTCTCGCCCGCGAGGTGCTCCATCACGAGGAACATCACCCCGTCGTGATCGCCGACGTCGTGGAGGACGCAGATGTGTCGGTGGTTCAGGCCGGCGATCGTCTTCGCCTCGCGCTCGAAGCGTGCGCGACGGTCAGGGTCGGTGCTCAGTTCTGTTGGGAGGATCTTGATGGCGACGGCGCGATCAAGGCGGGTGTCGCGGGCCTTGTAGACTTCGCCCATCCCGCCGGCCCCGATCGCGGAGAGGATCTCGTACGGCCCGAGGCGCGTTCCCGACGCGAGGGGCATGGAACTCTCCGGGAGAGCGTGGACGGAGGCCCGTGACAGGCGGATTGTAGCACCAGCCGGGACGACGCGGCCGTGACACGCTTCATCGACGTGGCCCTGGGATCGGCCGCGGAGGCCCGTAACCCCCTCGGGCTGATCGTCGAGCCGGAGTACGTGAGAG
>Ga0208980_10001478_pt1 | contig 14226 bp, 13 predicted proteins | sample WetSurMetagenome_3_FD_187993 | JGI IMG/M metagenome (GOLD analysis project Ga0208980, IMG submission 187993) | Wetland microbial communities from Twitchell Island in the Sacramento Delta, sample from surface sediment Aug2011 Site A1 Bulk (version 2) | ecosystem: Environmental > Aquatic > Marine...
AGAGATTCATAATGGCCGTTTGATTGGTGTATCTGTAACTGCCGGAACCTTATATGTCGGCAGCATGGTGGGGCTTTACCAACTCTGGTATGCTGACTATCCGCAATCGTCATTTCATACCATCAATGACTGCGGGGAATGGCTTTCGATGGATAAGATCGGACATATAACATCTTCTTACTGGATTGGCAGGATAGGTTATGAAAGCCTTCGCTGGAGCGGTGTCGATCGTAAAAAAGCCATCTGGTATGGAGGTATGTGGGGACTTGCCTTCCTGACCACGGTAGAGGTCTTTGACGGGTTTTCTGAAGAATGGGGTGCTTCCTGGTGCGATATGGCTGCCAACACCATGGGCGCCGGCATATTCATCGGACAACAATTCCTATGGGACGAACAGCGGTTCACCTTTAAATATTCCTTCCATCCTACAGAATATGCGGATTACAGGCCGGACCTGCTGGGTGAAAACTTTATCCAGCAGGCATTGAAAGATTACAACGGGCAGACATACTGGATTTCGGCAAATATCGCGTCATTCCTGCCGGAAACCTCGAAATTCCCCAAATGGCTGGATGTTTCTTTTGGTTACAGCGGGGAGGGTATGCTGGGGGCTGAATCCAATCCTTCTGAATACAACGGGGAGCCTTTACCGGATTATGAACGCTATTCCCAGTATTTCGTGAGCTTCGACGTGGATCTTACAAGGATCAAAACAAATAATGAAACCATTAGATTGCTGCTCAACCTGGTCGGGTATATCAAAATTCCCTGCCCGGCAGTTGAATTCAACCGGATGGATAAAGTCAGGTTTCACTGGCTATACTTTTAATGAAAGATATTTTGAAAAGGAAGAGGACCATTATCTGGGATTTCAACGGGACATTGCTGAATGACACCCAGTTATGTATAGACTGCATGAACATTCTACTGGAGGAAAGGGGACTTCCTTTCCTGGATGTCAGCAGGTACCGGGAGATCTTCACCTTTCCTGTCAGGGATTATTATGTGCAGCTGGGTTTTGATTTTAACAAAGAGCCTTTCGAAATCCCAGCACATCAGTTCATCGATTTGTACCGTGAAAGGCTGAAAAGCGCCCCGCTGCAGGCGAATGTGGAGAACTTGCTACAGTATTTCAGGGAAAAGGGATTTTCACAAATCATCCTTTCTGCCATGGAGCAGAATTTCCTGGAGGAGGTCCTGATGCTGAAAGGGATAACGGGTTATTTTGATATAGTGGCAGGCATCCGGGACCACCTCGCGGAGGGAAAAGCAGAAATGGCAAAGGAAATCTTTCAACATCATGACCCGGATAAGGATGACTATATCCTTATCGGGGATACCATACACGATTATGAAGTGGCTGCTGAGCTTGGCATAGAATGCATTCTAGTGGCCCATGGGCATCATTCATTTGAGAGGTTGAATAAATTGGGTTGTGTAGTCCTGGAGAAACTGGAACAGCTTAAAACGAAAATCAAATAGAGCTATTTATTTACTTCGAAGATCTCCTGGCTGATCAGCTTGCCATTGCGGTATTCTTCCCGTTTCTCCATCTCCCCGATATCGGTCAGGTATACCCAGGTCCCATCCTTGTTGTCATGCAGGTAAATCCCTGAGACTTCGACCTTGCCATTGACGTGATAAATAGTATAGGGTCCCTCCAGTTTATCTGAAATATAGGCAGCTTTCATCTTGATCGTTCCATCTGTAAAATATTGTATCCATGGTCCTTCCTTCAGATCATGGGAATAAAACGTCTCCTCGGCAATTTTGCCATCAGGGTAGTAGATTTTCCATGAGCCTTCCTTTAATCCGTTATTATAAGATTCTTCAGAGGCCAGGGAGACATCTTCCTCAGTATAATAAAGCCAGGTGCTGTCTTTTTTCTGGTCTACATATTTGCCCCGTGCCATGACATTGCCATTCGGGTGATAATTCGTAGTGTAAGCTATGCGGCCGCTGTCGAGCTGCTGGACGATGGCCTTGGTTTTCCCGTTAGGATATAAGAATTTGAATTCGCCGATTGGCTTACCGTTGACGAATTCACCGGTAAACTTCAGATTGCCGTCACCGTCATAGACCCTCCATTTGCCCTGCCTCCGGCCCTGGGCATCGACCTTATTGATATGGCTGTCGGTAAGTTCCTGGGATATGACGGAAAAGAACGAGAAAAGCAAGATAATGAGTAAAACCAGGCGTTTCATGAAAGACACAATTCGTTAAATTTGCATGTTAAACGTAAAATTATCCAAATTATTCTAATCCCATCATTTCATGTTATATTCTTCTAGGTTGCTGGAAAATGCGGTCAACGAGTTGTCGAGACTGCCCGGTATAGGTAAAAAGACGGCGCTGCGGCTGGCGTTGTACCTCATCAGGCAGGATTCAATGGCGGTGGAATCGTTCTGCCAGTCCATCCTGAAGATGAAGAATGAAATAAAACGGTGTACGCAATGTCACAATATATCTGACACAGAAATTTGCGATATCTGCGGCAATCTGAAAAGAGACAAGTCAATGGTCTGCGTCGTACAAGATATACGCGATGTCATGGCTATAGAAAACACAGGGCAATACCAGGGCGTATATCATGTTCTGGGCGGGATCATCTCTCCCATAGAGGGCATCGGACCGGATGACCTCACGATTATTTCCCTGATAGATAAGGTAACGGCCGGCGGGATCAAGGAAGTGATCTTTGCATTGCCTGCGACGGTTGAAGGAGATACGACCAATTTCTATCTGTCAAGAAAACTGAAGGAATCTGAAGTGATGATTTCAGTGATCGCCCGGGGAGTGGCTATTGGAGACGACATTGAATATGCTGACGAAATCACGCTGGGCCGTTCTATCCTGAACAGGGTCCCGTTCACCTCCGGCCCTTAAAAAAGGGTCTTTGCCATATCGACTTTTTCTTGCGGCTCATGAAACAAATCCAGCTGGTTGGCAGTGGCCAGGCTCCCTTCCGGCAATTCCTTCGTATAGACAAAAAACTTTTTAAGCAGCTTTTTGATCAGCTTGTTCTGGGTCGTATTTCTCGCCTTACAATAGATATCAAGTGATTCCCGCTGGCTGGCCGTCAATTTCAGCTTTACGGTAGTGTAGCGGACTTTTTTTCGTCTTTTTCTGGTCTTCTTTTTTACAGGCATAGGTAAGAATTGATTCAAGAGCCTAAATTATAGCTATAATCATGTTTTCAATTACCAAATGCAGCCAATTTATCAACAACCTTCTGAGGAAATTTCCTTTATGACGAGACCGGCATAATTGACAGCTTCTTCTTCAGTTCTTCCCTCGGCATAAATCCTCATGATAGGCTCAGTATTAGAGGTCCTTAAGTGAACCCATCCATATTCAAAATCAACCTTCAGACCATCTGCATCGTTTTGTTTATAACCCACAAATTTTGACCGGATTAAAGAGAAAATACGTTGAATATCCGTCCCCGGGGCCAAAGAAATCTTGTTCTTCGATATATGATAATCAGGGTAAGATTTTCTCATTTCAGAACATTTGAGACCACATTCAGCCAGGTGGGACAGGAACAGTGCTATACCGACCAGTGCATCCCGCCCGTAATGCAATTCAGGGTAAATCACCCCGCCGTTTCCTTCTCCTCCGATAACGGCATGGCATGACTTCATCATTTCAACTACATTGACCTCTCCAACTGCAGAGGCAAAATACTGTCTGCCATATTGTTCCGTGATATCCCTTAAAGCCCTCGTCGACGAGAGGTTTGACACCGTATTGCCGGGTGTATGCTTGAGAATATAATCAGCAACGGCAACCAGGGTGTACTCTTCTCCAAAAAATTGCCCGTTCTCACTGATGATTGCGAGTCGGTCGACATCGGGATCCACTACAAATCCGACATCCGCTTTCGCTTTAATTATTTTCTTGAATACATCTCCCAGGTGCTCAGGCAAAGGTTCCGGATTATGCGGGAAAAGCCCGTCCGGTTTATCGTTGATCGGGACAACATCTGTTACGCCAAGGGCTTCCAGCAATCTTGGAATGGCAATACCGCCTACGGAGTCGACTGCATCAAAGGCCACTTTGAATTTTCTTTGACGGATGGCATCAGCATTGACCAGCGAGAGTTCAAGGATTTTACGGATATGGGCATCCAGGTGATGGTATTCCAGCTTATAGGTTCCGGTCTGATCGAATCCGGGATAGTTAAAACCGGATTTTTCAGCATATTCAAGCAACCTGGCGCCATCCGCGGCAGACAGGAATTCTCCATCAGAGTTCAGCAGTTTGAGGGCATTCCACTGTGCCGGATTATGGCTGGCTGTGATTATAATCCCTCCCTGCGCCCCAACTGCAGTGATAGTCATTTCAACCGTTGGCGTGGTGGCAAGCCCCAGATCGATCACATCGGCGCCACAAGCCATCAGGGTGCCGCAGACGATCTGGCTGACCATGGCTCCGGTCGTCCTGGCATCCCTGCCTATTACTACTTTCAACTTGTTCCCCGAATGCCGGTCGCGCAGGAAACAGGTATATGCTGTAGTGAATTTGACAATTTCCGGCGGAGTGAGCCCTGTTCCGATAATCCCCCTGATTCCTGAAATGGATTTGATCAAAGTCATCTTTCCGAATTTTGGACAAATGTAACGAAACCGGCGGATTATGAAATGGCGTTTAAGGCAACATGTTTTTTAACTAATTTTGCAGCGTCCTGAGAGGGGAGAATTACTGAATGGAATCTTCATTTGAATATAACGAAACGGACCTGAAGGCCCTGGTGGAGCGCTTTGAGGAGATGCTGAAAAAGAACGGCAGCATTTTCTTTGATGTGGAAGAACTGGAAGATATCATTGATTATTACCTCGATAACCAGAATGCCCAGAAATCTAAAAAAGCGATCGAACTGGCAGCCGCCCAGCATCCCGGATCAACTGTTTTCATGATCAAGAAAGCCCGTTACCTTGTGCTCGTAAATAAAATGAATGAGGCACTCGATCTGCTTGACGAAGTAGCTAAAATCGATCCGACCAACGGGGACATTTACATGCTGAAAGGCTCCATCTATAGCGGCCTTAAGAAATTTGACGAAGCGATCCGGGAGTATAACAAGGCAATCAGGTTCGCCAATGATCTGGAGGAAGTTTATACCAATATTGCTTATGAATATGAAAATGCAGGCGATTACAGCAACGCCATCCTTCACCTTAAAAAAGTACTGGATATAAACCCTGATAATGAGCCGGTTATATTCGAACTGTCATTTTGCTATGAAATCATGAACCAGGTTGAAAAAGGCGTTGATTTCCTTTCTCTTTTCCTTGACCGGAACCCTTATAACAAGGTAGCCTGGTTTAATCTGGGGATATGCTATAATAACCTTGAACTTTACGAAAAAGCCATTGAGTCGTACGAGTTTGCCATAGCCATAGACGAATCATTCTCATCGGCTTATTTCAACCTTGCCAATTCTTACGCGAACCTCGGAGAATACCGGCTGGCCATTAAAAACTACAAAGAAACCTTTCGATACGAAGAACCGCAAGCCCTCACCCATTATTATATTGGGGAGTGTTACGAAAAGCTGAACCGTTTCAGGGATGCTATTGAGCATTACAACATTGCGCTTAAGGATGATGCTGAAATGGCGGATGCCTGGATGGGGCTTGGGGTGTGCTATGATGAACTGGGAGAGCAGCCGACGGCGATAAAATGCATGGAGAAGGCCCTGGACCTGGAAGATGACAATGCTGAATTCTGGTACATATATGGGGACCTGAGATTCAAGATGAACCAATTCCAGGAAGCCATCAGCGCCTATGAGCGGGTCTCGGCAATGGATCCATTACATCCTGATATCTGGGCGGACCTGGCTGATGCCTATATAGAAACGGGGCATCCCGAGAAAGCAGAAGAAGTTCTGGAAGAAGGGATCTATCAGCAAGCTGATAATGCCACTCTTATTTACCGGATGGCAGCGCTGCTTTTCAGGCAGGGCAAACAGAAAAATGGCCTGAAGATGCTGGCCCAGGGATTGCAGCTGGATTTCAATAAACACCAGGAGTTCCTGGAGGCTTTCCCGGAGGTTGAAAACATCAAGGAAGTCCGGGACTTAATCCGTTCCTTTTCCCTGAATAAATAAATCATCATCCCAGGTGAGAATCTATGGCCTTATAGGCAAACCCTTAGAACATTCCTGGTCCCAATCATACTTCGAGGAAAAATTCAGGGAAGAACATATAACAGGTTGTTGTTTCGTAAATTATCCACTTGATGATATCAGTGATATCCGAAGGCTGGTGAACACCAACCAAGGTATTTCCGGACTTAATGTAACCATCCCATATAAGACCGGTGTAATCAGATTTCTTGACTATATAGATTTCAATGCAGAACAAATCGGTGCCGTCAACTGCATCAAGATTATTAGAAAAGGAGATGGTACTGTCCTGGAAGGATTCAACACGGATTACCTGGCCTTTTTCCGGACTATCCTTCCTTTGATTCCCGCTGGAATTGGAAAAGCGATTGTTTTAGGGACCGGAGGTGCTGCGAAAGCAGTCTGTCATGCGTTAAAAATGGCAGGTATTGATATCACCATAGTTTCAAGGGAGAAGCAGGAAGGAAGGTTGATTTATACTGACTTAAACGAACAATTGGTCCAGGAGCACCTGCTCATTATAAATGCCACTCCTGTTGGAACCTATGGTTATCCAGAAGCCCCACTTCCCCTTCCATATGATGCGGTTGGCAGACAGCACATCCTGTATGACCTTGTATATAATCCGCCGGAAACAGCATTCCTTACAAGGGCCAAAGAGGCCGGTGCGACAGCAATAAACGGGCTGGAGATGTTGAAGGCACAAGCAGATCTCAGCTGGAAGATCTGGAACAGCTGATTTATTTACTGCCGTCTTCCGGCTCTTCCTCTTTGTGTTCCACCTCGATGGTAAATTTGGCAGCCAGTGCGGCCAGTGCCCCGATGGCGGCAAATACCGGGGCTACAATAGCCCCGATGAGGCCAATGGTGACGGGAATTTCGAGATATGTCTCGCCCCTCTCGTTCTTGATAATGATCTTTCTGACATTGCCTTCATGGATCAGCTCCTTTATTTTTGCAAGAAGTTCTTCACCCGAGACATTAAAAAATTCGGATTTATTTTTTTGTTCCATAATGCAGGTATTTAAACGTTTGATTAAGGTAGAATTACAACAACTGCGCCAAAATTCAGGTTAACAGGTTAGGATACGCTAATTTTGCGTATATTTGATTCAATAACCCATTTGAAATGCATTCACGCATGACAGGCAAGATCTTAGTTCCCGTCGATTTTTCCAACCACACCATGGTTTCTTGCCGGTACGCCATATATCTCGCAAAATCAACCGGCAAGGATATCATTCTGTTTCATTCATTCTTTGACCAGATCTATTTTTCAGACGGTGGTTTCGCGACTGGTTTTGAATCCGGGATCATGCTTACGGATGAGATCATCCTGGATTTTTACAAGAAGAAGGAAATCAGGCTGAATGAAATTGCAATGGAGATGAGGGATACCCTAAAAAGCCATGGATCGCCTGCGATAACTGTGGACTGCCAGATGGAAAGCGGCAATCCGGAGGTACAGATCCTGAATGCCATCTCCAGGACAGAACCGGATATGATCGTAATGGGATCAAGCGGGATAGGTAAGAAAAGTCTCCTCTCCGGCTCGGTAGCCCGTCGGATCATGGACCACACCAGCACACCCGTATTTGCCATCCCTAACATTGAAAACCTCCCGGAAATCAGTCAGGTTGGTTATATGACCAATTTTGACCCTGCCGACCCCGATGTCATTACCGGCATGGAAACATTGTTATCCTCTTTAAAAATCCAGGTGCATTGCCTTCACATCTGCCAGCCGGGAAAAGAAACAGAGGCAAAGGCAGGAATGGAGAAACTATCTGTAAAATCATCGACCCACGGCAAGTCACCTTCAATGCAGTTTCATGTGAAACCTGGCCATGATCCGAACGAAATCCTTCAGGATTTCATCAAAGAGAACCGTATAAGCATCCTCGCCTTTATCCCCCATAAGCGGAATGTTTTCAGGAGTTTCAACCGGCAGAACCTTACCAAGGACGACCTCTTTCTCACCAACATTCCCATCCTGGCCATTCCTGCAAGGTCATAGCCTGATCATGACACAGCGGAATTTCCACTCAGATATTACTATCCTGGGAGCAGGTCCGGCTGGATTGACTGCCGCCATCAACCTGGCAAAAAATGGGATCCCCTGTCTTCTCATTGATGGAAGCAAAACCCCCGGGGAAAAGATTTGCGGGGACGGTTTAAGCGGTAAGGTACTGAGCACGCTTTCACGCATTGATCCGGCCTATTGCAATGAATTGAATTTCTTGCCTTCAGCCACTCCTTCCTATTCAGTCCGGTTCTATTCACCGAAACAGCATATGGCTGAGATCGGATTTCAAAGCGGCAATCCTGCCATTCCTCCTGGTTATGTATGTAAGAGAAGAGATCTCGATCAGTTTTTATTGAAGATGGCTTTATCATACCCCTCTGTTCAATATTTACCCAAGACCATCATCGATCAAGTGAGCAGCGGAGAGAAATTTTTAATACTTAGCTCAAAAGAAACCGGCTTTAATATTCAGACGAAACTTCTTCTTCTAGCCACAGGCAGCGACCGCAGGATCATTCAATCGCTGATTCCCGGTTATCCTGCAATTTCACAGGAAGGCATTGGGATCAGGGTCTATTTTGAAAACTTAAAAGGATTTGACCGCAGGAATGCCATCGAGATCCATTTCCTGAAAGAACTGCTTCCATGGTATTTCTGGATCTTCCCGTTCGGTGACAACTCGGCCAATGTCGGGTTAGCCCTTCCCATGCCCCTGGCGAAAAAGAGCCCCATGAGCCTGAAGGAACTTCTCATGAAAATAATTGACCAGTATCCTTATCTGAAGGAAAGGTTTGAAGAAGCAAAAATGATCGGAAAACCCGGGGCGCATCGCTTGCCATATTATACCGGAAAGCAGCAAATCTCGGGTGATAATTTCATATTACTGGGGGATGCGGCTCACCTGGTGGATCCGTTTACAGGCGAAGGGATCAGCAATGCAATGCAAAGTGGCCAAATCGCTGCCGAAATGGCACTGCAATGGTTAGATTCAGGAGATTTCAGCCATCATGTCACACTGGGCTATGAGCAGAAAGTGTACGAAAAGCTCGGACCTGAACTTGAACTCAGTAAAAGATTGCAGGAACTGGCACGTCAGCCGAAGCTGCTAAACCTTGTCATTGGAAAAGCCTCCAAAAATCAGAGAGTCAGGAAGTTGGTGGAAGAGATGCTTTACAATATGAATACGAAGGGGAAACTTAACCAGCCCATGTTTTACCTTAAGCTGATGCTTGGCATATAATATTCAAGACCAATGCAACTGATTTGTATTTTTGCCGTTGAATAACGTAACCATTCCTGATGAAACTTTCCGTCGTTATCGTCAATTACAACGTCAAGTACTTCCTGGAGCAGTGCCTTAATTCTGTGCGCCGTGCCGCTGAAGGACTTGATGCAGAGATATTCGTGGTTGACAACAATTCAGTGGACGGCTCTGTCAAGATGGTCCGGGAAAAATTCCCGGAGGCGATCATTATCGATAACAAAGAAAACCTCGGCTTTTCAAAGGCCAATAACCAGGCAATCCGGAAATCCTCAGGGGAATATGTGCTCCTGCTGAATCCTGATACGGTTGTAGAGGACGACACGTTCCGGAAAGTGGTCGGCTTTATGGATGAACACCCCGATGCCGGCGGTCTTGGTGTCAAAATGATCGATGGCAAGGGTAATTTCCTGCCGGAATCCAAAAGAGGCCTCCCCACCCCTTCCGTGGCCTTTTATAAAATCTTCGGATTGTCGAAATTCTTCCCAAAATCCAGGATATTCGGGAAATATCATCTTGGTTATCTGGATAAAGATGAAATCCATGAGGTGGAAATCCTGTCGGGTGCTTTTATGCTTTTGCGGAAATCGGTATTGGACAAAACCGGCTTGCTGGATGAGAGCTTTTTCATGTATGGTGAAGATATTGACCTGTCATACAGGATCCTGAAAGCCGGTTTTAAGAACTATTATTTTCCTGTTACGCGCATCATCCATTACAAAGGTGAAAGCACCAAAAAGGGCAGCATCAATTATGTCCGGCTTTTTTACAATGCGATGATCCTGTTCGCCAGTAAGCATTTCACCCAGAAGCGGGCAAGGCTGCTTTCATTCCTGATCCATGTAGCCATTTACTTCAGGGCATCCCTTGCCATCGCCAGCCGGTTTATCTCTAAGGCCCTGTTGCCCCTGTTCGATGCTATCCTGATCTATGGAGGGGTATATTTCATCATCAGTTACTGGGAACAGCATATTATTTTCGAGCAGGGAGGAGGATATCCGGCGGGATTTTTCCTCTTCGTAGTTCCGAGCTACATCCTGATCTGGCTTCTTTCCTCCTATTTCAACGGAGCTTACGACCCGCCCATCAAGACATCCAATTCAATCAGGGGGATCGTCATCGGGACCACTATTATCCTGGTGGCTTATGCCTTGCTGCCTGAGCATTTTCGTTTCTCCAGGGCAATCATCCTGCTTGGATCCGTCTGGGCCGTCCTCTCCATGTCAGGCATGCGATTTCTTTTCCGGTCTCTGAAAATAAGAAGCTCACTGTTCCAGCCCCTCAAAAGCAGGCGGTTTGTAATTGTAGGGGATAAAGAAGAAACCAAAAGGGTGTGGGACCTGCTCCGCAGCTCTTATGAAAATCCCGGCTTTATAGGACTGGTCTCCTCGACGGCACGAGAACAAAAAAATGACGGTTTCCTGGGCACCATAAACCAGCTCAAAGAAATCATCCAGGTATACCGGATCGACGAAATCATCTTTTGTTCTAAGAGCCTACCCAACCAGACTATCATTGACCAGATGTCGGACCTGCAGGACCTGAATGTGGATTTCAAAATCGCACCGGAAGACAGCCTTTCGATCATAGGCAGCAATTCCATCAACACGGCCGGTGATCTTTACACCATCAACCTGAACACCATCACCAACGCCGAAAACCGAAGGAACAAAAGACTGCTTGACCTGGCCGTATCCATTATCGTCATCCTGTTGTTTCCTGTCCTGATGTTCATTATTAAAAATCCTCATGTACTTGTCAGGAATGTAGTCCTTGTGATATTTCGCCGCCGTTCATGGGTTGGATACATCAGGGATGAACATTTCGAAACGGAAAAACTGCCTTTCATCAGAAAGGGGATTCTAACCCCTCTGGATTCCTTTGGTAAGAACAATATTTCAGAAGATATAAAGCGCCAACTCAATTTCATCTATGCCAGGGACTACAGTCTGAATTTCGATGTCAACACCATCCTGAAAGGATTCCGGAACCTGGGAAGAAAATCCTGAAACCACCGAACAATTAAGAATCATTCTATGTTAAATTATATCCTTACCTTTGCAGTGATTTTAAGCCTGCGAGGCGAACGTTAACCATAACCCAATCATTCTATGGCCAAATTTGAGATTTTGATGCCCAAGATGGGCGAAAGCATCATCGAAGCCACTATTACAAAATGGTTGAAAAGTAAAGGCGAAGCCGTCGGAGAAGATGAGTCCATTGCGGAAATTGCCACGGATAAAGTCGACTCGGAAATTCCTTCACCGGTTGAAGGCACTATCGTTGAAATCCTCTTCAAGGAGGGCGATGTAGTGCCTGTCGGCAAAGTGATTGCCGTCATTGATCTTGGGGGTGAAGCGGCCGGACCTGCACCCGCGAAAGAAATGGCAGCAGAATCCTCTGCAGCAGCAACTGCAAAATCTGAAGCTCTTCCTGCATCCGCTGAGACCCAGCCTGCAGGATCCCAAACTTCTACACCAGGCGGAAGGTTCTATTCTCCGCTGGTGAAGAGTATTGCCAGGCAGGAAAATATTTCGGATAAAGAGCTGGATTCGATCACAGGAACAGGGAAAGACGGGCGGGTGACCAAGCAGGATGTCCTGGATTATCTTACTAAGAAGCCGTCATCGGCAGCGCCTTCATCTCCGGCCGCTGCGGCAAAGCCAACCCCTGCCTACGAAGCGCCGAAAGTGGTCATGGAAAGCGGCGATGAGATCTTTGAAATGGACCGCATGCGCAGGCTGATAGCAGATCATATGGTCATGTCCAAACAGGTTTCCCCTCATGTGACCTCTTTCATTGATGTGGATGTAACAAATATCGTTATATGGCGTGAAAAGATGAAAGACGCCTTCCAGAAGCGGGAAAACGAAAAGCTCACCTATACGCCGATTATAATAGCGGCAGCGGCCCAGGTCCTTAAGGAATTTCCGAGGGTTAATGCTTCGGTGGATGGTTATAACATCATCCACCGGAAGAAAGTCAACATCGGCATGGCTACCGCCCTGCCAAATGGCAATCTCATCGTACCGGTCATCCGCAATGCTGACCAGAAAAGCCTGCTGGGCATCGTGAAAGACGTAAACGACCTGGCTGGCCGTGCCCGCAGCAACGCCCTTGTCCCGGATGAAATCCAGGGCGGCACTTTCACTGTGACCAACTTTGGAACCTTTGACAGCATCACCGGCACCCCGATCATTAGCCAGCCACAGGTCGCCATCCTGGGTATAGGCGCTATCCGGAAAAAGCCGGTGGTGATTGAGACTCCCCAGGGCGATGTCATCGGCATCCGGCACATCATGATCCTCTCCCTCGCCTACGACCACAGGATCGTCGACGGTGCAATGGGCGGAATGTTCCTGCGCCGTTTGAAAGAAATCCTAGAAAACTGGGACGTTGGCAGAGCGATTTGAAAAGTCAACAGTCGGCAGTCAGCAGTCTTTATTAGATACTTTATTTAACTCTCAACACTAAACATTATGAATCTTAATCTCAGCCGTCCGCTTGCCTTTTTCGACCTTGAAACCACCGGAACAAATGTCGCCACGGACAGGATCGTGGAGATTGCCATTGTGAAAGCGATGCCTGACGGTTCTGTTGAGATCTATTCAAAACGGGTCAACCCGGGGATGCCCATATCAAGGGAATCCACGATGATCCATGGCATTACAGACCTGGATGTGGCCAATTGCCCGACCTTCAAGGACCTGGCCCAGGAACTGGATAATTTCCTGGCCGATTCTGACCTGTCGGGTTACAACGCCATCAAATTCGATATCCCATTGCTGGTGGAGGAGTTCCTGCGGGCCGGCATAGATTTTTCCCTGATGAACCGGCAGGTAGTCGATGTCCAGAACATCTTCCATAAAATGGAACCCAGGACACTCAAAGCAGCCTATAAGTTTTATTGCCAGAAAGACCATGAAATGGCTCACTCTGCTGAAGCCGATGCTATGGCTACCTATGAGATACTTAAAGCCCAGCTCGATTTTTACAAGGACCAGGAATATACTGATTCAGACGGAAATACCAGCCTACCGGTCAGGAATGATGTGAAAGCATTGAATGATTTCTCTTACAACAGCCGTAATGTGGACCTCGCCGGGCATATCGTCTTTAATGACAAGCAGCAGGAGGTGCTGAATTTTGGCAAATACAAGGGACAGCCTGTTGAAGATGTTTTCAGGAAGGAACCTTCTTATTACGACTGGATGATGAAGAGCCAGTTCCCGTTGTCGACAAAGCGGGTGATCCAGGCCATCAGGAAGAGGATGGGGAAGTAGCGCTACTCGAGTGTTGAGTGTTCAGTGTTTAATATTGAGTTGGGGATTTATTTACGATTATGATTTCAGATATTTTTCCTAAACTTGAATTGATTCCTGAAAAATACCGGTTGCCCCACCAGGTAATTCAAACGGAATATTTGCTGAATGGCCGGATCGAAGAATGGCAGGGGCCAAGGCAGATAGTTTATTCACCTGTTTGTATTAAGGCAGAAGATGGGACTATTTCGCCCTGCCAGATCGGCGAATACCCCATGATGACCCAGAAAGAGTCTCTGATGGCGCTGGATGCCGCGGTAAATGCTTTTGACCATGGCCGAGGCATATGGCCTACCTGTTCAGTTGAAGAAAGAATTAAACATCTTGAAGATTTCAGTTTCAGGATGAAAGAAGTGCGGGAAGAGGTCATCAATTTGCTGATGTGGGAGATCGGCAAGACCTTGGGTGATGCTGCCAAGGAGTTCGACCGGACCGTCGAGTACATCCGGGATACCATCGAGGCTTTAAAGGAACTGGACCGGAA
>Ga0208980_10001479_pt1 | contig 14223 bp, 15 predicted proteins | sample WetSurMetagenome_3_FD_187993 | JGI IMG/M metagenome (GOLD analysis project Ga0208980, IMG submission 187993) | Wetland microbial communities from Twitchell Island in the Sacramento Delta, sample from surface sediment Aug2011 Site A1 Bulk (version 2) | ecosystem: Environmental > Aquatic > Marine...
ACGAGCCACGAGGACCGTAAGCGGCAGGGATGCCGCTTCCGAGCCTACAGGGATGTATCAACGGCGTGTCCGAATGGCTCGTGCGCGGCCGCCGCTCGAACGAGGATCGTGTGCCAGGTGGAGGTCGAAACCTGGGAGTCCTGTCTTGACTATACGAGCTACCGTGGGCAGCAACCGCATGTATCCCAGCATGGTGAGCGGCCGACGAGATCCCCCGGGTATACTCGCCGCCAACCCCTTCGAAGGAGTCGACCGTGGAAGTCTTCATCATCGTCGTGCTGGCGCTCGCGCTCGTCACCGTCGCCATGGGCGTCAAGTCCGTGCCCCAGGGCTCGGAGTGGACCGTCGAGCGCTTCGGCCGCTACACCAAGACGCTCGAGCCCGGCCTCAACCTGATCGTCCCCTTCGTCGACCAGGTCGGGAACAAGATCAACATGATGGAACAGGTGCTCGACGTCCCGTCGCAGGAGGTGATCACGCGCGACAACGCCATGGTGCAGGTCGACGGCGTGGTGTTCTACCAGGTCCTCGACGCGGCCAAGGCCGCCTACGAGGTGCAGAACCTGCAGTACGCGATCCTCAACCTCACCATGACCAACATCCGTACGGTAATGGGCTCGATGGACCTCGACGAGCTGCTGTCGCAGCGCGACCAGATCAACGCCCGCCTGCTGTCGGTGGTCGACGACGCCACCACGCCCTGGGGCGTCAAGGTCACCCGCATCGAGATCAAGGACATCAGTCCGCCGCGCGACCTGGTCGAGTCGATGGGGCGGCAGATGAAGGCCGAGCGTGACAAGCGTGCCGCGATCCTCGAGGCCGAGGGCAAACGGCAGTCGGCGATCCTGCAGGCCGAGGGCGATAAGCAGGCGGCGATCCTGCAGGCCGAAGGCCAGAAGGAAGCCGCCTTCCGCGAGGCCGAGGCCCGCGAGCGGCTCGCCGAGGCCGAGGCCAAGGCGACCACTTCGGTCTCCGAGGCTATCGCCAAGGGCGACGTCCAGGCGATCAACTACTTCGTCGCGACGCGCTATACCGAAGCGCTCGAGAAGGTCGCCAGTGCGCCGAACCAGAAGCTGATCCTCATGCCGCTGGAGGCCGCCAGCGTCATCGGCGCCCTCGGCGGCATCGCCGAGCTCACCAAGGAGGCGCTGGCCCGGCCGGCGGGTGGCGGCCAATGATGGACGCGATCTGGCACGACGGCCTCGACTACTGGCTGTGGTGGGCCCTGGGCCTCGCGCTCGTCATCGTCGAGATGGCGGCGCCGGGCGTGTTCTTCCTGTGGCTCGGCATCGCGGCCGGCATCGTCGGCTTCGTGGTGCTGGCGGTGCCCGACCTGTCGTGGCAGGCGCAGGTCTTCCTCTTCGCGATCCTGAGCCTGGCCAGCGTGGCGGTCGGCCGCTGGCTCATCAAGCGCTACCCGATCCACACCGACGAGCCGCGCCTCAACCGTCGCGGCGAGCAGTACGTGGGGCGCGTGTTCACGCTGGAGCAGCCGATCGTCAACCGCCAGGGCAAGATCCGCGTCGACGACAGCACCTGGAAGATCGAAGGCACCGACTGCACGGCCGGTACGAACGTGCGCGTGGTGGGCGTCGACGGCGTGGTGCTCAAGGTCCAGCGAGTGAGCTGAGTGGGCCGCGGCGATGCGGGTCCACGCCCTGCGCCACGGCCAGTCCGAGTACAACCTGCTGCGGCTGTGCAACGACGACCCGACACGGTCGCCCTCGTCGCCCACGAGGAGACGCTGCGGGTGTTCAAGGCCATCGCCGATAGGCCTGCCGCCCGAGGCAACGATCGACCTCGCGTTCGGGAATTGCGAGGTCTATTCGTTCCGTCTATAGGCGTCTCTTTCGCGCGCCCGCGGCCTTACCGTTCAGATCGTGAGGACCAGCTTCCCCTGCACGTGCCCGGCCTCGATCAGCCGATGCGCGTCGGCAGCCTGGGCGAGCGGGAAGGTCTGTGCGACCTCGACGCGCAGCTCGCGGCGCTCGAGCCACTCGCCGCACTGGCGCAGGATGTCCACCTGCGCACCGCGCGCGTCGTGCAGATCGAAGAGCTGCGGCGTCAGCATGAGCACGAAGCTGACGTTGAGGTTGTGCAGCCGCGCCTCCTTCCAGTCCAGGTTGGGGCCAGGATCGAGGATGGTCACCAGCCGGCCGTAGTGGGCGACTGCCGGGATGCTGGCCTGGAAGACGGCTGGGCCGACCGTGTCGAACACCACGTCCGCGCCGCGCCCACCCGTCCAGGCCTTGACCGCAGCGACGACGTCCTGCGCCCGGTAGTCGATGATCTCCTCCGCCCCGAGCGCGCGCACGAAGGCCGCCTTCGCGACCGAGCTCACCGTGGTCGCAACCCGCGCGCCCCACAGGCGCGCCAGCTGGATCGCGACGTGGCCCACGCCGCCCGCGCCCGCGTGGACGAGCACGGTCTGGCCCTCCTGCAGGCAGCACCGCCCGCACAGGGCCTCCCACGCGGTGATCAGCACGAGGGGCGCGGCGGCCGCCTCCTCGAAGCCGACGCCGGCCGGCACCCGCTCGGCGAGCCACTCGTCGAGCACGGTGTACTCGGCGTAGTTGCCCTGCTCGCGGCCGAGCCCGCCGTTGCAGAACCAGACCGCGTCGCCGACCCGGAAGCGCGTCGCCTGCGGACCCACGGCGACCACCTCGCCCGCGCCGTCGCAGCCCAGCACGGCGGGCAGCTCTGCGCCTGGAAAGAACAGTCCGCGGGAGCGGACCTTGGTGTCGACGGGGTTCACACCCGCCGCGCGCAGCCGGACCTTGATCTCCGTCGGGCGCGCGATCGCAGGCTCGGGAATCTCCCGCAGCTCGAGGACCTCGGGACCGCCCGCCGCGGTCATCACCATGGCTTTCATCGGCGCACTCCTGCGGGCAAACTGGCGACGCTCCAGGCGGCGCATGATGAGCCCGTGACCACTGCCCTTCAAGCCATCCACGCGCACCAGGCGCGGCTCAAGGCCTGCACGCTCTGCCCTGCGATGATCGGCCCCGTGGTCACCGGTCAGCCGGTCGTCTCGCCGGTGCTGCTGATCGGTCAGGCGCCGGGCGCGCGCGAGGGGCCGGCGGGCAAGCCGTTCGCCTGGACCGCCGGCAAGACGTTGTTCCGCTGGCTCGGCGGCATCGGCCTGCCCGAGGAGCCGTTTCGCCAGCGCGTCTACATGGCCGCGGTCTGCCGCTGCTTCCCGGGCAAGAATCCCAAGGGCGGGGACCGCGTGCCGGACCCGACCGAGATCGCGAACTGTGCGCGCTGGCTGGACGAGGAGATTCGCCTGCTCCGGCCGCGGCTGCTGATCCCCGTCGGCAAGCTGGCGATCAGCCGGTTCCTGCCCCTCGCCCGGCTGGACGCGGTGATCGGGCAGACGCAGCGCGTTCGCGCAGCGGGGCACGAGGCCGACCTCATCGCCCTGCCCCACCCGTCCGGGGCCTCGACCTGGCATCGGATGGAGCCGGGCAGGACGCTGCTCGCACAGGCCCTGGCGCTGATCGAGGCACACCCCGCGTGGCAATCCATCGTTCCAACCAAGGAGGCAACATGAAGCTCGACCCATTTCGCATTTTGTTCGGCGCCATCCTGACGCTCACCCTCGGCACCACCCAGGCCGCGGTGCAGACCAAGGCCGTCACCTACGACGACCACGGCACCAAGCTGACCGGCCACCTCTACTGGGACGACGCACAGGCCGGCAAGCGCCCCGGCGTGGTCGTCTACCACGAGTGGTGGGGACTGAACGACTACGCGAAGAAGCGCGCCCGCATGCTCGCCGAGCTCGGCTACGTCGCGTTCGCCGCGGACATGTACGGCGACGGCAAGGTCACGGAGACGCCAGACCAGGCCCGGCAGTGGATGCAGCACGTCACGGTCGACGTCGACCTCTGGCGCGAGCGCGCCAACCTCGGCCTCGCCCAGCTCAAGGCGAGCGACCTCGTCGACACGCAGAAGCTCGCCGCGATCGGCTACTGCTTCGGCGGCGGCACCGTGCTGCAGATGGCCTACGGCGGCGCCGACCTCAAGGGCGTGGTGAGCTTCCACGGCTCGCTGCCGGCCGCGCCGGACGAGGCGAAGGGCAAGATCAAGCCGAAGATCGTCGCGCTGCACGGCCAGGCCGACGCCATGATCCCGCCCGAGGTGGTGCAGAACTTCGAGGCCAAGGCGACCGCCGCCGAGGCGAACTGGGAGCTGGTGAGCTACGGCGGCGTGCGCCACGCCTTCACGAACCCCGACGCCGGCAAGGCGGGCATCGCGAACCTGAAGTACGACGCCCAGGCCGACGCACGGTCGTGGGCGCGCATGAAGGACTTCTTCGCCGAGATCTTCAAGTAGCCCCTCGCGACCGGGAGGTCGCTCCCACCAATCGGTGGGAGCACCTTCCCAGGCGCGATTCCGGGCATCACGGGCGGCAGCGGTACATGTTGAACTTCTGCTCGCCCCACCACGGCTTGTCGGCCGCGACGATGGTGTCCGCGTCGGCCTCGACTGCCGCGTTGCGCGCGAGCCGCTCCAGCTCGGCGTTCACGACCTCCGCGCCGCGCGGCACCCCGGCCACCATCTCGGCCGTGCGCACGGTGGTCTGACCCAGCCGCTTGCAGCTCTGCACGTGCTCCTCGCGGGCGACCACGATTTCCGCGGCCGTGGGCTTCAGCTTCACCGTGGTGCAGCCGCCCGCCATCACCGCCGCCACTGCCAGCACAATGCCTCGCGTGCACCAGGTCCCGCACTCGTTCTTCACCATGTCTGCTACTCCGCTCACTCGTGTCTGAAGGGTCAAAACAGGCTGAGCTGCCCGCCGCGGGCCGGCTTCCGGAACAGGTCCGTCCGCAGCGGCGGCAGCTCAGCGTAACCGAGCCGCCGCGTCGCCAGGGCGAAGCGTTGCGCGATGAGCCCCGCGAACACCCCCGTCCCGACCATGCGACGGCCGAACGCCGCATCGTTGTCGCGCCCGTCCCGCGCGTCCCGCACGCGCGCCATCACGTGCGCCGCCTGCCCGGGCACGTGCGCCTCGAGCCAGCCCCGGAACAGGTCGGCCACCTCGAGGGGCAGGCGCAGCAGCGTGTACCCGGCAGCCGTCGCCCCCGCGTCGCGTGCCGCCGCGAGGACGGCCTCCAGCTCGGCGTCGGTGAGGACGGGGATGACCGGGGCGACCAGCACGCCCACCGGGATGCCGGCGGCGCTCAGCCGCGCGATTGTATCGAGCCGCCGCTGCGGGCTCGCTGCCCGCGGCTCGAGCCGGCGGGCGAGATCGGGGCGCAGGGTGGTGACGGAGAGCTGGGCGTGCACCAGTCCGTCGCGCGCCAGCTCGGCGAGCAGGTCGAGGTCGCGCTCGATCAGCGCCGACTTGGTCACGACCGTGACGGGGTGGCGCAGCGCGCCGAGAAGCTCGAGCGCCGCCCGCGTCAGACCCCGCGCCCGCTCCACCGGCTGATACACGTCCGTGATGGCACCCAGGGCGATCGGCGCGCACCGGTAGCCCGGTGCAGCCAGCTCTGCGCGGAGCAGCCCGGCCACGTCGTCCTTGGCGAACAGCCGGGTCTCGAAGTCGAGGCCCGGCGAGAGACCGAGCCAGGCGTGCCCGGGCCGGGCATAGCAGTAGACGCAGCCGTGCTCGCAGCCCCGGTAGGGGTTGACCGAGCGATCGAAGGGGATGTCCGGCGAGTCGTTCCAGGAGATGACGCTGCGGCTCGCGTCCGGCTCCACCCGCGTGCGCAGCGGCGGCAGCGGCTCCTGGTGCCAGCCGTCGTCGCAAGCCTCGGCCTGCTGGGTCGCAAAGCGACTCGGCGGATTGATCGTGGCGCCGCGGCCGCGCGGTGCCGGGGTGGAATCGGGACGTCTTCCCACCGGCACGCTCAGTTCTCCGCCGTGCCGACGAGCAGCGTGCCGAGCTGTGCCTCCATCTGCGCCAGCCGCTCCCAGGCGGCCGCGAGCTGCCGATCCGGGTCGTGCGTCAGGAGGACGAGACGGGCATCGACACACAGCTGCGCGAGCTGGTCGGCGTCGAACAGCAGCAAGGCGGCGGCGAGGCCGGGCGGGGACTCGCACAGCAGGGTCGGCACGAGCTCGTCGGCCTCGATCGGCGAATCCGGCGCCAGCAGGTCGGCGACGATCGGATGCGCCAGCTGCTCGAAGTGCAACGCGCGCGCCGCCTCCCCCTGCTCGATCTCGGCCTGCGCGAGCGGGTCGTCGCCGGCACCCCGCCTCACGCTGCGCATGATCACGTCGACCAAGCGGCGCAGGGCGGCCTGGTTGGCCGTCTGGTCCTCCGCGAGCCCCGCGGAACGCTCATAGAGCCGCTCCAGGTCCTCCTTCAGGCCGAGGACGGTCTCGCTGGCCGCACTCGCCTCCAGGATGACCGCGCGGCCCACGGCGTTGCGCAGGTCCCCGACGAAGGCGATAAGCTCTTCGTGGTCCCGGCGTTGGGCCTCGAGCAGGACGTCGTCGGCCAGCTCCGCGAGCGGGCGCGGGAAGAGGCGGCAGTCGAGTCGCCGGCGCAGATGGCGCTCGTGACGACCGGGCAGATCACTGAACGGAACGCGCATGGTGACCGGATTCTACACAGGCGTGTCCTGGATCTACCGTCGACCTGCCGCCTGGGCGGCACTGGTGCTCTGCGCGCTGGCGACAGCGGCCGGGGGTGCGGAGCAGCGCACGGTCGCCCTCGCCGAGGCCGACCTGTCCGTGCAGGTCCTGGCTGCGGACGGCCCGCGCCTCGTGATCTGGCTGCCTCCGGAGGAAGGGCCCTCACCGCGCCAGCTGCCGACCGCCCGCGCGCTCGCCGACGCCGGGATCGAGGTGTGGATGCCCGACCTGCACGCGGCCTGGTTCCTGGCACCGGGGAGCCACAGCCTCGCAGACGTGCCACCGGAGTCGGTCGCCGTGCTGGTCGACGCCGCAGCCGCGACCGGCAAGCAGGTCTTTCTCGTCGCCGGCGGTCGCGCCGGCCAGCTCGCCCTGGCGACGGCGCGGGCCTGGCAGCAGAGGCCGGCCCGGCAGGGCCGGCTCGGCGGCGTCGTGCTGCTCTACCCGAAGCTCTACGGGCGCACCCCGCAGGGTGGCGAGGATGCGCGCTTCGCCCCCATCGTCCACGCAACCAATGTCCCGACCTACGTGATGCAGCCGGAGAACTCGTCGGGGTGGTGGCGCATCGTCGACGTGGCTGCGGCACTGCAGACCGGCGGCGCTGCCGTCTACGTGCAGAAGCTCCCGGGCGTGTCGGACGGCTTCGAGGTGCGCAGCCAGACCCGGCCCGGCGAGATCGAGATGACCGACCGGCTCCCCGCGACGATGCAGAACGCGCTCGCGCTGCTCGAGGCCGCCGGCCCGGCGCCGGCCGCAGCGGCGGCGCTCCCGGAGCAGGCCCCGGCCGGCGGCAGGGACGCGGGCGCCGATCTGCTGCGCCCGGTGCGCGAGCCCTTCCCCGCCCCTGCGCTCGCGCTGGCCGGCCTCGACGGCCGCCCGATCGACCTCGAGTCGCGGCGCGGCCAGGTCGTCCTCGTCAACTTCTGGGCGACCTGGTGCCCGCCGTGCGTCGAGGAGATCCCGTCCCTCAACCGCCTGCAGGCACGCCTCGCGCCTCGGGGCTTCGAGGTACTGGCCGTGGACGTCGGCGAGACGCCGGAACAGGTGAAGGGTTTCCTGCGGGAGCGCCCGGTCAGCTTCCCGGTGCTCCTGGACGCGGACGGCGACGCCTTCAAGCGCTGGAAGGCCTACGCCTTCCCGACGTCGCTGGTCCTCGACCGGCAGCACCGGGTGCGGTTTGCCGTGTACGGCGCGCTGGCCTGGGACGGCCCGGAAGTGATCGAGGTGATCGGGCGGCTGCTCGACGGGTCCTGATCAGGGAAATGCGGGGATGGGGTTGGCGCGCCACCAGCGCTTTGCCTCGGCGTCCCACTCCCACACCTGCTGGTCGGTGATGCTGCGCTCGACCTGACGGTCCAGGTGCACGTAGCGGATCGACGCGCTCGTCCGGAAGCGCTGCCTCTCTTCGTCCGTGGGAATCAGCCCGGTGAGCCGGTCGTAGCCGGTCACCTTGATCTGGTCCAGGTCCCGGGGAATCTCCGCCGTCTCGGCGATCTCGGGCCGCAGGAAGTCGTACGCCGCCGGGATCCGGCCCCAGCGGATCGTGTTCTCGTAGCTGCGGATCGTGACCATCAGCTCGTCCTGGCGCGCCGCCGAGCTGACGCAGGCGGCCAGGCCCAGGGCCAGGCCGAGGATCAGGAAAAGTCGTGTCTGCACGGCACCCTCGCAGCGGGACGAATCGACCGCGGCGATGGTAGCCCGGATTGCCGGGGTCTGCTCGGCGCGGGCCGATCGGCCCGGCGCCGCGACCGGACGATCAGGGGCCCTCGGTCTTGCCCGTGGTCTCCTCCCGCATGCGTGCCTCCTGCTGCTCCTGCCAGTGCTGCTTCTCGGCCTGCGTGCGCGCCTCCCACACCGCGGCTCGTTCCTGCGCCCGCTTCTCCCAGGCCTTGGGCTGCTCGTCGATCGTGCGCTCGCCGAACAGCACCTGGCGCAGCAGCCGGAAGCCGAAGCGCAGCAGCGCGACGTCGTCGTGCTCCAGCATGGCGTAGACCTCCGCGTCGAGCGCGTAGGTGGCCTTGAAGTTGTCCGACAGGACGAAGCGACGGAAGCGGTCGACGTCGTAGCAGGCGAGGAAGAAGAGCTGCAGGCTCGCGAGCGGCGGGCGGCCGACCGTCGGGCCGGCGGAGCGCTTCTTGAGCAGCAGCTGGTACCACTCCCGGTTGGCGTCGTCGTACTCCTGCACGCCCTGCTCGGCGCGGTACTCGGCGATGGTCAACTCGCGGTCCTCCTCGTGCCCCCTGCAGTGCGCCTCGACCACCATCGAGTAGTGCTGCTGGTCCTCCGTGGCGCCCTTGGGGTGCAGCGCCAGCAGGCCGAGCGGGTAGTAGCGGCAGACCGTCGGCCGGTCCGTGTAGACGCCGCAGCCCTTGTCGCCGTCGAGCAGGAGGCAGGCGCCGTCCTCGTCGGTCTTGAGCTTCACGCCCATCAGGCCGTCCGCGTCCATCTCGAAGGGCACGGTGTGCTTCGCGAGGAAGTCGGTGGAGGTCATCCCCAACCGTTCCTTCAGCCGGATGATGTCGTAGGGCGCGAGCGTGACGTCCGCGCGCTTGCAGCAGGCGTTGAAGCACGAGATGCCGGTGTGGCAGCGAAAGCGGATGCGCGTGTCCTCCACGAGCAGTTTGGGAAGGATCGAGCTCTTGAAGGGGATCTCGGGCATCTGCTCGCTCATGGTCGGGCTCCTCGCAGGTCGGCGGTCAGGTCAATGTCGGGACGGTGCGCCGGCGACTCAACCGCACAACGACTGTTTGTTCTGTTCACCCCCGGGATTTCCGGGGCACAGACGAAAAGGTCCGGGCGCCTCGCGGCGCCCGGACCTCCCATCACTCAGCTCTCAGGCGGCCGCTCAGTGCGCGGCAGCCTTGAACAGCTTCGACTTGTCGACCAGGTCGACGTGGGCGCGCTTGAAGCAGGTCCACTTCTTGGTGGTCTTGTCGTAGATGGAGTTCACGAAGCAGTGCCAGTTCTCCTCGTCGACGAAGTTCTTGTCGGCGCGGTAGTAGAAGCCGGGGTAACGGCTCTCCTCGCGGAACTGGATGTGCTTCATGTGGGCCTCGGCCGTGAGGATGCGGTGGTAGTTCTCCCACGCGCGCAGCAGCTCGTGCAGGTCCTTCGCACGCATCTTCTCGGCGTCTTCCTTCAGCATGTCGAGCTTCTCTTCCGCCACCTTCAGCATGTGCGCGTTGGTGGTGTAGTAGGTCGCGACACCCGCCACGTACTCGTCCATGATCTTCTGCAGACGGAACTGCAGCATCTTCGGCGTGATGTAGTGCGGGTTCACGTCGATGGCGGTGGAGTAGTCCTTGTGCTCCATGTAGGTGCGGACCGGCTTGTAGATCTCGGCCACCAGGTCCTCGACGGAGGTGTCGAGGGTCGGCGTCCAGTCCTTGTTGTCCACCACGAACTTCACCATCGCCTTGGCCGCCATGCGGCCCTCGGCGTGCGAGCCCGAGGAGAACTTGTGGCCGGAGGCGCCCACGCCGTCGCCGGCGGTGAACAGGCCCTTCACGGTCGTCATGCCGCGATAGCCCCAGCTCCAGCCCTTCGGCAGGTGCGCGGGCACGCCCGGCAGCGCCTCGTCGGTGGGAGCACCGACGTCCTCGGGACCGGACACCCAGATGCCGCAGCAGCCGGAGTGCGAGCCGAGCAGGTAGGGCTCGGTGGGCATGAGCTCGGAGTTCTTCTTCTCCGGCTCGACGTTCTCACCGACCCAGATGCCGCACTGGCCGACGCACATGTCGAGGAAGTCCTCCCAGGCCTCCGCCTCGAGGTGCTTCACCTCGCGGGGCGACAGGGTCTCGCGCAGCTTGGCGAGCGCGGTCACGGTGTCCATCCAGATGGGACCGCGGCCTTCCTTCATCTCCTTCAGCATGAGGTGGTTGCGCAGGCAGGAGGCGGGAACGGCGGCCTGCCCATAGGGCGGGTAGTCGTTCAGCAGCTCCTTGTTCTTCACCATGTACACCTCGCCGAAGGCGTTGGTGGCCTGGGACTTGAACAGGAGGAACCACGCGCCGACCGGGCCGTAACCGTCCTTGAAGCGGGCGGGCACGAAGCGGTTCTCCATCAGGGTCAGCTCGGCACCGGCCTCGGCGGCCATGGTGTAGGTCGAGCCGGCGTTCCACACCGGGTACCAGGCGCGGCCCGTGCCCTCACCGACCGAGCGGGGACGGAACAGGTTGACGCAGCCGCCGGCCGCCAGCAGGCAGGCCTTGAACTTGTAGACGCAAACCTTGTGCTCGCGCACCGAGAAGCCGACGGCGCCGGCCACACGGCCCTTGTCGTTGGCGTCGTTGACGAGCTTGACGATGAAGATGCGCTCCTGGATGCGGTCGGAGCCCAGCGCCTTCTTCGCCGCCTCGGCGACGATCCACTTGTAGGACTCGCCGTTGATCATGATCTGCCACTTGCCGGAACGGACCGGCTTGCCGCCGTCCTTCAGCGCGGGCAGGCCCTTCGAGCCGTCGTGACGCTCGCCGTTCTCGTCGGTCTTCCAGATCGGCAGGCCCCACTCCTCGAACAGGTGCACCGACTCGTCGACGTGCCGGCCCAGGTCGTAGGCCAGGTCGTCGCGGGTGATGCCCATCAGGTCGTTGGAGACCATGCGCGCGTAGTCGGCCGGGTCCTGCTCCGAGCCGATGTAGGTGTTGATGGCGGACAGGCCCTGCGCGACGGCGCCGGAACGGTCCATCGCGGCCTTGTCCACCAGCTTGATCTTGATCTCGCGGCCCAGCGCAGCTTCGGCTGCCTTCGCCCACGGCATGATCTCGTAGGCCGCGCCGCAGCACGCCATGCCACCACCGATCAGGAGGATGTCGACCTCTTCCTGGACGACTTCTGGATTGCCAAATTCACCAGCCATTCTTCTAACCCTCAATGAGTGCGTTGAACTTTGATCGGCCTGCGGTAGAACCGCTCAGCGGCGGATCAGCTCGCTCGGGTTGCCGGCGCGGTAGCCGCCGACCTGTACGAAGTAGCCGGACTGCGTGATCTTCGCGAAGTCGGCCGCGGGCTTGCCGCCGTACGGGTCGATCGAGCCCTCGGGGGTGGTGCGGATCGGGAACTTGAAGCGCTTCATCGTGCCGTTGCGGAACTTGATGTTCCACAGGATCGAGTCGGTGCCGCGCAGGGGCTGCACGGAGCCGCCGAGCGGGACGATGTCGGCGTAGTGACGCGCCTCGATGGCCTGCTGCGGGCAGATCTTCACGCAGGAGTAGCACTCCCAGCACTGCTCGGGCTCCTGGTTGAAGGCGCGCATCGCGTGACCGGTCTCGGAGCCGTCCTTGTCCAGCTTCATCAGGTCGTGCGGGCAGATGTACATGCACGCGGTCTTGTCCTGGCCCTTACAGCCATCGCACTTGTCGGTACGAACAAAAGTAGGCATGTGTCGTTTCTCCTGGGGTTACACAGCAGTGTTTGCGCCGCCCGTCCGGACCGCGCGACTCTCGCGAGCCTTACCTGGTACCCGCCCGGCCAGCGTGGGGCTGGCGCGCGCTCGTGGACAGTCGGCCACCCTTTGACACTGGGTACCGCTTCTTGGTGCCATCGGCGACGAAGGCCGACGGCATTCTGATACGGGCCCTCCGGTAGGGGAGCGCAAAGATAGACCCTTGAAATTTAAAGCGCCAAACAGTTTTACGCCCAGCGCCCATAAGCGAGCTTTATTTGAGTGGAATGCTCGGACGCGCCCCCGCCGACCCCGTGGCGATGCCGGTTTTTCTCAAGATTTCCGTCATTTGAGTAGGCCCTTAACACTTTGAGCGACCGCGGGTCTCGCACCATGACCGACCAGTCCACCGTTCCGCCCGATGCTCTTCTCCTTATGGCCCCGGGCTGCGCCCACTGCCCCGTAGTGCTGGAGTCGCTCGGCCGGCTCCTGAAGGACGGCAGGCTCGGCCGGCTGGAGGTGATCAACGTCGCCGCGCACCCGGAGGCCGCGGTCGCGGCCGGCACGCGGTCGGTGCCCTGGACCCGGATCGGCCCATTCGAGCTCGACGGCCTTTACGGGCCGGCGGAGCTGGCCGGGTGGGCCGGGCACGCGGCGGCCGGCACCGGGATGGCGGCGTACCTCGCCCACCTGCTCGAGCACCGGCAACTCGAACGGGCCGTCGCCGTGGTGCGGGGTCTGCCCGGCGCCCTCGCCGACCTGCTGGGGCTGGCAGGCTCGCTGGAGACCCCGATGGGGATCCGGATCGGCATCAGCGCGGTGGTCGAGGAGCTTCAGGACACGCCCGCGCTCCGCGACGCCCTCCCGGCGCTCGCCGGGCTCACCGCCTCGCCCGAGCCCCAGGTGCGGGCCGACGCGGCGCACTATCTCGGCCTCACCGGCAGCGACGGGGCCCGCCAACCCCTCGAGCGGCTGCTCGCCGACCCGGACCCGCAGGTGCGCGAGATCGCCGCCGAGTCGCTGGCGCTGCTGACGCCGTCGGCCTCGCGCCGCGACTGAGCCGGTCGCCCTTCCCTCTGCAAGCCGCAGCCGCTGTAATCGGGCGGCACAGGCCGCGACCCCGAAGGTCCACCCATGCCCCCCCTGCCGGATCCCCCCGTTTCCCCCGTCGAGGCGCGATCCGCGGCGGCGCTCCTCAACCGGCTCCGGAAGAACGCGCGCCACTGGGGCAAGTGGGCGCGCCGCAACGGCATCGAGTGCTACCGCCTCTACGATCGCGACATCCCGGAGTTCCCGCTCGCGATCGACCGCTACGGCGATTGGGTGCACGCGCAGTCCTTCGCCGCGCGCTGGGCCTCCGTAGGTGACGCGGAGGCTGCACCCGATGACGACCTCGCGCCGCTCATCGCGCAGGCGCTCGAGGTCGACCCGGCCCGCGTCGTGCTCAAGACACGCGCGCGCCAGCGCGGCACGGCGCAGTACGGCCGGGACGCCTCGCGCAGCAAGCCGTTCGTCGTGCACGAGGGCGGCCTGCGCTTCGAGGTGAATCTCGATGCCTACCTGGACACCGGGCTCTTCATCGACCACCGCCTCACGCGTGCCCTGGTGCGCGAGCGCGCGGCGGGACGCTTCGTGCTGAACCTGTTCGCCTACACCGGCAGCTTCAGCGTCTACGCCGCGGCCGGCGGCGCGGCGCGCAGCGTCACGGTGGACATGTCGCAGACCTACCAGCGCTGGACGCGGCGCAACTTCGTCCTCAACGACCTCGACTTCAGGCGCCACAGCCTGGTCTGCGAGGACGTGCTCGAGTTCCTCGCCGAGGCCGTGGCGCGGCGCGCGCGCTTCGACCTGATCGTCCTCGACCCGCCGAGCTTCTCCAACTCGAAGCGCATGCAGGGGACCTTCGACGTGCAGCGCGACCACCCCGCGCTCGTGCGCCAGTGCCTCGCGCTGCTGGCACCGGACGGCGAGATCTACTTCTCGAACAACCGCCGCGGATTCCGGCTCGACGCCGGGCTCGCGGACGAGGCCGCGTTCGAGGAGATCACGGCCCGCACCGTCCCGCCCGACTTCGCCCGCCACCGGCCGCATCGGTGCTGGCGGGTCACGAGACAGTGAATCCGGGCGTCGGCACGGCGGGCGGCTGACCGCCCGCACGGACACGCCGTGAATACATCCCTGTAGGCTCGTAAGCGTTCGCCGGGCTGCGAAGATTCACTGGATCTTCGGTCCCGGCTCACCCCTGCCGCTTA
>Ga0208980_10001480_pt1 | contig 14221 bp, 12 predicted proteins | sample WetSurMetagenome_3_FD_187993 | JGI IMG/M metagenome (GOLD analysis project Ga0208980, IMG submission 187993) | Wetland microbial communities from Twitchell Island in the Sacramento Delta, sample from surface sediment Aug2011 Site A1 Bulk (version 2) | ecosystem: Environmental > Aquatic > Marine...
TCTGTTTTGTTTATATTCTCGGTCCATCGATTAGCCTCCTGAAGGCATAAACCCAACCAGTCCCGACCTGGTCTATTTAATAATACAGGTCTTTCGCTAATTGAGCCAATCTTTAACAATACTTTGCCTCAAGTATATTCTAAACAACTTTATGGGGGTTGCCGTTTTCTTACACGGCTCAGGCGTGTAACACCCAATATACCCTCCACTATAGTGGATGTCAATCCAACCTTTCCCTCCATACTTTACACCAGTTTTTTCCTGATAATCCCATGAAACCATGTGAAGGCAATTATAATAACTACAAGATGCATCTTATTCGCTGATCAGAGATCTTATAGGAGAGGACCATGCTGCTCCATTCTGCTGCTCAATTGCTCACCATCGCTGGCTCACCCCAACGTGGGGTTACCCTGGGTAACCTGGGCATCATCCCTGAGGGCGCAGTGCTCATCCGCGATGGGATGATCGAAGCTGTTGGCACTACATCGGAACTACGCCAGACCTACCCACAGGAAGAGAAACTTGACGCTGCAGGTCACGTGGTCATGCCGGGTTTTGTCGACCCGCATACCCACCTGATGTGGGTTGGTGACCGTGCCGCCGAGTTCGAGATGCGCCTGCAAGGCAAAACCTACCTGGAAATTCTAGCGACTGGCGGTGGTATCCTTTCCACCGTAGGTCTCACCCGCCAGTCATCCCTCGAGCAGCTCATGGAAGAGACCCGCCCCCGCTTGCAAGAGATGCTCGTGTATGGGACTACCACCGCAGAAGCCAAGACCGGCTATGGCTTACAGACTGAGACCGAGCTACGCATGCTGCAAGCTCTGTTGCTCCTGGATGCCGAGGGTCCGCTGGATATTGCCCCCACCTTCTTGGGGGCACATGCCATCCCACCTGAATACAAAGACAACGCGAGGGGCTACACAGACGTTTTATGCTCAGAGATGCTCCCCACTGTACGCCGCTGGTGGGATGCGCACATCCCCAGCCGCCCACTACCCTTCGTGGATGTCTTCTGTGAAACAGGTGCCTTCAATCTCGAACAATCGCGCCAGATTTTAGGAACTGCCAAAACCCTGGGCTTTCCGCTCAAGATCCATGCCGATGAGTTCGACAATCTGGGCGGTGCTAGCCTGGCAGCAGAATTAGGTGCTGTTTCCGCTGACCACCTGGTGAGGACCTCACCCGCTGATATTGCTGCGCTTGGTAATTCCAATACAGTCGCAGTGGCATTGCCCTGCACCCCGTTTGGCCTGGCGGAACATGATTACACCCCAGCTCAGGTCATCCTCAAAGCCGGTGGCTTGCTGGCATTGGCTACCGACCTCAACCCTGGCACCGCCTGGGGAGGCAATATGCAGTTTGCCATTGCCCTGGCTTGTCGCTACATGCGCCTGACACCCGCCCAGGCGATCGTGGCTGCCACCCTCAACGCCGCAGCAGCCATCCACCGGGCAGATAAGATTGGCTCGCTCGAGCTGGGCAAACAGGCTGACCTGCTCATTCTCAATGTTGCCGATTACCGCCATCTGGGCTACCGATTTAGCACCAACCTGGTGAAGACGGTGATCAAACGGGGAAAGCTATTTTATAACTATCAAACGTAGAGGTACAGGAATTGTATTGTATTTTTCTTCAGATAGGCTTCCCTGCACCCCAAAAATTCCAAAATCCATCAAAAGAAACCAGGTGACCCATACACACCACCCCGATCAAGCTCAGCCCATCTGATCTTACCTTTCTCTGGGATGAATGCCCGCGCTGTTTTTACCTCAAATACCGGTACGGCATTACCCGGCCAGCCGCTCCCTTTCCTTCTGTTTTCGGTGCCATCGACCGCCTGATGAAAGCCCACTTTGCTGGACACCCTGCCTCAGAGATTGATCCTTCCCTGCCTCCCGGAGTGATAAATGTTTCAGAAAAGTGGATCGAATCGGTTCCTGTCAGGTTGTCTGGTCATACCCTGAGTTGCTTCCTGCGCGGTAAGATTGACGCGTCGATTGACTTCGACGATGGCTCTCATGGCGTGGTGGACTTCAAGACATCCGAGCCTAAACCTTCCCAGATCCCCTTCTATAGCCGCCAGCTGCATGCTTACGCCTATGCCCTCGAGCACCCCGCCCCAGGCAAGCTGTTTCTCAGCCCCATTGCCAGGATGGGCCTGCTGGTAGAAGCTCCGCATGCAACCATGAGCGCCACCAATGAGGAAATTAACTTCCACTTCACATCTACCTGGTTGGAAATTCCAGTTTCTGAAGTTGGTTTCCTGCGCTTCCTCGACCAGGTCTTATCACTACTTGAGCAACCCGAACCCCCTCCCCCTGGCGGAGAATGCACTTATTGCCAATACCGCCAGCACGCCCGTGAACACGGAATGTGAAGCAATCCCCCCCATAAGTAATTACCCATCCCAATTCATCGCTGAGCTAATAACAAAAGCTTCGGTAAATATTGTAGGGATAATCTCTGCGAACGGATTTCCTTTCAAACAACCCCTTTCTGACTAAAACAGAAAATTTACCTCTTGAATTTCAATTTGCTTTGATTTATAGTAAAGAATACTTACAGCCAATATCCTAACAAGGTGGTGAGATATGCCCCAAATTCTGGAAGTCCAAAACCTGGTAAAAAAATTTGGCGATCTGACTGCTGTGGATGGTATTTCCTTCGATATCCAGGCAGGAGAAGTTTTTAGCCTGCTCGGACCCAACGGTGCTGGCAAAACTACAACCATATCCATGCTATCATGCCTGCTGGAACCAACTAGCGGAGATGCCATCATTAACGGTCACTCCATCATTAGAGAGACACTGGAGGTTAAACGCACCATCGGTATCGTGCCCCAGGAAATCGCCCTTTATGAAGAGCTCAGCGCGCACGAGAACTTGATCTTTTGGGGTCAGATGTATGGTTTAGGAGGAAACGCCCTCAAAACTCGCGTCACCGAAGTGCTGGAGCAAATCGGGCTGGCTGATCGAGCCAAGGATAGGATCAAAACTTACTCAGGTGGCATGAAGCGTCGCGTTAACATCGGTGTAGGACTGTTGCACAAGCCGCTCATGTTGTTTATGGATGAGCCAACGGTCGGGATCGACCCACAAAGTCGGCGCAGCATCCTTGATTCGGTCAAAGAACTGAACAAGGCAGGCATGACAGTGCTCTATACTACCCATTACATGGAAGAGGCCGAAGAGCTCTCCGATCGGGTGGGGATCATCGATCAGGGCAAGATGATTGCCTTAGGAACGCAAAAGGAGTTAACTCAGCTCGTCGGTGAGAATGAAACCTTGCGCCTGCATACTGCTGAAAATGTAGACATACAACCATTGCTTACCGCCCTACAGGGGCTTCCGGAAGTGATCCATGTCAGCTCTTCAGACAACATGGTGGTATTGATCGTACCTGAAGCGGATGATGCCATACCACCTGTATTTAGGAAGGCCGACCAATTAGGATATAAGATATACTCCGTCGACATTCAAGAGCCCAACCTGGAAGCAGTATTCCTGAAGCTTACTGGTCGGGCACTGCGTGATTGACATGCCTTCACTCACAGATTGAACGATATTCGTTCAGCATGGTAATAGCTCCTCCACTGACTGATGGCAACCGCTTGAAAGGTTATGATCATTTTTTCATTAACCATCATTCAACTGACAGTTCATCGCCAGTGGTTTAACTTCGAGGTGCTCTGATGAAAATAATTCTCCAGATTGGATGGAAAGACTTACGAGTGCTCTTTCGCGATCGCGCCGCGCTAATCTTGATGTTGGTGGCACCTTTCGCCCTCACGGTCGGGATGGGTCTGGTGACGGGGACGTTGGGTAACTCTGATGGAGGAGCAACCAAGGTATCAGTCATTGTCGTCAATCAGGATCAAAGTACACTGGGGACTGCGCTGGTTGGGCTATTGAAATCTCCAGAGCTGAGCCAGCTATTGGCTGTGCAAGAATATAGCGATGCTGCTGCTGCACGTACCATGGTGGACACGAATAAGACCGCGGCAGTGATAATCATACCAGCTGGCTTCACCAACAGCGTGATTCCGCAAAGTGGACAGGGATCCGCAGCGATTGCCCAGATTGAGGTGTATAAGAACCCAAGCCGGCAGATCAGTGCCGAAGTCATCCAGTCTATTGTCGAGCGTTTTCTAAGTAATGTGGAAACCGGTCGCGTCGGCGGTCAGGTAGCTGTATCTAAGCTCATCGCCAACGGGCTAATCCCCGCCCAGCAAGCAGCCCAAACTGGCATGCAAATTGGCACCCAGCTGGCTAACGAGCTTGATTCCCAACAAACCCTAACCCTGAAGACCATCCAGGCATCGGTAAGCGAAGAGCCAAACTTTCTGATGTACATCGCCCCAGGGTTTGCCCTGCTGTTTCTGATGTATACCGTCAGCCTGGGCGGCAGATCACTGCTCACCGAGCGTCAGGAAGGCACTCTGACCCGTCTGATGACCACCCCTATTCAGCCCAGCCAGGTGTTGGTGGGGAAGATGGTCGGTACCTACATGGTCGGTTTGGCGCAAATGATCATCCTGATCGGAGCCAGCGTTATGTTATTGGGGCTATATTGGGGTAACCCCCTGGCACTTATTCTCCTGTTGGTCACTGCCGTAGCTGCCGCAACTGGCTGGGGTATGCTGCTAGCAGCCCTATCACGTACCCCAGGGCAGGTCTCCTCCTTTGGTCTGGCTATGACTCTGCTGTTCGGGCTGGTTGGAGGCAGCTTCTTCGGCGGCACAATCACCGGCATATTCGGTTACATAGGTATGCTTACCCCAAATTACTGGGGACAGAAAGGTTTTAATACCCTGGCAAACGGTGGAAATCTACAAGATTTACTCCCCGTTTACACCGCTCTGCTGATCATGGCTGCCATCCTTCTTTTGATATCGGTCACCATTTTCCGGAGAAAAGGCTTGTTGCAGAAATAATGAAGGAGTGACATCATGTCAAAAGTGATCGCGATTGCAATAAAGGACCTAAAGTTACGCTTCAGCGGGAAAACCCAATTCTTATTCTTTCTCATCCTGCCATTGATATTCACTCTGCTTCTTTCTGGGGTTATGTTTGGCGGTGGCTCAAACAAGGTGGTCATGGTCGTTGTTGATGAAGACAATAGTGATCTCTCGCACCAGCTGGTGAGCCTGCTGCAATCCTCACAGGTTGTGTCACCGACACTGACAACCCGTGAAAGTGCACAGCAGACTTTTGATAATCGCGATGCAGCTGCTATACTCATCATCCCATCAGGCATGCAAGCCAATCTGAAATCCGGGCAGGCTGTAGCAATGGATTTCACCCTCGACCCGACCAATAACAATGGCTTTGCCGTGCAGCAAGAAGTCCAAAAAATGATCAGCCAGATCAGCCGTGGTCTGGCTGTGGCCAGTATCAGCACAGGTGAGGCTGAGCAGATCCAGCCTTTTGCCGACGCCAGTCAGCGCCAGTCATATTATGACCAGAGCCTGGCCGCTGCTCAGGAGGAATTCAATAGCGCCCCTACCCGCATCATCATCACTCAGCCTGAGAATACGCAAATTGCCGAAACCCAGCAAGAAGCTCAGGCAGCTCAGGCTTCTGCGGGTGAGCTGATTATCTGGGTCTTCATACCACTACTGGGTACCAGTGAGATGATGGCTTCTGAGCGTGTCTGGGGTACACTGCGCCGCCTGGTAACCACCCCCACCCATAAGCCGACCTTCCTGTTGGGAACAATTACAGGTCAGATGAGTTATGGACTGCTTCAAATGGTTATGCTGGTTGTGATAGGGGTGGTGCTGCTCAAGGTGCCGTGGGGGCAGAATCCGCTGGCGTTATTTTTGTTGCTTGTCAGCTTTGGCCTGGCTGGCGTGGCAATGGGCACCATGCTGGGTACTTTCACCCGCACCCCCAGCCAGGCCAGCGGTTTGAGCATCGCACTGGGAATGGTGATGGGGCTGCTGGGGGGGTGCATGTTCCCGCTTGAAATGTTCCCACCAACCGTTGCCAATGCAGTTAAAATATTGCCCACTACTTGGGCAATGATGGGTATGACCCAATTGACAGTATACAATGCTGGTTTGCTCCAGATCCTGCCCTACGCAGCCATACTTCTTGGTTTTGCGGTGGTATTCTTTGTGATTGGGATTCTTAGATTCCGCTACGAGTAGAGAATTTTCTTGCACAATTGTCCGTGCACCCAATTTGAGATTTGAGCTTTTGGTGCTGCTTGAGATGCCCAAGTTCTCCATTTCCCGCATGTGATGTACATTCAGACAGCCACGACGCCTGTAGGTGTCTAATATGAAGATTATCGAAAACACGTTCCAATCCAATTTTCCGTAATCATCATGATGAATATTTCGTGAATATGCCCCCTGTCTTACTATAGCAGCCCAAAACAAAACACGAAGGAAATTTTTATAAGTCCTTCGTATCCGTGGTGTCTTTTATAGCTTTTTTATCCTTATGGAGGTGGTAAGAAGTTCCACGGGTTCACCTTTCCATAGCCTTCGCTCAGCATCTCGAAGTGCAGGTGCGGTCCCGAGGAGTTGCCTGTGGTGCCTAAAGCGCCAATCTGGTCCCCCTGGTACACGCTCTGCCCGCAGCCTACATTGAAGCTGTTCAAGTGCGCATACAACGTCTGCCAGCCACCATCGTGGTCGATGACCACCACGTTGCCATAACCCCAGTCATTCCAGCCTGCGTACACCACCACACCATTATCCGCAGCGTAGACTGGATCACCCAGTGTGCCGGCAATGTCGATCCCAAAGTGGTTGGTGGAGGGTGAGTAATCGTATCCCGACAGCCGGTGGAGAACTGATGGCCATACAAATGTGCCTGTACCCACTGCACCATCCACGACTGTGCCACAGGATCCCGGACCCAAAACGCGTGCCACTCCGGGATTAGAGCGTGAGATGCGTGGCGCGCTCCACGTGACAAAGTCACGGTGGCCTCCGGGAACCAGCAGCATCGTTCCTGGCTCAATGTTGGGATGTGAGTAATCGCCCAGGGTGGCCGGGTCGAGGTGGTTGCCGGGCCAGTTGATGATTACTTCCGGGGTTACGCCCAATCCATGCGACACGCCATTCAGCCCCTCTCCTTCAGACCAACGGTGATAGACACCATCCAACGGCATGATGTTGAGCACCACACCGGGACGCAATTTGTGTGGATCATCCGTCAGGGTGTAATAATTACCCCACAGGATCGTTTCGGGTTTCAGACCAAACATCTCGGCGATGCCAAAGATAGTGTCGTCTGTCTGCACAGTATAGGTGATGATCTCAGTCCGCGGACGAGATGGAATAGTGGTATGAAGCAACGCCAGCCTGTAGATACCGTGTCTACCTGCTGATCCATCAAAGGTATAAATTGGCATGATTGCGGGGATGAGCGTTGGCGTAGGTGTGGCAGCTTCAGCAGCCAGGGCTGCCTCATTGGGTTGGCTAACCTCGGCTTGTTGAAAACGCACGTAAAACATCCGCATCCCCACCACTGCCAGTAATATCAGGGCAATCGTCAGAAATGCCGTCCCGACTCGATAAACTGTCTCACCCAAACCTGCATGAGATAGTCTTTCCCATATCATCGTGAGCCGGCTTTCTTTGGTGTGTTCACCCCCTGGAGGTGTCTGTCCGGATCCCCTTGCCTGTTCCTCAGCGCCAGGGAATTCGTCGAGATATCGATCTTTTGGCATGGTTATTGTTCCGCAAACATCTCCAATGGTGATATTGATCGTAACAGCTAAGACCGCAAATGCTTTGATCGATTTTCATCATAACATCCCATGATACAGACGTCAAGCCATCTAGATTAGGGCTGTTTAATTCATTATGGCTTATTTATTTTGTCGATCGCTGTTTGAGCTGCACTCTCAGGGTCACTTTGGGCTTTCAGCACGTCAACCACTGCCTGCTCCACGGGCGGTCCGATGCTGGAAATCAGATCCATCGGAGGCATGAGCTGGGCGGAATATGAGATTTGCTCAATCTTGCGGCGCAGGTCAGCATCCTGCCAGCTTTGGAGGGCATCCACCCTGGGAGGCAGGTATCCTGCGGTATAGGTCCAGGGTGCTAAAAATTCTTTGTCGACCAGAAATTCAGCTAATCGGACGCTCAATATCCGTCGTTCCTGATCCGTACCAGCCAATGCCCAGCTCCAGCCAGTAGCCAGAGTGGATGGAGAACCATCCAAGGTAGGCAGGGGTTCCAGCGACAGGTCAGCTGGTGCAGCGGATTTGTTTTTTAGGTAGGTGGACGCCCAAGTAGCCGCCATCGGGTATTGATCTCCCTTAAAGGCTTCCCAAACCTGGGCATCACTCGAATACTGGGTTATCCAGTAGGGCATCACCCCAGCCTGGCTAGCCCTTAGGTAATTTTCAAGGATATTCGCCAATGTGTCTTTGTCCATTGAAGGTCGCCCATCAGCATCATACAGCCCTTCTCCCGTTGCCAGATACATTTGAAGGGTAAAGAGCGCCTGGGGATCGGTTGCTGGGAAAAGCAATGCTTCACCTAATGAAATGGCTGACTCCAGGAGGTTTGGTGGATTATCAATCCTGGATGGATGAGACGCCATGACCATGGCATCTCCTGCAAAAGGCATTCCATAAGTGCTGGATTTGAGGCGTGCAAGTTGCCTGGCATAATCAAACCAACCCTGGTCATCCACCACACTGGATAAGCCATCGTATGGGTGGAGCAATCCCTTAAGTGCCGCCGATTCAAGCAAGGGTCGGGGGAGGAGTATCAGATCAGGAAGAGCCAGGGGGGCAGCTGCGTTAGCAGCAGACAATGCATCGAGCAATCCACCGGTGCCATCCAGGGCTTTTACTCGTACCTCCAGCTCAACCCCAGGATTCTCCGCTTCGAATTCCTCTAACCGGTCTTTCAACAGCTGGCTGGCCGGGCTATTTCCAGCCGGGTCAAACTCAGGTGGCAACCAGATGCGAAGTGTGGCTCCTTCCACCGGGTGAGTGATAGCTTCCGTCTCCTGGGGCGTGATTGGTGCAACCGTTGCCTCCGTCGCGAGGCTTGATGAGGGAGGATTTGGAAGCCCTGCTTCAGGAGTCTTCGTGCCAACCAGCTGACCATTTCCAGGCTGGAATGGGAGCCTGGCGCACCCTGCCAAAGCAAGCAGACACACGAACAACGCGTATTTTATAAAGCGGTAGGTCATTAATCAGTTAAGAAATCTTTATAGCGTAACCGGATGGCTGACCAGCTCCACCAATAGCTGGACCGCCTGTTGTACATCATTGAAGTCCACCATCTCGGATGGAGAGTGAATATAACGGGTTGGAATTGAGAGGCATCCTGCTGGGATGCCTGCGCGTGTCAGCTGCATGGCACGTGCATCGGTGGTGCCCCCCTCCAGGATCTCCAGTTGATACGGTAAACCAAGCTTCTCCGCTCCTCGTACCATCCAATCCACCACGCGCCTGTCTGCCAGCATCCCTCCATCACGTACTTTGATAGCAGGTCCTTTCCCTAAGCCAACTTCCATGCGCACCTTGGTACGGCGAGGAGTATCACCGCTTCCAGTCACGTCGACTGATAGTCCTAAATCAGGGTCAATGCCAAAGGCAGCCGTGGTTGCTCCGCGTAAACCCACTTCTTCCTGGGTGCTGAAGACAAAAAATAGTTCATGGGGGGTAGCCTTGACCTGGCGGAGGGTTTCAATTAGGACGGCTGCGCCGATCCGGTCATCCATAGATTTTGCCACCAGGCGATTACCCAGGTCAAGGAAAGGGCGCTCGAAAACGGCGACATCTCCAATCTTCACGGGAGCATTCTTATTATCAGATAAGCCAATATCTATGTAAAGCTGCTCAACCGTTGGTACTTTGGTCATATCCTCCAATGGTTCCATGAAAATCACACCTGAGGTGCCATTCAGGAAACGTACCCGCCCACTTACGCAGGTGTATGCTCGCACTCCGCCCAATGTGGTGAAGCGGATGAATCCATTCTCATCCACTTGTGTAACCATGATGCCAATTTCGTCGATATGCGCTGCCAGCATAATCTTGAGGCCGTCAATGCCTGATTGCCCTTTGCGCACGATCAGATTTCCCAGGGCATCCACCTGCAGCTCGTCAGCGTACGGCTCAACTTCCGCTCGTACCACGGAACGGATTTGGGCTTCATAACCCGAAGGGCTCGACGTCTCAACCAGTTTTTGGATCAAAGATTTCATACGCACTCCTATATTCATCCTAAAACAATTCTCGCTTGCCATAAATCACAAATTGGCCTGGCGATTCTCCCTTATCTTTCGTCTGCCAACACCTCGGAAGTGAGCAGAAACAGAGCAGTAGCAACCAAATCCATCGTATGCTGCCAATCAGACAGGCGCACAATGGCAGCTGGGCTATGGTGATATCGCCCCGGCACCGAGACGGAAATACTGGGTACCCCTACGCGTTGCTTATGGATTGAACCTGCGTCCGTTCCTCCACCACCAGGCTGCCGGATCTGATAGGGTATCCCATGCCCCTCAGCTATCTCAACCATGTAACGTACCAAGCGTGGGTCATAAAGCGTGCCAGAATCTGCCACATAGATTGCCGGCCCTGCACCCAGCCGTGTATTATAGCGAACATTTTCGTCAATGTCCCAGGTTGGCAGGTCATAGGCCGGGGTTGAATCTAAAATGATGGCCATATCCGGATTAAAGGAGAAGGCAGCCACGCGTGCCCCGCGTAATCCGATTTCCTCTTGCACTGTGAATGCTGCCTGTAATTCAATATGTGGAGAGGCGTGCTTGACCAGCTCAATTAACGTCGCCACTCCCAGGCGGTTGTCTAATGCTTTGCCACGTAGGCTGGGTCCTTGCTGAATAAATGTAGTCGCAAATGCCGCCCTGTCTCCAATTTTGACCCTGCCCGTGGCTGGTCCAATGTCAAGGCGCAGGCTATCAATCGTGAATTGCCGCTTGGATTCAGCAGGATCAAGCAGGTGGATGGGTTTAAGTCCAATTACACCAGGGATGTGCTCTTTACCAACCCACATCACCTTCCCAGATAAATCAGTCGCAGAAGTTCCACCCACACTTTCGAAGCGATAGATACCCTCTCCTTCGTCGCTCGTGATCATCAATCCTACTTCATCCATATGGGCTGCCAGCATTACCCGCAAAGGGCGCTCACCAGAACCCCCTCTGGTTGCCAGCACATTTCCGAGGGCATCCACTTTCACTTCGTCTGCGTGGGGTCGGATTTCCTCCATTACGATTTTACGAACTTCTCCTTCATCACCCGATACTGCGCATGCATTCGAAAGGCGCTCCAGGAGCTTGACTTGTTCATCCCCAATTGGCGGGAGGGAAATTTCATTTACCTTAAGCATTACGTTCAATCCTCCCAAATAAGTTGTTCCATGAATTTTTCATCCAGCTGACTAATGAACTCCGTCGCCAATCTCCCCGCCCGGGCTATATCTTTTATTGCGACCATTTCTGCCGGGGTATGCATATACCGTAGAGGGATACCAATCACAATATTGGGAATACCTTCTGCAACAACCTGCATGGCATACGTGTCGGTACCTGAGGCAACCGGGATTGGCTCAAGAGAAAAGGGTATTTCTAGCCGTTCAGCCAACTCTTTTAATGCTTTATAAAGGATGGGATGGGTATTGGGCCCCCACTCTAAGGTGATGCCTTTGCCTAAGGGGAAGCTCAGGTGGCTGGGGCTGCCTGGACTGTTGGCAAAAGTTACATCGATAGAAACAGCCAAACTGGGGTGAAGCTGGAAGGCTGAGGTCAGACCACCACCATAAGTGATCTCCTCCTGTACGGTTGCCACTGCCCAAACATCCCAGATGTGCGGTCGATTGTGTAACATCTCCAGGCAGTAGGTCAACGCAGCAACTGCGGCACGGTCATCTAATGTGTGCCCAACCAATGTCTCACCGGCAGTCTCAATGGGTGGTTGGGCAAAGGTGATCGGATCCCCTATGCGCACCAGAGCTGCTACATCCTGCGGAGGTAGTCCCACATCCACGAGGAGATAGTCTAGTTGAACGGCGATGTCTTGCACGCTGGATGGGAGCAATCTGGCAGGCGTTGGAACGATCATCCCTGGTAGGTCTTGGCGCCCATGCACAATAACCATTTGGCCAGGCAATACACGTACATCGATTCCTCCAACGGTTGTGATTCTCAGGAATCCATCAATGATCGCATTAACCATTAAGCCAATGGCATCCATATGTGCAGCCACAAGGATGCTTGGGCGAGGCTCTGGTGCGGTTCCCGCCTGAAATCCATACAGGTTACCCAGACGGCTGACACTCAACTTATCGGTGATGGGCTCCCAGGCTTTCTCAATTAGCGGTCGAACACCCGATTCATATCCGGAAATGCCTGGAGCTGAAATTAATTCTTTTAGGAATGGTAATATTTCTGTCATTTTTTATTCAGTGGATAACATCATAGGTATGGTCTTTTATGGATCTGGGGGCGATCAAGGCCCTTCAACAGTGGTGGTCGGAGAAGGAGTCAATGAAGGCTCAGTGGTGGGAGAAGGTGTGTTTGTGAATGTGGGCGAAGACGTATTTGTCGGTGATGGGATGGGCGTGGAGGTAAAAGTGGGAGGGGGTAAGAATGGTGTATTGCTCGGCGTTGGAGTGGTGCTTATGGTGGGTGTCGGGGTAACGGTTGGGGTGCTGGTAATTGTCGCAGTTGAAGTAAAGGTTGGGGTTGGGCTAGGGGTTGAAGAAACCGTGGGGGTTACTGGCGTGAAGCTGGCGATTGTTTGGGTGGCGAACAAAACTGCGGTCGAAGATGATGTGATTGTGGGAGTGAGAGAGGCATCTCTATCCCGGTTGGGTGCAAGAAGTGCGGCTACCAGCCCGGCGCAATAACATGGGATAGTCGCAAGAATCAGGGCAATCAATACTTTGCGCAACCGTGAACGAGCAAATGGATCAGAAGTCATGATCGGGTCCTGATGCGGGTAGATGATAACACCAAGTAGACAAAATGGCAATCAGAGCATCTTGCCGGCGATCAGCCATGCTGTATCTCGAGGTACAATCACGGGATGCAGTGGATTTATCTCTCGCCCCACTTTGATGATGTAGCCCTTTCATGCGGTGGTCTTGTTTGGGAGCAGGTGCGTTCTGGTGAAGCCGTCAGCATCTGGACGGTTTGCGCGGGTAGCGCCCCTGATGGAGAGCTTTCACCTTTTGCAAAAGAGCTGCACTTGCGCTGGAAGACAAATCAAGATGCAACCGCACAACGCAGGTTGGAAGATCTCCACTCTTGCCAGCGGCTGGGAACGACCAGTCAGTATTTCACCATTCCCGATTGCATATACCGGCTTAATCCAAACACGGACGAGTTCTTGTATATCTCCGAAGAATCATTAAATGGCTCGCTCCAACCCGCAGATACGGAGAATATCACCTTGTTAAGAGAAGAGATAAAACGCCGCATCCCACAGGATGTGATACTCGTCTGTCCATTGGGCCTGGGTAACCATGTGGATCACCAACTCACCCGCCGAGCAGCGGAAGGATTAGGGCGGATGGAATGGTATTATGCCGACTACCCCTATGTGTTACGCTGTAATGAAAAACTGGAAAAGTTGGAACAGGAAGGGTGGATAAGCCAGACTTTTCCAATATCACAGGAGGGGTTGGTTACCTGGCAGGACTCAATCGCGGGCCATGCCTCCCAAATCAGTACGTTCTGGAAGGATGAGCATGAGATGCGAGTGGCTTTGAGTGATTACCTCGAGCAGAATCAGGGTATCCGCCTGTGGAGGAAACTCATCACTGACGCTGGATAATCACTTATTCCATTTCAAAAGCAGCGCCAGAGAAATTGGAATTTCCATAGGCATTGCTCTTGTGACACAACAAGAAATGTGTCGAATTACGCTGGAGAGAGTAGCAGACCATCCTTTACAAGAACTAAAAGCTCGAAGATAAGAAAGTCATTGCATAAATGAAATGCTTACTACATGTGATTTATCTTGCGTTTCCATGTGTTATGTGCTAAAATCACGCCGCGCGGTAGTAGGGAAAACTTTTTCCCCACATACCGCATACTTTTCATAAGGGACAGCCCAGGTTACACCAGCTTCCCAATTTAATGCAAAGAATCGCTCTTCAAGAGTGGTTCTTTCATCTTTATAGACAGGATAGGAAGATGCCTCCCTCATTCTTGACCAAGCAAGGGTACCAGAAACTGCAAGGGGAACTGGAATACTTGCGCAC
>Ga0208980_10001482_pt1 | contig 14214 bp, 9 predicted proteins | sample WetSurMetagenome_3_FD_187993 | JGI IMG/M metagenome (GOLD analysis project Ga0208980, IMG submission 187993) | Wetland microbial communities from Twitchell Island in the Sacramento Delta, sample from surface sediment Aug2011 Site A1 Bulk (version 2) | ecosystem: Environmental > Aquatic > Marine...
TAGAATAGAAGCATCAAACTTCACAGCTTCAAAGAAACTAATTTTAATGAAATAACTTCATTAAAATTATCCTGAGTCTGGTAATTCCAAGCGAAGGATGTAACACCTATATTTTCAAAAGCCCCGTCCGGTAGTTGCCGGATCCGGGGCTTTTTTTCTGGCGAATAAAAAATGAGCAATTTCAAATAATAATCTTCTTGCTTCTTAACTTTTCAATTTGCAAATTATTATTGAGACAAATTTAAAAGTTGAGGTCGGGCAGGATGATGCAATCACCCACTACATTCTTTTCTTTTATTAGCTGAGGAGCTAAACAATTGAAGCAAGGTTTTGATTCAGTAAAAATACTTCAGTTAACACACTTACCTGATATTCATATCTATATAGAACACTATTATAGTTTTTTCAATATAAATTTTCTTCAGGGGGCTAAACAAATCTTTTACAAAAATATTTAAGGAGGAATTTGATATGAAAAAGTTTCTGGTAGCATTAATTGCAGTTATAATTATTACAGTTATTTCTGCGAACTGTTCCGGGCCTTCTGTTGTCTATACCGGAGAATTGCAGAGTAGAGATACAATAGTTATTGTTACTCAACCTGGATTTTCTTATGAGATCAGAGTCATACCAGAAGGAGTTAAATTGAAAGATGATCAGGCAAAATTTATTATACCATCCATCTTTACTTCTAAAGGTAATGTTCAAACTCCGTTGGCTAACTCAAATGGAGGATCTTATGTATTGGGACCAAGTATCACCGACCAAGACACAATACATAAGTTTACTTTAGTTCAAAAAAATGTATGGCGAGTTATAACTTGTAGTGAACTGAATGGGCCAGTAATTATTAATTGTAACGGTCAAGAAATAGCGATTCCTTGCAATGATGCCATTGAAGATTCGGTGATCAATTGTAACTAGCAATTGGAGTTAGTCTGCCTATATTAATTTCTTATAAATTAGGTTCTTTTAATACAGTTTTTAGAATTTTGCATGCACACAGTGAAAGTTATAAAGTTTACTCCAGTTAACTAAATGGAAATAAATTTCTAATTAAATGAGAAGCACTTTTTGAGAGATTTAATTGGATTAGTCCTTATCATTACTTTTTGTCAGGCGGTTGTAAAACCTCAAACAGAGGTTGTTCAATTTGAACATTATTCTCTGGAAGAAGGTCTTTCTCAAAATACCGTTTACTGTGTTCTGCAAGATGCCGATGGATTTCTCTGGTTAGGTACTGCTGACGGGCTAAACAGGTATGATGGCTATCAATTCAGGGTATTCAGAAATGATCCGAATGATTCTACTAGTATTAGTGCCAACAGAATTTTTGCACTTTGCGAAGATAAAACTAAAACTCTCTGGGTCGGAACTTATGGTGGAGGACTGAATAGATATGACAGGGGAACAGAAAGTTTTATTCGTTATAAAAATGATCCGAATGATCCCGGCAGCATAAGTGATGACGAAGTCCTCTCTATTTATGAAGATAAATTTAATGTACTTTGGGTCGGGACAGACGGAGGAGGATTAAACAAGTTCATTCGTGAAAAAGGGAAGTTTAAATGTTATAGAAACAATCCTGAGGATCCCACTAGCTTAAGTAATGATGAAATTCGATCCATCTTTGAGGATCATCTTGGTTCTCTCTGGGTCGGAACGAATAGCGGTGGACTAAATAAGTTTGACAGAGAGAAAGAACTCTTCATTCAATACAGAAATAATATAAAAGACCCTCAATCTATAAGCGATGATGGAGTTCTTTCCATTTATGAAGATAGCGACGATAACCTCTGGATAGGTACGGGTAATGGCGGGCTAAATAAATTTGACCAAAAAGATGAGTTGTTTACTCGTTATACGAATAATTCTGCAAATCAAAATAGCATCAGTGCCAATCGGGTATTTACAATCCTTGAAGACCAATCCCGGAATCTTTGGATTGGAACCATGGAGGGAGGGCTTAATAAATATATCACAGAACATAACAAATTCATTTCGTACAGATCAAACCCGGATAACTCAAACAGTTTAAGCAGCGATGGTATTTTTTCTCTATTCGAAGATAAGACAGGTGTACTATGGATAGGGACTTACGGTGGCGGCGTAAATAAGCTTGATCAGAGTAAAGAACAGTTCATACTATTTAGAAATGACCCATACAACCCGAATAGTTTAAGCAACAACGGCGTATTTTCAATTTGTGAAGATCAGTACGGAATTATTTGGGTAGGAACCAGCGGCGGACTGAATAAATTTGACAGAAAAGTAAGAAAGTTTACTGCTTACCACCACAACCCATCTAATACCTATAGTTTAAGTGATGAAGAAGTCATATCAATCTATGAAGATAAATCCGGTGAATTATGGATTGGAACATATGGAGGAGGATTAAACTTATTCAACAGACGAACTAATCAGTTCATTAGCTTTAAGAATAATCCGAATGACAACAATAGTTTAAGTGCCAATGAAATATTTTCAATATGTGAAGATGATTTAGGAAATCTTTGGATTGGAACTGACGGCGGTGGATTAAATAAATTTGACAGGAGAACCAAACAATTTACCAGATACTTACACAATCCAAATGATGAAACAACTATAAGTGCCAACAGAATATTCTCGATTCATAAAGATTATGACGGCAATATGTGGATAGGAACAGACAGTGGAGGATTGAATAAATTTGATAGAACGACTGGAAAATTCAAACATTATAAGTACAAGCCTGGTGATGCCGCAAGTCTAAGTAACGATGGAGTTTTATCAATTTATCAAAGTAAAATAGGTGAACTCTGGATTGGTACATACGGCGGAGGGCTGAATAAGTTTGATTTGTCTAAAGAAAAGTTTGAACAGTACAGAATTAAAAATGGACTGCCGAGTGATGTAGTTTATGGAATTCTTGAAGATGGTTCTGGAAATTTATGGATGAGCACGAATAACGGCTTGTCAAAGTTCAATCCTGTAAATGGAACTTTCAAAAATTATGAAGTGACCGACGGTTTGCAAGGTAACGAATTTAATCAGGGCTCTTATTATAAAACTAAAACAGGTGAAATGATTTTTGGCGGCCCGAATGGATTCAACTTCTTTCATCCCGACAATATAAAAAATAATCTTTGCCCACCTCAGATTGTGATAACGGATTTTCAGCTTCTTCACAAACCGGTCTCTATCGGGTACGATTCACTTTTTGGCCGGACAATTCTGCAGAATTCAATTTCGAAAACTGAACAAATTGAACTTAGCTATGATGATAATATTATTTCATTTGAATTCACTTCACTCGATTTCCGTAACCCTAAAAAAAATAAATACGCTTACATTATGGAAGGGTTTGATGAAGATTGGACCCATACTGATGCAAGCCGAAGGATTGCTACTTATACCAATCTCGATCCTGGGGAATATACTTTTAAGGTGAAAGGTTCAAATAACGATGGCATCTGGAATGAAGCTGGCACATCTCTTAAAATTATTATTAATCCTCCCTGGTGGGAGACCTGGTGGGCGTATTTCAGCTATGCTGCTGCTATTATAATTATTATGCTACTTGTACGTCAATATGATTTGAAACGTCAAAAACTAAAACAGCAGCTTGAGTTAGAGCGCGAGCATGCAGATAAATTAGAAGAGATTGATCAAATGAAGTCACGTTTTTTCACAAACATTTCTCACGAATTTAGAACGCCGCTAACGCTTATTCTTGGACCGGCCGAAAAAATTATTTCTGAAACAATTGATACTAATGCCGGAAAGCAAGCCGGCCTGATAAAAAGAAATGCAAATCGTCTGCTTGATCTTATAAATCAGCTTCTTGATCTTTCAAAGATCGAAGCAGGCAAATTAAAATTAGAAGCTTCACGCTCAAATTTATCTTCCTTCGTAAAAGGAATAGCTGAAGCATTTGAAACTATAGCTGAAAAAAAAGATATTACTTTGAAAATCCAAATAGAGAAACAAAACATCGATGCTTATTTTGATAAAGATAAGATGCAGAAAATTGTTACGAACCTTTTATCAAATGCTTTCAAGTTTACAATGGAAAGCGGGGAAGTAGAATTAAAATTATTTGAGACAGCGCGAAATTCGGTAATGCTGAGTGTCAGAGATTCCGGAGTTGGGATTAGTGAAAAAGATCTACCTAAAATTTTTGATAGGTTTTATCAATCCGATAGTTCTACGACAAGAGAGAGTGGAGGAACCGGAATCGGATTGGCGCTAACAAAAGAGTTGGTTGAACTACATGGCGGAAAGATTGCAATTGATAGTAAGGAAGGTGAATGGACAGAAGTTACAGTTGATTTGCCGCATGGTAAAGATCATTTGAGAGAGGATCAAATTGTAAAGTTGGAAGGAGAAGATTTAGCTGAGAGAGAAATTTTTATTCGGGATTATACGCCGGATACTACTGAGATACAGGATTCCGAGATAATAAAAATCGATAAGAATATCGTGCTTGTAGTTGAAGATAATTATGATGTAAGAGAATTCATCAGGGATTCAATCGGAGCTGAATTTAGTGTTGTTGAAGCGATAAATGGTGAACAGGGACTTAGGAAAGCTGAAAAATACATTCCTGATTTAATTATAAGCGATGTGATGATGCCTAAGATGGATGGCTATGAGATGATGCATCGTATTAAGCGTGATGAAAAAACCAGTCACATCCCGGTGATTTTATTAACGGCTAAATCCGACAGGGACAGTAAGCTCGAAGGCTTGGGTTTAGGGGCTGATGATTATCTTACGAAACCTTTCGATACAAAAGAACTGATCGCAAGAATTAAAAATCTTATTGAGACAAGAATACTCCTGCAGCAAAAATTCAGCTCGGGGACAATTGTTCAAAAATTGAAAGATAAGTCCGGTTTAAGTCCTCTCGATGAAAAATTTATGACAAAAATTATGGAAGTGATAGAAGCCCACTTATCTGAAGAGGAATTTAGCATTGAAGAAATTTCTGAAGAGATTGGAATGAGCAGGGCACAATTTTATAGAAAGTTGAAAGCGCTTACCGGCAAATCACCGAGCTTATTTTTAAGAACCATAAGATTAAATAAAGCAAAAGAAATGATACAGAGTAAAGAGCTTTCAATATCAGAAATTTCATACAAGGTCGGTTTTGCCAGTCCGGCTTATTTCAGCCGGTGTTTTAAAGATGAGTTCGGCTACCCGCCAAGCGGGCTGAACAATTAGAGGTGTTCCGCATTATTTACCTCCACCTAAAAAATTATTTCGAAGTTAATTTTCTATTCTGAGATTATTCCTAAAACATTTATAAACAGTAAATTAGTGGATTTATAAATTAATTGACAAATACTAACTGTCGCTAATCATAAAATTAACTTATCTTGCTTCTTAACTTTTGATTTTGCAAATTATAACTGAAACTATTTCCAAAAGTTGAGGACAGTTCGATTGATGCGCATAAATAGTACATCCATTTACTGATTCGACTGAAGGGCAAATTTGATGAAACAATTTTTTGTTTCAATCCAAATGCTTCAGTTTACTCTCTTACCTGATATTCATATCTGCACAGAACACCATTACAATTTTTTTCAAAATAAATTTTCTTCAGGTGAAATAAATAAATTTTTCACAAACAATTTAAAAGGAGAGTAAAATGCCTATAATTGAATTAGATAGTAATAATCAGCCGTACTATGCAAATCCTTTTGGTGCTCCAGCTCGACCTGGCGAAACGGTACAGTGGAAATCTATTAGCGGTAGATTCTCAATTACTATTCGAGATTCGCTAAGATTTTTTTCGACAAAAACGGGTCCAGCACTCAGAAATGTAGAAAAAATTATTGTTGACACTGCTGTTAATGGTGGTTTAAGTGAGACCTATACTATTATAAGCAATCTGTCAACAGGGACAGAAATACAGTATGAAGTCTACTGTATAACTAACTCGGATCAAGGAGATGCACCACCGAGAATTATAATTACACCAGCAGTTTGATTTAGTCTGCATTTATAAATATTGGTTTTTATTCTAATGGATTAGTTTTCTAAAGTAGGCGACTACTAATGTTGTATTTAAAATTAATTCACGATTGGAAATCGAAGCGTTGAATATTATTCTTAAAATATTTTTGTTTGCTTTGTTCCTGTGCTTCCTTTCTTTTGCACAAAAGAAAGACATCCGATTCGAGCATCTTTCCAACAGCGAAGGACTTTCATCGAATAGTGTTTTATGTATTATGCAAGACAGTCGGGGATTCTTGTGGGTCGGAACATATAATGGTCTTAATCAATACGACGGTTATAATTTTACCGATTACAAAAACTCAATAGATGATACTTCCAGCATAAGTGATAGTAAGATCAGAGCTTTGTGCGAGGATAAAAATGGCAACATCTGGATTGGTACCTGGGGAGGGGGACTTAATAAATTTATCCGTGATACGGAAAAATTTATTCATTTCCACAACAACCCTGATGACGAGAATACAATCGGTTCTGAAAGTATACTTTCAATGTGTCTCGATACTACTGGCAATATCTGGCTTGGTACCGATGGCGGCGGATTAGATTACTTCGATATTTCGAATCAAAAATTTACTCATCACAAAAACATTCCCAAAGATCCTAAAAGTATAAGTAGTAATAATATTAATTCAATATATCTTGATAGAACCGGGATTTTGTGGTGTGGTACAGGTCTGGCAGGTTTGAACAAGTTTGATAACCGCAGCAAGCAATTTATTAGATTCCTTCATTCTGAAAATGATCCACAGAGTCTAAGCGGAAATTCTGTCTTTGCAATCTGTGAAGATTATCTTGGTGATTTATGGATTGGTACATCCGATGGGCTGAATAAATTAGACCGAAACACAAATAAGTTTAAACGATATAAGCACGATCCCCAAAATCCCAAAAGCATAAGCGATAATAATGTTTGGGTGATATATGATGATGGTGAAGATAATCTTTGGATAGGAAATTACAGCACAGGTTTAAATTTGTTTGATCGTAAAAATGAAACATTCTATTATTATAATAGAGATTACAGTGACCCAAAAAGTTTAAGTGACGATGGTGTTTTCGCAATCTTTAAAGACCGGACAAATGTAATGTGGATTGGTACCTGGGCTGGAGGATTAAACAAATACATAAAAGAAATATATTTTAAGACTTACTCACACAATCCATATAATCCAAATAGTCTGGCAAAAAATTCTGTATATGCTATTTATAAGGACAAATCAGGAATTCTGTGGATTGGTTGTGAAGATGGTGGATTAAACCGGATAGATGAGAAGAATAATAAAATAACACGCTATTTGCACAATCCTGCTAATAGCTTCAGTATAAGCAGCAACTATGTTTATTCAATTTGTGAAGACAACAAAGGCTTCCTGTGGGTTGCTACTGACGAAGGGGGATTGAATAAGTTTGATAGAACGACGAACAGATTTGAACACTTCTTTCATGATCCGGATGATCCAAATAGTTTAAGCGATAATGCAATCTCGCAGATATTTTACGACAGTTTTGGTGACCTCTGGATTGGTACAAAAGGAAGCGGAATGGATAGATTAAAGAAAGGTAAAAGTGAATTTATTCATTATGAAAATGATCCGGATAATCCACGTTCTATATCATCACGAATGGTATATTGTTTTTATGAAGACAGAAATAAAAATTTATGGATTGGAACTAATGATGGCGGCTTGATGCTGTACAACCGGGCATCGGATCATTTCACTTATTATAAAAACGACCCCCAAAATCCAACTAACAGCCTTAGTAATAATATCATCTCTTCAATTTGCGAAGATGAAAATGGCATTTTGTGGATTGGAACAACCGGAGCCGGGCTTAACAGGTTTGATAAAACAAAAAATCAGTTCAAAAATTACCGTGAAAAACATGGACTAGCATCAGATGTTATCTACGGAATTCAATATGATGATAAGGGTAACCTCTGGATTAGTACAACCAATGGCATTTCCAGATTTAATATTGAACGCGAGGAATTTAGAAATTATAACGTAGCTGATGGATTGCAAGACAATGATTTTAACCAGTGGGCACATTTCAAAGATAAAACAGGGAGGATGTACTTTGGGGGCATAAATGGATTTAATAGTTTTTCTCCTGTTGAGATCATAGAAAAACCGTACAGGTCACAGATAGCAATCACAGATTTTAATATACTTCATAAACCTGTTGCAATCGGTTACGATTCTCTTTGGGGTCGTATAATTCTTGAGAAGTCTATTACAGAAACAGAACAAGTCGAATTAAGTTATGATGAAAATATACTTACAATTGAAATCACACCTTTAGAATTCCATAATCCACAAAGAAACTTGTTTACATATAGAATGAAAGGATTTGACAAGAACTGGATTTTTGGAGATGCAAGCAACAGACGCATTACCTATACAAACTTAGATCCTGGTGAATATACTTTTTATGCTAAGGGTTCAAATAATGAGGGGGTTTATAATGAAGCAGGCACCTCCCTTAAAATAATAATTCGTTCACCCTGGTGGGCTACGTGGTGGTCTTATATCCTGTATGGACTTGTAATTATCCTGGTGTTCACAGGCTCAACAAGAATTTATCTTAACCGGCAGCGGATGAGCACTCAGCTGAAATTAGAACAAGAGCACGCAAAAAAACTTGAAGAAGTTGATAAGATGAAATCCAACTTCTATTCAAATATTTCGCACGAGTTCCGGACACCTCTTATGCTGATACTCGGTCCTCTTGAGAAACTAATGTCGAAAGTAAAAGATGAAGACGGGCAAAAGCAAGCAGGACTTATTAAAGGAAACGCAAAACGACTTCTTACTCTTATTAACCAGCTTCTTGATCTCTCCCGGCTTGAAGCTGGCAAATTAAAACTAAATGCTTCTCCCGGTAATATTGCACAGTTTGTTAAAGGTCTTGCAATGGAGTTCGAATCTATTGCTGAGCGGAAGGACATTTCGTTAAAAGTATTAATTGAAAATGATGATGTTGAGACTTACTTCGACAAAGAAAAAATGGAGAAAATAATAACCAACCTGATGTCCAATGCGCTCAAATTTACTCCTTCGGGAGGAAGGGTTACTGTTAAGTTGAGTGAGACCGCATCAAATCAGGTTGAGATAATTGTAAGAGATTCAGGCATTGGCATACCAAGAAGTAAGCTGACAAAAATATTCGATAGGTTTTACCAGGTTGATGGTTCGCATACCAGAGAACACGAAGGTACGGGAATCGGTTTAGCCTTAACAAAGGAACTTGTTGAGCTGCACAAAGGACAAATATATGTTGATAGTGTAGAAGGTCATTGGACAGAAGTGAAGCTGAATTTCCCGCTTGGCAGAGAACATCTAACTGATGATGAAATCATGGGTGAAGATGATTTTAAAATGCATAAGATTGATGTTGATGAAGAGTTAATTAATAAAGATTCGGAAGCTGAAGATTCTTTAACTGAAAATCTGATTGATAAAACAATCGTTCTTGTTGTTGAAGATAATCCTGATGTAAGAGAATTTATCAGAGATGGTCTCACAGAACATTATTATATTGAAGAAGCAGCAAACGGTGAACAGGGTTTAAGAAAGGCGGAAAAATTTATTCCCGACTTAATTCTCAGCGATATAATGATGCCGAAAATGGATGGCTATGAGATGACAAGGCAGCTAAAGCAGAATGATAAAACCAGTCACATTCCAATAATACTTCTTACTGCAAAATCTGATAAAGACAGCAAGCTTGAAGGACTGGGATTGGGTGCTGATGATTATCTGGTAAAACCATTTGATACTGATGAATTGCTGGCACGTATAAAAAATCTTATTGAAACAAGAAGAATGCTTCAGGAGAAATTTGGCGCCGGGGCTGTTGTAATTCAGAAACAAGAAAAAACAAAGTTAAGTTGTATCGATGAACAATTTTTGAATAGAATTATGCTGGTTATCGACGAACATATTACCGAAGAGGAATTCAGCATCGAGGAATTCGGGAAGGATGTCGGGATGAGCAGGTCACAGATGCATAGAAAACTAAAAGCTTTAACAGGTAAGTCGGCAAGTGTGTACCTTAGAACAGTTCGGCTTGCAAAAGCAAAACAACTGATTGAAGAAAAGAAAGGAACCATCTCAGAAATTTCCTACCAGGTTGGTTTCTCAAGTCCTGCTTACTTCAGCCGATGTTTCAAAGAAGAATTCGGCCACGTCCCAAGCGAAGAGAAATAGAGGATTATATTTTTTTTATTATCATTTAGTATGTCATTCCGGTCGATCCCGACTTGTTGGGAAAAAGAACCGGAATCTACCTCCCGAATCTTGCTTTATCTGATTGTTATTTTGATTCAATGAATGTTGTGTTACTGAATTGGGTTGTAGCTTGTTCTTTCTTTCCAGTATCCTGGTTTTCGTGCCAGATGAGTAATGGCGACGATGAATATCTCGTTCTCTTTAATCTGATAGATGACAGCGAAAGGAAATTTGTTAGTCAAACACCTTCTTGTATTTTCTGACAGTATTGGGTATGCATTAGGGAATTCAATGATACGTTTAATAGTTGAAAAAACTTCCCCCAGTAATTCTAAACCAATCCCGGACTGCTGTGATTCATAAAATTCAACTGATCGCTCAAGTTCAAATTTTGCTTGAGGATGAAATGTAAATTTCACTTTTTATATTTATCTCTTATTTCTTTAATCACCATTTCGCCGTTCAAGGATTCAACTTTTCTTTCTTCATACTCTCTTACACGTTTCTCGGCTTCTTCAGCCCACAGACGGTCAATTTCTTTTTGTGTTGGTGTGTTCAAACTTTGAAGTAAATGATCGACTAGTTCTGCTCTATCCTCAAGAGGCAGCAGAAGCGCTTCTTCCATAAATTTCCTGGCTAAATCACTCATGTTAAATATCCTTGCTATTATTTATTTGTTTGTTTGAAATAAATATACGCCACTGAAAACCATTTGTCAAAGTTGAAAATCTAATTCAAGACATGAAAATCAAAATTTCAGATTTATCATTCTCAATCGGATTTATCGGATCGTATGGGCGATCACCTAGCCAAAACGCTAACGGTTTAAACCGTCTTTATCTTCCACCGATAGCTTCGTTTTATAATTTTTCATAGTCAGACTTTCTTTTCGAATAACCTTCAAAATTGAATTATTAGCTAAAAATCAACATTAATTCAAAATATGCAACATAGCTGCAAGAGTTTGCAACATAGTTAATAACCACCCCCCGCCTTCATTTTGTTTATTTAAACAGCGATTTCGGAAAAATATTTTCAACGTTTTTTCTGATTGGAGGTAGAAATGATACAATTTGAAAGATCCCGAATGCTGTCGTCGGTCAGATGGGTAAAAGGCAGCATTACGTCCTTTTCATCACTATTGGTTTTAATAGCTGTGATATCTGTTTTAGCACAGGAGAAAGACTATTGGGCAAACGCACTTGCCGGTAAAACCAAAATATTCACAATTTCATTTATGGACGAGCAAAATGGAATAGCAAAATCTGCAGAGGAAGATACCTTGACTACCACCGATGGTGGTAAAAGCTGGATTGTTTATAAGCAAATGATTTTTGACAGCGATAAAGTTACTTCACAATTTCTCTGGAAAGCTGATGTCTATTGCTCAATTATGAAAACAACTGACGGTGGAAATACTTGGTCTCCGTACGAAGAAGAAAAACAGGAACACTTCTGTGGTGTTTATTTGAAAGACGTAAATACAGGATACAAGGTCGCCAGTGATTTCCTGAATAAAGTAACATATGAAATAATCACTTGCTCTGAAAATAACAATCTTGATTCACTGGTTAATCATCCGCGTAAATGTACTGAGTATTACCGGAATGCTGATGAAGGATGGACTTTAGGGTGGTGTGTAAAGGATTTCAGTCAAAACAAAAATCGCTGATCGCAGCAGCGAGCAGCTATATTGTCAATGCAGGAGAAATTATAGATGGCATTAGTAACAAAATTATTTCAGCAGTCTGCTATCCCAGTTGATTTTGATTTAAGTCAGAACGAACCCAACCCGTTTAAAAAGCTGACGACTATAAAAATAAATTTACCGCACCAAAGTAAAGTTACGGTGCTGATTACAAATTCATACGGGAAAGTTGTTGATAAATTAATTTCAAGCGTACAGGATGCAGGAATGTATGAGCTTGAGTTTTTTGCAGATGAATTATCCAGAGGGACTTACTTCTGTCATCTGGTTGCAGATAATTTTTCTGAATCACGAGAAATGGAATTAATAAAATGAATTTAAACCTACCTCCTGAAAACGGATGAATGAGAGGGTGGAAATTGTTTACCCGAGGTATGCGCACCCGGTAACGCAATTTCGCCCTCCTTTATTAACGGGAGGAAGCAGGATAAGAGTTAAAAGAGCTTAAAGGTCAGAGGAATATTTTTTAATAAAGTTAAGTGGAAATTGCAGTGAGATTATTGTTGTGCGGAAACCGTAGAAACCAATCAAAGACTAACACGCGCCTGTTAAATTCTGAGCCTTATCCGGGTGTCGTACACAAAATTGATAGAAAATTACCAATATCTGGTGGACTTCAGCCACTACGATGTATTACCATTTATAAAGAAAAATTTTTTACTACGGAGGTAAATCTCTTCGGAGGGCATCCCGATTCGACAGTATCAATTCGGGGTGGGAGGACAGCACGGGCGGGTCTGTGACTCGCCCGATTTTAAGGAAGCAAAGCAATTGAGGTGATTGATTAAACTAAACTGAGGAGCTAAAGATGAAAGAAATTGTTGAGTTCATTGTTAAGCAGCTGGTTGACAAACCGGATAAAGTAAGTGTCGAAGTAAGTACTCCGAACGAAAATACATTTGAAATAAAAATTAAAGTTGATCAAAGCGATATTGGAAAAATCGTTGGGAAGAAAGGCAAGAATATAGATGCGCTTAGAACTCTTGTGACTGCTGTTGCAGCCAAAGAAAATCATAGAGCAACCTTGCAGGTGATTGAGTAGCACTTAATTTGATACAAATGCAGGGGTTCAAAATTTTGAACCCCTACGAATGAAACGTGAGAATAACTATTAAGGGACAAGCCCAAAATAAAAATTAATTGATTTAACAGGAAAGCAATGAGGACAAATAAAAAATTCATATAGCTCGACCTTCAGGGTTAAAGCTCCATTTACAAAGAGCAACCTTGAAGGTTAATGGCAGATTAATTAACTAATTATTTATCAATCCATAACTAGGAGGTTATAATGAAACGGTTACAAGTACTTTTTGTTGTTTTCTTTTCAGTGTTTTTCACTTACACTACTGTTGCACAGAAAATGGGTGCGATAGGAAAAAGAATTGATTATTCATTCTCTGAAAAAATTCAAAAACTTGTTCTTGATCCACTTCCGGCAGGAACTTACTCGGTTGGTACGGGAGGTTACTTCACAACAATCCAAAGTGCATTCAATAAACTAAGCACTGATGGTATTGCTGGTGAGGTTATTTTGGAATTGATTGATAACCTTTACATAGCTCCATCAGATTCTTTTGGTTTCTATTTAAACGGACCAATTCCCGGTGCCGGATCAAATAGCAGAGTTACAATCAAACCCGCGGCCAATAAAAATGTAACAATTGAGGGTAGTGGATATGCAACACTTAAATTCTTAAATACAAATTATGTAATTGTTGATGGGATTAGTTTAACTGGTGCAACTTCTCTGACAATTCATACTCTTTCAAACAGCACATTCATTGCTAATGATGGTATAGATTTTCTAAATAATTCTGACCACAATATAATCCAAAATATAATCTTCATTAACGAAGATAATACGCGAAGTAGTGGTTCGGGTTTCTGGGTTTCTGTTGCCAGTTCGACAGCCCCTGATAGTAACCTGATTCAAAATAACTTTATAAAGCAAGCTGGAATGGGTTTCTATATTTCAAGCTATAATAATGCGAGTGTTAGAGCTAATGGCAATATAATCAGAGGAAACAAAATCGGTTCAGAAACTGATAGTTTAATCGGTTGGGGGATTCAATTAGAAAAATGCCAGAACACAATTGTTGAGAATAATATTATTCAGAATATCAGATTCTACAATAATTATATTAATCCTGGAATAAACTCGTATATGGGCGATAGGGATATTATACGGACCAATATAGTTCACAATATTTATGCTAGTGGTGGCATATATGGTAGTATTGGAATATTGTTATCCGGTGGTGTGGG
>Ga0208980_10001483_pt1 | contig 14209 bp, 13 predicted proteins | sample WetSurMetagenome_3_FD_187993 | JGI IMG/M metagenome (GOLD analysis project Ga0208980, IMG submission 187993) | Wetland microbial communities from Twitchell Island in the Sacramento Delta, sample from surface sediment Aug2011 Site A1 Bulk (version 2) | ecosystem: Environmental > Aquatic > Marine...
ATTTTATCAAACAGGGTGGATTCATGCCCTTCTTCCCGATTGTGAACTGGGGAGGTCTCTAGTCGCCTGAGCATTCCCTGCGGGCGCAGGAGTGATGCACTGCGAAGCAAAGAGATTGGGATCGGAATAAACGCAATATGGCGATTAGCTTGCCCCAGCAGGTGGCCAAACGCATGTCTGTTGCGTGTAGCAAGTAGTTAGCTTGCCGATCTGATAAGGAGAAATGAAACATACTTTTTCTGCGTTCCCTGCAAAACTTCACCATTGGTATCAGTTTACCAAGTTCTGTTTTTCTGAGCGAGGTGATCAGATACGAGAGGCGAGGCAACTAACCAAACTGGGAATGAGTGTGTTCTCCGTGTTGCCACAGTCGAGCAGAGATGATTTGAGGATTGAGCACTTTGAACCATTTGTTGCTCACATCTTTGGAATCTACTTCTCAGCGGTGGGTCATCATGATGCAGTTCAGACAATCACACTCGCTGGACATAGCCTAGACTCGATGATCCTACTTCGTTCGCATCTAGAGACATTGCTGGCTTTCTTCTATGTGACGGAGCCTCAAAATGATCTAGGCCAGGTATTCTTGCGAACTGATAAGTATCGAGATTGGGTTGTCATCAAGATGAAGCAGAATATCGAACGAAGTTTGAAACTCGATTTGGTTCGAGCGATTGTAAAGGACAGCTTCAAAGGGAAGGTGTTCGACAACTATGCACTCGTCCAAGAAAAGTATCTTGATGAGCAAGCTGAACTGCACCGGTTGGAGAATCTAAACAACTTCCTAAGCCGGGCAGAGAGAGAAGCGATAGCATCCAAGTTCGGAATCGAAGACCTCTATCAACACATTTATGCTGAATCATCTGCTAGCATTCACTTTGCCGACATTGGCGATCGCATGCAGGAAATCGGCAATTCGAGATACCACTACACGATAAGATATAAGCACGGGGCTTTCTGGCCAGTAATGCTCTCTAATATGTTGCAGTTTAAGTGCATCCAACATTTCGGCAAGTTCTTTGTAGTAGAAAGTCTACTGACGCCAAAACTTCAAACAATATTCGGCTCAGAAAAGAGATGACAGCAACGCCAGCTAACAAACGCAAGCACGTCATTTGCCTACCGACATCTTCCTAAACCAAATGAGCAGAAGGGTACAACATGAAGTCAATCGCAGTTCTCTTCAACATCATTGTCGTGATCTTTCTCTCCTCCTGCAGGGAAGACACGACCAGCCCGCCCCCAACAACCGACTTCTCTGCCAGGATTACGATCAAGAACACGAACGGAGCACCGGTTGCGGGCTTACGCATAAGCGCCTGGAACCATCTTCCGCCAGGCATTCCTCTGGGCAGCCAGATGACACCTGGAGGTCTTGCTTCACCTCTCTCCGTTTCCTCGATTGAATTCAGCGTGGCGACGCCAGCAAGAATCAACCTCTCGGTGTTTGAATTCGATGGGTCGCCTGTCTCGACCTTGGTCGACCAACTCCTGGCTTCCGGCCTCTACCAGGTCCATTGGAGCAACCCGGCCCACAAGCCGCCGAGAGTGTACCGCTATCGGTTGATAGCCCGGGACAGTGCGGCTACAACCACACTGTTTCGTGACTCGCTGTTTGCGGTGTTGTGGCACGTGGATGCGGAGATCGCAATCCTGGGTTGGAGCTCTTCCGCGGGAACGTTTGAGACGAGCGACAAGCTGCTCTTTCCCAACGTCCTTGACCTTCCACGGCTGGTTCACACAAACTCGTTCGGCCCCGACTCACTCGGTACATTTACAATCCCGGATTCCGTTACTATTGTGCTCACCGATACCGTCACGCATCGACAAATGACGTTTGACCGCATCATTAGGAAGGGAGTTGCAAACGAGATCGACCTCATCTGGAATCCGATATTGTCCAAACCGTGGGGGCCACATCATCCGCCGAAAGGTGAACAACGGCCAACTGTTCGACCGACCCGCACGGCGGCAGTGCTTTTCAATTGGAAGTTATATCGGAACTATCCAAACCCATACAACTAATGGGGCGGGTACCATGACACTCGATGCATTTTGTGAAGGCATGATAAGAGGAGGTTACTCATGAAAGACAATATTGATCGCCGTGAGTTTGTGAAACGCTGTGCATTTGCTGGTGCCGGCATTATCGCAGGCACATCAATCTCAAAAGCGTTCGAGACCGGTAATCTGTCGACAGAGTACGAGCTCTGCTCTGTTGTTGGAGATCGATATTTTGACAATGCGATAAAGGCAGTTGAAGCCCTGGGTGGGATGAAGAAGTTTGTTCAACGGGGCAACACGGTCGGGATACTGGTCAATTCTCCACTGGATAACGCAGGGGCGTTTGTCAAACCCGATATCTCGCTGGCCGTGGTGAAGATGTGTCTGGATGCCGGTGCGAAACAGATCTATGCGCTGAACGACATCTCACAGAGGTATTGGAAACGAAGCAAACTGTCCGAGAAGATGAAGACCGAGATTGAGCGCGTCCAGTACTCCGATGAAATGACCGAAGTAACAATCGAAAAGGGAAAGATGCTGAAGAAGGCGGAGATTTCGAGGGCTCTTCTTTCGTGCGACGTCTACATCAACATCCCGATCATCAAAGATCATGAGGGGACAAAATATACCTGCAACTTGAAGAACATCATGGGCGCCTGTTCTTCGTCGACGTGCCGGCGCTTCCATTTTGGCGAGTCTTCCGGCTTGTCGAGTCTGTTCAAGGGTTATTACAGTAACATCGAGGTCCTTGCCCAAAGCATTGCCGATGCGAATCTCATCCGTCGGCCCAATCTCTCTGTTGTGGATGCAACCGAATTTCTCGCCACCAACGGGCCAAGTGGACCGGGCGACATTCGCATGCCGAGAGAGGTTATTGCGGCCACGAATTGCCTTGCCGCTGATATGTATGCCACGCGACATCTGGGACTGGACTGGGCGGAACTGCTCGTGATCCGATATGCACAACAACATGGTTATGGCCCGAAAACTCTGAAGGAAGTGAGAATACAGACCATCTAACGCGAGTTCCAGAAGGCGACCTGAGACATTCCCATGACACGCCATTTCTTGTTCATCTGTGTCCTCATTGCGGTTTCTATTTCCCAAAGCATCTCGCAGAACCAAACTGATTCTCTTTTTTCATTGCTCCCCAAGGATTCAATAACGACAGGATGGTCCAGGGTGGACACGGCAAGGATTTATCGCGGGGAGGAACTCTTTCACTTGATCGATGGTGGTGCTGACCTGTTCTTCGAATATGGATTTCGGCAAGTCATGGCCGTCGAGTATCAGAATGCCGGTGGTGAATCGGTCAACCTCGAGATATATGAAATGAATGATCCGAGCGCGGCATACGGAATCTACTCGATCCGTATCGCCGACGGGGCAACTCCAATCGATATCGGACAGGAAGGAAGCGCTCATCCTTACTACATCATGTTGTGGAAAGGAAAGTACTATGTGAGCGTGGCCGGATCGGATTCAACACAGGAGTGCAGAAAAGGCCTGGAAGTCATCGCACGATGTGTTGATCAGAATATTCCCGGGCGGGGTCAGAGACCGTCCATAGTGGAGTTGCTCCCGAAAGAGGGTCTACTTACGCGGAAGTACTTCCGTGGGTATCTCGGGGTGTCGACCATTCGTGTTTTCGACGAGAAAGACATATTCCGTTCTGCGGAGGGTGCTATCGGTGCCTACAAAGATCGCACGATGCTCGTGTTGCGGTATGGCAACACGGCAGAGGCTGAACAGCGCTTGGTTGAAATCAAAGCGTACCTCAAATCGAATAAGCGATTCCAGCACTACAAGCATCGGGATCAGATCTCGACGGCAATCGACAGCAAGCATCGATACTTTTCCTCTGGTCAATCCGGGGCCTATCTCGTCGTTGCCGTGTCTTCGGTTGATTCTATTTCTCAAGCTTCGTGCAGGGGCGCAACGTTGCTGCTGGGCACGCGTTAACCGGGAACGGCGCCGTCACTTGACAACACTTCGCCAGATTCGTACGATAGATCTGCTTCTTCCACCCATAACCAGCGGAGGTAACCATGTTCATCACACTTCTTGCCACAAACTTCGTCATCGCATTTACGGTATGCCTCATTGTCGCAATGATTTTCAAGAAGCCGCTTACAAAAATCATGCAGCGTCTCGTTGCAGAAGACCTGTACGCCGCATGGTCGAAGTACGTCACGTTCGCCATCTATGTCGTTGGACTCTCCGGAGGAGTGCGGATATGGGAACTGGAAAAGTACATCACCCCAAAAACTGAAGGGAAAGATGTGCTTGAGCTTACACAGGACCGCTGGGTACTGGAGGTATACGGGACCATCATCGGCACACTGCAGAGCATTGCGTGGATGCTTTTGCTGTTCTTCCTCTTCGCATTGATTGCATACGTAATTGTGAAGGGGATGGAAGCAAAGAAAGCAAAGATATAGACCATATATCACATCGATTGCCCTGAGCAACGGGGATCATGTTCAAGAAATCCAGGAACATTTGAATGTTCAGATCAACATCCTCAGATCTTGTCGAAGTCGATCTCTCCTCCATCAAAGACAGTCCACTCATCAATCACGACATAGCGCCGACGAGACTCGTTCAGCGCACGTGGACAACGTACAATATTGCAGCATTGTGGATTTCGATGTCGGCGTGCATTCCAACGTACATGCTCGCCTCGTCGCTCATCTCCGAGGGGATGAACTGGTATCAGGCAGTGATCACGGTGTTCCTCGGCAATGCCATCGTGCTGATCCCGATGATCCTCAACGCACATGCGGGTACGAAGTACGGCATTCCGTTTCCGGTGTATTGCCGGGCTTCGTTCGGCGTGCGCGGAGCAAACATTCCGGCGTTGTTGCGTGCATTTGTTGCCTGTGGGTGGTTCGGCATCCAGACCTGGATCGGCGGTTGGGCAATCTACAAAATCATCACGATCTATGTACCCTCGTGGGATGCGTTGCCAACATGGCTCGCAGGCATCAACATCGCGCAAGTTGGCTGCTTCATGTTCTTCTGGGGGATCAACATGTTGGTGATCTATAAAGGCATCGAGTCGATACGGTTCCTGCTGGACATCAAAGCACCGCTTCTCATCGCACTCGGTCTTGCTCTACTCGCATGGGCATATCAACAAGCAGGCGGGTTCGGACCAATGCTCTCGCAGCCATCGCAGTTTGTATCGGGCGGGCCAAAGGCGGGACAATTCTGGGCAGTGTTCTTCCCTTCTCTCACAGGAATGATCGGGTTCTGGGCCACGCTCTCACTCAACATCCCCGACTTCACACGCTACTCGCGCACGCAGCGCGAGCAGATGCTGGGCCAAGCCATCGGGCTGCCAACAACAATGGCGCTGTACTCATTCATAGGCGTTGCGGTAACCTCAGCGACGATTGTTATTTACGGTGGGTTTCCGATCTGGGATCCGGTTGTTCTGATTACGCGCTTCACGAATCCCATCGTGCTGGCGATTTCGTTGTTCGCGCTTTGCCTCGCAACGCTCGCCACAAACCTTGCTGCAAACGTCGTCAGCCCAGCGAATGATTTCGCCAACCTCTGGCCCTCAAAGATCACGTTCCGCATTGGCGGATTGATCACCGGCATCATCGGCATTCTGATTCAACCATGGAAACTCGTGGCCGATCCGAGCGGCTACATCTTCACGTGGCTCGTGGGATACTCAGCCCTCCTGGGACCCATCGGTGGGATTCTGATCTGCGACTACTTCGTGATTCGACACATGACGCTCCAACCCCTCGACCTCTATATGCCCGATGGTCGGTACACCTACCGCAAAGGCTTCAACCCTGCAGCGATCACAGCTCTTGTTCTCGGTATCGTGCCGAGCATCCCCGGATTCCTGGGGACGATCAGGGTAGTAGATCCGGCGTCAGTCGGTTCGTTCTTGATGAACTTGTATAGCTACGCGTGGTTTGTGGGATTTGGGGTAGCGTTCGCTACGTACGCGCTGATGATGAGTAAGAGGTCATAGGTAGTAGGTGAGAGGACGATCATGAAGAAGCAGATAAGAAGCTTTGGAGATCTCGATGTCTACCAGAAGCTGATTCGACTTCATTTGGAGGTCCATGAATTGACTCTCACGTTTCCCAAGTTTGAGATGTACGAACTTGGTTCGCAGTTGCGTAGATCAACAAACTCGGCCCCCGCAAATGTTGCCGAAGGGTGGAACAACAGGCACATCAACATCTATCTTGAAGGAATCAACCGGGCGCTGGGAGAAATCAGGGAGACGCAACATCACCTTGCAGTTGCAACCAAGAAGAAGTATCTGGCAGAGGAGCAGCTTCGAGATTTGTCCGAACGGTATGATGAGTGCGGTAAAATGCTCAGAGGCCTGGAACAATCGCTTGAGAAATTCAAACCCTAACCTACCACCTCTCACCTACTCCTTATCTCCTCAGGACATCCAATTCACTTTCGACTCGGGATTCCACTTCGTTGTCGTCTTCTTCGGTTTGGTGAAGAACTCTATCGAGCTCTTGCCCGTGATATCTCCCGCCCCAAACTTCGACTCATTCCACCCGCCGAATGAGAACGGCTCACGGGGTACCGGCACGCCGATATTCACACCGATCATTCCGGCGCTGGCATGCTCGGCAACGTAGCGAGCTACTCCGCCGCTCTGGGTGAACACTGATGCAGCGTTGCCATACGGATTAGCATTTTCAATCTTCAACGCCTCTTCAACCGTCTGGGCACGCATGATAGCAAGAACTGGCCCGAAGACCTCATCCTGTGCAATCTTCATGTCAGGACGGACGTTGTCAATCACCGTCGGGCCGACGTAGTATCCTTCTTCCTTCCCTTCAACTTTTGCTCCCCGTCCATCGACCAGGATTCTTGCGCCTTGTTGTTCGGCCTCAGTGATATACCGCTCGATGCGTTCCTTCGCTGCTTTTGAGATTACGGCACCGAGGTTCTTGCCGGGAATGATCTTCTTCGCTTCATCACACAAGCGTCTGACAATATGATCGCTTGCTCCAACAGCAACCATCGCCGATGCCGCCATGCAACGCTGACCCGCGCAACCCGACATGGATGCCGCCACGTTTGTCGCTGTCATCTCTTCGTGCGCATCGGGGAGAACAATGAGATGGTTCTTTGCACCGCCGAGACACATTGCACGCTTGAGATGAGACGTCGCACGGATGTACACCAGCTTGGCGACTTTCGTTGACCCAACAAATGTTAGTGCATGAATACCAGGATTGTCACAGAGTGCCTCTACGGCAGCTTGTCCACCGTGAACAATGTTGAATACGCCTTCGGGCAGGCCTGCTTCCTTCAGAAGCTCGGCAATGCGGAGTGAACTGAGCGGAACAAGCTCGGAGGGTTTGAGGATCATCGTGTTGCCGAGAACGAGCGCGTTGGGGATCGTCCAGTTGGGAACCATGTTCGGAAAGTTGAACGGCGTAATACATGCAACAACGCCCACCGGATACCGGTCGATGCGGCACTCGACACCCTTACTCACTTCCAGCGTTTCTCCTGCAATCAACTGGGGCAGCGAGCAGGCAAACTCCGTCACTTCAATCGACTTCTCTATCTCAGCCATTGCCTCGCTCATAATCTTGCCGTTCTCTTCATTAACAAGTGCGGCCAGTTCTTGCGCATGCTTTTCCATCAAAGTCTTGTAGCGGAAGAACACCTGCACGCGCTCTTTGATGGGCATGGACGACCATACAGGAAAGGCCGCCTGAGCCGCTCGTACGGCAGCATCAACATCCTGGGCCGTCGAGAGCGGCACGCTGGCAATCTGCTTCCCGATGGATGGGTTCATCACGGGCAGGAACCCGGATGTTCTTGCCTCGGTCCATTTGCCGCCAACGTAGTTCAAGATCGTGCGAGTGCCGTTTGAGCCTGTGGATGTTGTCGATTGGGTTGGGATATTCAGGGTGGTGGTGGACATGGTGTTCTCCGTGACGGAAAGATGATAAAAATCCAATTTCGATTACAACTTATGGAGCGGGGGTGTGAAATGCAAGAAGAGGCATCGGCCCATTGCGTGCCAAGGTGTTGAGCGACGAAGCTGGTTCTCGCCGCCATCCTCTGCCCCGATTCCCTGGGGCAGAGTTTGGGATTGGGTTACTACATCAAGAGTCGATGGCGCGACAGGTTAGATGAACTGCTCACTGCACAAGAGTGAGTAAGAACCATGCTCATGTCGTCCGCACAAATTCTTTGAATCTTCTTTTCGTCCTATTTCTTCTTGCTCGACTGCTCGACAGGCACCAAGTCAAACTTGCCGGGCTGTTGTATAAGGAAGATGGATTCGGAATCTTCAACACCACCGCTTACGTGCTGGTCTCCCCCCGGGATCGAGAGATAAGAACCGGGACCATACTTCTTGCCTTTATATGTGTATCCTCCTTTGATAACAACAATCTTCGTCTCATAAGTGTGGTAGTGGAGAGGCGCCTTGAAACCTGCCGGGAACTTCGTGAATCCACCGTACGCTCCCTTGGTTTGGTCACCCCAGAGTATTGCGCTCATAACGCCGGGTGCACCTGGTAGGGGTTCCCATTTGAGGTCTTCGGCAGCTCGAAGGACAGGCTCCTGTTTCACCTTCTTTTGAGCGGACGCCTCGGTCCCCCCGAAGGAAATCAATCCTACAAGGACCAACGCGATGCACCATGTGAGTATTTTCATAAGGAACCTTCCTATTGAATTGTGATGGATGAGTGAGTTGAATACGACACAACCTTGGTTGCCCTTGAGGAATATGATCCATTGCTGGATTCGGGAAGCACAGGTAATGTTGTGAGACTAAGGGAGCGGAACGCTTGAGATTCTGTGGCACGTGGAGGAATGGGGTGAGACTTTCCCGGCATCAGGGGAATTATCAGCGGGGTGTTCAAAAGACAAAACCGGGAATCTATTATGAATAAGAACGCTTGTACTTGCACATGACAACAACATAATGACGGAATCGTTCCCTTGTTCAGAACAATCTCTGATTACGCTGTAATCGGCCTGGAATGCCACAAACAATTCTCCCGACATCAATCAGGGGCTTGTGCTATTGAACAACTAGGCCCGGCAGATGTTGTCGGACCTTTGTTTCAGTTTTAATTTGTAATTGTTAGGACATCAACTGACAGAAACCTGCATTCAACGTCATTTTCAGAAAAGTGGGTGTCAGATGACAACAAATCAAAAGATTATCAAGAACAAGCTTAGGTTGTTGAATCTCGCCCAGATGTTGGGCAGCGTAGCGGAAGAGCCGCGGAACACACCACGCCGAGCCGGACCCGACGCTGAGTACAGCGTGCAAGCTCAAAACTGCGCGCTGATGCCGATCGACGGGAGGATTCCAATACTTGATTCCTGAACTTCCGCTGATTGAGTCCTCTCGTTCCAGACAACCCTGCCGGTCTTGTAGTTGTAAACGTTCTGCACATCAAGATAGGCAATGAGGGTCCATCGGGAGAAATTCCAGCGGCGGTCAACACGGACGTCAAGCCCGTGGAGGCTCTTCAACCGCTCGCTGTTGTAGCTCGCAACGTCCTGTGTCCCGTCGGCATTGTACGGGGTGAAGGGTGCTCCGCCGGCATAGCGGAACCTCGAACTCGCTTCCCACCGCTCATCGATCTTCCATCCTCCGCTGAACGTGATGATCACCGGTTGGTCATAGGAGCCGGTACGCTCGACCCCGTCAAGTCCTGTGAAGCGGGTGTTGCTGAGCGTAAGAGAGAGAACGGCATAGACTGGGATTTCCGAAAGCTTCTTCTGCAAAAGGAATTCGATCCCGCGGGATCGACCTACCCCGTCACTGACAAGCGCATCCAGCCCATATGCGGCGAAATTGTCTTCGGATCCGCCGAAACCTCCCCCCGTATTGGCCATTACAAGGTACGTCCTCTGCGTGCTTGCCGCATAGTGCCGATATTGCTTGAGAAAGCCCTCGACCCGGATCTTGAGGTCCGCTCTGAGCATATGTTCGACGCCGAGCACATATTGCGTGGCACTCGCCGGTATCAGACTTCGGTTTGCAGGATTCGCCGTGATCCAGAGAAGCGCCGGGGCCTGGTGGTACATGCCGGCGCTTGCATTGATTGTCGTGAGCGATGAAAGGCCGTAAGACAGCGACCCTCTCGGAGCAAACACTGGCCCGCTTTCAATCAGGTCGAAGTAGTCAACCCGTCCACCGACCGTGTACTGGAGTTCGGGGAGCAGGTGACCGTGCAATTGCGCGTACGCATTGGTCTTGGTGCCCCTCGTCTGCATGTCGAGCGAGGCCGCAGAAAGCGTATCGCCAAACGGAGTACCGAATGGGGGCAGGATCAATCCTCCCTTCAAACGCACACTTTTCACCTGCACGCCTGCGGAGAGTTCCAGCAAGGAGCCAAGCTTCGCAATATAATCCGTGCGCAGGCTTGTCTCTCCTTCCTTTGTCTCATTCAGGAAGATCGGCGTGAGGAGCGAGTCGCGTTGCATCTGGTCAAATGCGGTGAACGTCCGCCCGAGCGTCGTCGTGATGAAACCATTTGAAAAGAGGTGGCGCCACGAAATGCCGCTTGCGTACTGATTTGTTCCGCTTACAAGAACCCGTGAATTGTCATACCGGTTGTCCGCCGTATTGTTGTTGACATCCACATTATCGAGCGCCCCGACGCCGAGGAATGTCAAGGTGTTGGTCTTGTCGAGCGAGAGAGACAACCGCCCGAGGAAGTCCCAGTACTCCGGCACAAAGGAAAACCCGGCAGCCTTGAAGATGAAGTCGAGATAGCTTCGACGTGCGGACAGAATGAACGAACCGTTGTTGCCTGCAGGCCCCTCCAGGTCCAACCCGAACTGGGTCGCCGCAATAGTCGCCTTCCCGCCGAGTGCGTCAGTGCGCCCATTGCGAAGATCGATCTCGAGAACGGATGACATCCTGTCTCCGTACCGTGCACCAAATCCGCCGGTCGCAAAGGCGGTCTCGCTCACAAAGTCCAGGTTGACGTAACTCAGCGGTCCGCCGCCAGAACCCTGCGTCGCAAAGTGGTTGATATTCGGAATTTCTACATTGTCAACAACGTAGAGATTCTCTGAGGGTGCGCCACCCCGAACGACCAGGTCGTTGCGCCCAGACTGGGCCTGCGCCACGCCGGGAAAGACCGAAATTCCCCGCAGCACATCTTCGAAACCGCCGGGAGAGCGCCGGATTTCCTCGTAGGAAAGCCTCTGCGAGCTGGTTACTGCGTCGGGCGTCCGGCGAAAATACGTCGCAGTTGCGTCGACAGTTTCGAGACTGATTGCAGACTGGTCCAGCGAGATCTCAAGGCTCACTGGCTTTGCTGCGGAAAGCACGACGTCGCTGACAATAATCGGCCCGTAACCAACAAGCGTCACTCGAAGCTCGTAGGTGCCGTACGGAACATCCCGGATAACAAAGCGTCCCTCAATGTCTGTGGACGCGCCGAGTGTTGTTCCAACAACCAGAACATTTGCGGAAGGGAGCGGTTCGAGTGTGACACGATCAATGACGGTGCCCGTAACCTCGCCGGTTTGCGCAAACAGATGGCTTGGCCCGGCCACCGTCAGCAAGACGACAATGATTAGTAGTTTTCTTAGCTGTTTCATCAAGTTGTCGAACGAAAAAGGTACGTTAAGAACAATTGGCGTCTGTTACCAGTTCCCTTCGTCCCGCCGCAGGAATAGAAACTTCACCAGACTCCTTCCCTCCCCCTTGCGTATGAGAAGATACAGGTCTTCTCGACGAACTGGCAGAATATACTTAATCGGCAGTAAACAAAAAAGGGAGGCAGAAGCCTCTCAATTGTCATCATATGCCCGAGGCCCTCACACCATCAGATTCTTATCGAGGCTGCGGTACTGCATGGCTTTCCTAATGTGTTCGGATCGGATATCAGCACTTCCGGCCATGTGTGAGATCTTGCGGCCAACTTACGCGCCGCATCTCAGAATCCGGCAACAACAAGACTTGCGCACATTTATGTCTCAAGGACCCTAGGTTTTTCTTGAAAAAGCTGCTGTCTGTTAGAGCGTATCCCGCTGTGCATTCACAACGTTATCAACAAACTGATTGAAGTCGTTCAGTTCCTGTAATGATTGTGGACCGGGCTTTGGATTTGGAGCGTGATTGATTACAGCTAAGCGGGGTGACAAATGGAGCGAGGAAAGGGAACAACACCTTCACGTCATCGTGCGTGCGTCGTGCTTTTCACTTTCTTTGTTGGAATTCGTCCGGGATGGAGATCCTTCTCATCAGGCTGCTCGTCGTCATCCGTCATCGCAATGCCAAGTTGCCTGAGTGTCGTTGCGTGAGAACCCTGGATGAGATCTCTCTTTCGCCCACGCAATCGGCCAATCAGTCCCACAACAATTGCCACGATAGCGGCTGCAAGGAGGAGTAGTGTGAATACTCCCAACAGAGCGTCGGTTCCAACGAGCCAAGAGGTATTGGGTCCCAGACACGAGTGGACAACAAACATGTGCACAGAAAAACACCTCAACATCGGTGGCCTAAGAGAAAGAGAGTCTTCACGCTAATAAACTGCAACATATGTACCGCTCGAAAACCTGCTCATAACACAGGGAGATTGTTATTTGGTCAATGGACCCTCTGCAGAGACATCATCTGCTCTAATGAATGAGCGGACACTAATGAGAATAATCTTAGCCTGTGACGGTGGCGGGGTTTGTTGACCTCTTATCCTTTCGCCCGTCCTTGGGAACCGCGCGGGTAAGAAATGTTATGCTATTGTCTTTAATTCTTGATTGAAGACCCCATGGTTCATCTTTTGATCTTTCTTTTCTCTTTTGGCCGCCTTTTTTTCTTTCATGGTTTTTGCCGGCTTTTTCTTTGAATCTTTTTTTTGGCTTTGACCTTTGCTCATGGTGTTTTTCCTTTTGAATGTGATGAAAACGAGTAGACGCAATCTAATCTGATCATACTCCAACCAGATCAGGCTAACGGGTCATCGGGCTTCGATTGTTTTGGTCTTGATTTCCGCGACACCTGCTTTGATGGCGACCTTCACAGCATCTTCCATCGGATCTTTGAAGGGCACCTCGATTCGGAGCAGGCCGTGCTCGTAGGTCGCTTCGGCTTTGTCAGGTTTCACCGGCCAACCTAAAGCCAGTGCTGAAACGTACTCGATGTCCCTTGCTGGCGCTGTCAGGTGGACACTGTCTGTCAGGATCTTTACATCGATGGTATCCGTTGGCGCTCCTGGGATGGCGAACTCCACTACTAGCTTGTGTTTCTCCGCGTCAGCATACGCAACTGTGTTGGGCGCAACCTTAATCCGATTTTCCAGCACCATGGCAACCTCCTTGTTTGCTTCTTTCCGAGAGAGATCAATGCAGTCACCCCGCTAATCAGATTACCGGGAGATTGGATTGTAACTGCACAAGCTGAACTAGTATGCCAATTGGTTCACTGAAAAGAATCAACCCAACGGTTGAAAGAGTAGTTAACCCCTGTCGCTTGATTGTAAGGCGTTGTAAGGCGGGTGATTTCGAGGCCGAATCGTCCCAATTCATCATTGAGGGCACACATTACGGAACAAATCGGCCCGAGCAGAGTTGTCGGGCCTTTGTCCCAAGCGTCAGATGATGTCTTGCGGCTACGGCAGAATCATTCCGTCGGTCGGTCCATAAAATTCATTCCCAACCTTCTTTCGCTAAGGCCGCGTGTAGTTCATTCGGATGGTGACGGCAATGGTACTCAAGTTGACTGGAATCTTCATGAGCTTTCGAATAGGTCCAGCCCTTCAACATCAAGTTTCGTTCATGCAACTCATGGAGCAATACGTACGGTCGTTCTGCTTCCTCCAAATCGTTGTCGATCCACACTTCATTCTCCGGCACAAACTCATAGACATGATCATGCCCCACCTATGAAATGGTTCGTGCAATACCAAAAGCGGCGGCAGCAGCGAGACCTCCAATCAACATTGTTTGCAACGCACTACGAATAGGTTTCACACCTGTGAAATGACCTTTGACAAAACCGAAGACCAACAACGCTATCAATGTTACTGCTATCGAGAAAAGTAACGCGTTCCGAGCTTCAGGGGAAAATAGATACGGGAACAAAGGAATAATCCCACCAACAATATAGGCTCCTGCTATGGTCAATGCACTGGTGAGCGCACGCCCTGGGTCAGGTTTCTCCAGCCCTAATTCAAAACGCATCATAAAGTCAACCCATGCCTGAGGACGAGTGCTT
>Ga0208980_10001484_pt1 | contig 14206 bp, 8 predicted proteins | sample WetSurMetagenome_3_FD_187993 | JGI IMG/M metagenome (GOLD analysis project Ga0208980, IMG submission 187993) | Wetland microbial communities from Twitchell Island in the Sacramento Delta, sample from surface sediment Aug2011 Site A1 Bulk (version 2) | ecosystem: Environmental > Aquatic > Marine...
GACCGGTTCAGTTTCATCAATAAAATCAACCGAGATTACCAAGACTGCATCAAACAATGCTCTGCAGTCAATGCAGGGGAGGATAGCAGGACTTGATGTCACAAAGGCAAGCGGTGAATCCGGCTCATCAATAAACGTTAATCTTCGCGGTAACCGTTCAATAAATGCTTCAAATACACCTTTATTTTTGGTTGACGGGATCGAATATGGTTCAACACTCGACCTTAATGCTTCTGATATTCAATCTATTGAAGTCCTTAAAGATGCTTCCTCGACTGCTATTTATGGAACAAGGGGCGCCAATGGTGTTGTTATAATAACGACAAAAAAAGGCCCTTCCGCCGCAGCAAGGGCAAAAGTCTCACTTAATTCATATGTTTCATTTAATAGCCCTACCAACCTCCCGAAAATAATGAGCGTTGAACAGGATTACCTTTTAATTGCTGAACGTCAGCGTTATAATGCGGAGAAAGGTACAGCAGCATGGGGCTCAACAAATCTGGCTGATTATCCGGCAGAGACAGTGCTTTCTAATGTTGTAAGCCCACCATATGAAAAGTCAGTTTACCAGCTTTATAAGGAAGGAGGAGTAGACTGGTTCGACATGATGCTCGAGAACAGCATTACATTTAATAATGAAATATCACTAACAGGTGCTGATGCAAGGACCTCTTTTGCCATTTCATTGGGTTATATGGATGAGAATGGTATTTTACGCAATGATGAATTGAAAAGATATAATGGCAGAATTAACATCGATCATAAGATTATTGGTAATATCAGTGTCGGAACTAATATTCAATATACTTATAAGGATTGGGACAGGCGGGAGGACGGGGTCTATTCACAACTTATAAAGATGCATTCCATGGCACAACCCTACCTTTCTGATGGGAGCATTCTCGACAGACCTTCAGAATTGGCAACAAGCCATACAAATCCTCTTCTGAACGAGGTTCCCGGATATTATGAAAACAATACCCTGGGTAACAGACTTTTCGGTAATGTCTACCTGGATTGGGATCTCATAAAAGGATTGAAATTCAAATCAATCTTTGGCATTGATCAACAGTCGGACAGGCAAGGGGAATATGAAGATTATATGTGTACAGCAAATTATCAGTTCGGCAGAGGTTCATCTTTTTCCAATGAAAACAGCCAGTCGCTGGGCTATACATTTCAAAATACACTTAATTATGCATTTAAAGTTGGAGAAGCGCATGATCTGCAATTGCTGGCCGGGCAGGAAGCCCGTCAGAGAGTCTCTGAGATGCACGGAGCTTCCGGGATAGGATCCTTTGACCATTATCTTAAAAGTTCATTTTATGATCTGACTTACATACCTTCGGCTTCACGTGCTCTTTCAAATACCTATGTTAAAAGCAATATGTTATCATTCTTCGGGCGGGTAAATTATAAACTGCTTGAAAAATACCTGCTTACTGCTACATTGAGGGCTGATGGTTCGTCTGTTCTGTCGGAAGGAAACAAATGGGGATATTTCCCTTCTGTTGCCGCAGCCTGGATCATTTCTGAAGAATCGTTTATGAATAATTCCGGTGTCATAAATAACCTGAAGTTACGCGCAAGCTGGGGCCAGGCCGGAAACGCTGCGATCGATCCTTATCAGACTGTTACTGTCCTTGGAATGGATAAGATCCCGTATACTTTCGGGTCGGTACTGGTTCAGGGACAGGTTCCGGCAATACTGGGAAATCCTGACCTTACCTGGGAAACAACAACTACTTACGACCTCGGATTGGACATTACCCTTCTGAAAGAAAGGATTTCAGCAGTATTTGATGTTTATTATTCTCAGACAAATGATCTTCTCGTTTACAAAGGTTTGCCTGCATCATCAGTTTATCCCCAGGTACTTGAAAATGTAGGTAATACTGAAAACAAGGGGTTTGAAGCAGCACTGACATTCCGGGCAATTGAATCGAGTAATTTTAGCTGGATAACCGACCTGACATTCTCGATGAACAGGGACAAAATTGTATCCCTCGCAAGCGGTGAAGATAGAGATGTATCGAACCCTGACCAGGCATTAATAGTAGGAGAACCGGTCCGCGCATTCTACAACTATGAGGCGGACGGTTGCTGGTCAATAGCTGAAGCATCCACAGCATCTCTTTATAGCAAAGTGCCAGGCGATATAAAACTTGTGGATATGAATGAAGATAATGTAATTAACGATTCCGATAAAAGGATTTATAATAAGAGCCCTAAATTCATAATAGGCTGGAATAACTCATTTACTTATAAGGGTTTGACATTATCAGCACTTGTATATGCACGTTCAGGTCAATGGATCCAGTATGCGTATAATACTGCATATAAACCAACCGAGGCCGACGGATCGCCGGCAGTTGATTTCTGGACTCCGGAAAATCAGGACGCAAGATTCCCAAGGCCGGGGATTGCTTCGCAAAGCGATATGCCAGCACTTGCTTTTGAGAATGCCTCATTCCTCAAAATAAGAGAAATGACGCTTGGCTATACTCTTCCAAAAAAAGTGCTCTCAGGAATAGGAATTTCCAATCTCCGCATTTACGGTTCGCTGCAAAACTATTTCACTTTCAGCAACCTTGATAATTATGATCCTGAACGCGGTGGCTCAATCTCAAATCCGCTGGCAAAACAGGCTGTTGTGGGTATAAATCTTGAATTTTAATATTAAAAATCAACATCTTATGAAAAAGGGATTTAAATATATATCTGGAATATTTGCAATTATTATCATCTCAAATATTTCATGCACCGATTATCTTCTTGAGGATAACAAGACAGGTGCAAGTGAGGATGTGATCTATTCCACCAAGTCGGGCCTGGATGGACTTCTTGCAGCAAGTTATTCATACCTCCGTGGCTGGTATGGGAAGGAAGCTGCTACCGGTCTGAGTGAGGGAGGAACAGATACGTGGTTGACCGGTTATGACAACAGACAGAAAGTCCTGATTGACTATTCCGGAATTACTCCTGAAGTTGCGACAAGTTCACGAGAGACAATGAATGCATGTTTTGATGAATACTGGGAGCTTTTCTATACTGCTGTAAATACTTGTAACACTGGTATAAAATATGTTGAAGAAGCTCCCGAAGTAATTTTAACGGATGCAGACAGAGATGCATACTTAGGTGAACTCAAGACGTTACGTGCATTTTATTATTGGCATCTTGTCGAAACATGGGGGCCGGTTCAGATCAACCGCGAACCTGTCAGCAGCGTCTCCACTGAAGCACACCGTGATTCAGAAGAGGATGTTTATGCTTTCATGCTTGAGGATCTGAATGACGCAATCACTAAACTGGCGTTAAAAACTGCAAAAACGGGACATATTAATGTCTGGGCTGCAAAAGCTTTAAGGGCACGTATCCTTCTTTATCAGGGAAGCAAATTCAACAATAGTCAGGCTTACCTGGACGCCGCAACGGCTGCTGAGGATGTAATATCAGGAAGCGGCCTCTCCTTCTTTACAAATTATGCTGATTGCTGGAAGGCAAATTACCAGAACGGAGCTGCCAATAAAGAGGTTATATGGTGGGTCGATTATTCAGATGTTCTTGAAAACAATATCCTTCCAAAGCGTTTGAAACTTAATACCAGTGGTTCCCAGATGACATGGTCGCAGATGATCCTCCGGAATGCTGCTAATGCGCAGGGAGGAAATGCTTCACACCTTATGTATGTTGGAGTCTGGAATTCTGTGCCAGGTTTAACTACAGTTTTCAAACGTACAGATACTGAAGCGAATAAAATTCTGAGATATGCTGGGGTTGATTATAACCTCGGTACCAGCTACCAGGCTTACAGCAAGGGATTTACACGCTTTGTGCCATCAGGATACCTTTTGGATCTTTTTGACGATCAAAACGACCAGCGGTATCAGGCATCTTTCAGAGATACCTGGTATCTGGCACCTGCTCTTCAAACTGCATTTGTTGGTGGAGTAGCTCCTCCAACTGGTTATGCCAATATGAGGGACACAGCAATATTCATGACAAAGAAAGCTGCCACAAGTGCCCAAATTGCAAGAGCAGCAAACAGGTATGTGCTGTTTGCAAGGGTGGCATCGACAAACCCTGCCGTCAGGCCACTTTACCAGGATGAGGCAGCCACATTACCCACTATTGCTACCGGCACCTCTGGAAATGAAAACTTCAAAGGCAATAGAATGTACATTCAGCTTAAGAAATTTGATGACCTGACCGGCTCTATCATTAGGGACCTTGGGGATCGTGATTTCTTTGTTCTGCGACTTGCGGAAATGTATCTTATATCTGCTGAAGGTCATATGATGGCTGGTCAACCAGCACCTGCAGTTCAAAAGCTGAATGAACTTAGAACTGCCCGTGCAATAGTAGGCAAAACCAATGTTCTTTCACCTGCCGAAGAGGCACAGGTCAATTCAAAAGATATTAGTATAATCCTTGATGAAAGAGCCAGAGAGCTCTGCGGTGAACAACAAAGATGGTTTGACCTTAAAAGGACTGGAAAACTGATTGAAAGGGTAACTGCTTATAATGGAAGCGCTAAGAATAATATGAAGAGCTTTCATATTCTCAGACCGATTCCGACACCTCAGATCGACGCTGTGACAAACCTTACCAGCGGACCTGATCCGAACGGTTTCTGGCAGAATGAAGGGTATTAGATAGTGTGGGTTAGTTGAGACTGAGATGGTATTACGGAGAGAATTAATCGACAGCTTTTTGTAATGCCGGGAAGAAAAGAGACTCTGGCAAAGAGTCTCTTTTTTCTAACCCCCAAACCCCCCATGGGGGGCTTAGATAGTCCTTGGGAATAAGTCTCCCCTGGGGGATTTAGGGGTAGATAATTAACAGAAAGTTGTTAATTTATATATTTTTAACTACATATGAATATGTACAGAACAAACCTGATTATCTTATTCGTTATTCTGTCAGCCTGCAATTTTCAGGCCCCGGATAAGAAAAACAACCCTGTCCTGTCTAAATGGTCGGTAAGAATGGCAAACTCAGTTCTCAACCGGTCTGACAGCCTTATCTATTATGTTGACAGAAATCCAAAATGGGCCTATGACGTCGCATTCCTGGGTATGGCTATCGACCGCCTGGGCAATATTGATTCCAGGTACTCAAAGTATATGGAAGACTGGGTCAATTATTTTGTAAAACCCGATGGTTCAGTAATTGACTATAAGAGAGAAGAATATAATCTGGATAGATTATTCCCCGGAAGAAATGTCATAACTCTTTACATCAGAACTCAGGAACCTAAATACAAATTGGCTCTTGATAATTTTATTCTTCAGTTGCAAAGTCAACCAAAAACAAACTCGGGAGGATATTGGCATAAAAAGATATATCCATGGCAGATGTGGCTCGATGGAATATTTATGGGATCTACATTTATGGCCCAGTATGCAAAGGAATTCAACGAACCTGAATGGTTTGATGTTGCTGTAGCGCAAACAAAAATGATTTACGAAAAAACCCTTGATACCGGATCAGGGTTACCATTACATGCATGGGACGAAAGCAGGCAGCAAAAATGGTGCGATCCTGAAACCGGAAAATCTCATTATCCCTGGAGCCGTGCAATCGGCTGGTACACCATGGCAATAACCGATATTCTTGAGTATCTGCCGGAGGATCACCCCGATCGTGATGAACTGGTATCGATTCTGCAAAATACATGTGAAGCTCTTCTGAAAGTACAGGATCCAAGAACAGGCCTTTGGTTCCAGGTGTTGAATCAGGGGGAAAGGGAAGGTAACTATGTAGAAGGTTCGGGTTCCTCAATGTATGTTTATGTTTTTGCGCGCGGAGCACATAAAGGTTATCTCGACAGCAAATATCTCGAGATAGCTGGCAAGGCTTTTGATAGTATAATTAAGGAGCTAGTTACAATTGATGAGAAAGGATTTTTAACAATGCATAATATCTGCGGTGGATGTGGTCTTGGAGGAAATCCCTACCGTGACGGATCATACGAATACTATATCGGCGAGAAACGAATAGATAACGACACAAAAGGTGTTGCACCTTTTATTCTTGCAGCAATCGAATTGGATCGGTGATCCTTCAACCCTCCAAGCCTCCAATAGGGGGGCTAAATCTGTGCGGCTCTGTACAATTTTTAGGGCTTTATGTCAAATATACGGCAGATATGTCTGTTATAGATATTCTCAAAAACGCATCCTCCGACAACATCCTCATGTTTATCAAGAAGCTTTAAAAATGTAGCCATCTGCTGGGCTGCCAGCTTATATGCCACGTGAATCAGCTGCCTCATATTTGGATTATATTCCTGATTGCCTGTTATATGCCTTAGAGATCCTGCAAATTTCCTGCTGTTCCAACCAGAGACCTCACCTGCGGGAGGCAAAGAAGTTACGTCAATGTCAATCACATCAGCATAAGGAGCACATAGCTCGTCAATTTTCTCAAGAGATTTAATGTAGATGCCTTTTACAAAATCCAGAGCTTCACCACCAGCTTCAGCCAGGCCAATCACCTCCTCAAGCCAGGTTGTTCCGGCAGTTTTTAGATGGATCCCCATGTCTAATTTTCTGATAACTGAGCCAATATGAGGATACAGTGCGAATTTATCCGAGCCTGAGTGAACGCTGATTTTAAGATTCTCTGGAAGCCCGAATTCTCTTATTGCAAGAGACACCACTAACAGATCTTCTTCAAACTCAACTGCAAACTTCATTGGATCCCCGGCATAGTCAACTCCCTTGTTAAATCTTCCGGAAAACTTCGGGGCAATAGTCTGAAGTGGAATTCCCTCAAATCCAAGCATCCCAAGAATAAAAAATAATTCCACAGGTGTCTGTGGTTTCACAACTTCGTCCATCGACACTTCTGTAATAAAGTTATTAGCTCCTTTTGTTTTCTCTATTCTTGAGTAGATCTCGCCTGCCTTTTTTGCAGCGAAGAGATAATTCTCGGCAATATTTTGCAGTTGAGGATTGGAACACTTCAAGTGTTTTTTCATACCAGGTACTTTCAGTTTTCCTGCATACTTTCCAGCAGCTTCAATGAATCTGTTTATTTCAGATTCTTCAGCCCGCTTTCCGATATAGGAAGCAACATCAATGGTAAAAAAATCGGAACTGCTTGTAAATTTGTCAACAGTATCAAGATTTATATGATCTGCATCCACAAAGTATGGTTTTATAAATCCTGCATTTTTTGTCACGGTGTCAGCTTCCAGCCTTACATCAGATGGTTGAGTGCCGATGATCATATGTTCTCTGTTCGATTTGTTCCAGACGGGAGTGATTTCGGCGCCTTTATTACCGGCCTCAATAATTGCTTTAAGCTGAGCATGGCCCTGATGCCCAAACCTGTCACCCATACCAATGGAATATTTACCGAGCTTTTTCATAGATTGTGAAATTTATATTGGAAATCTAAATCAGAGTTCAATTTTTTTCCATTTTGGTACAAGGAAATGCATTACAGCCCAGGCAATTAGGTAAGCAACGGCACAAAATACAAAAACAATGGTATATGCATTTGTCATATTACTCTGCACTATAGGCATTTGTATAGTTTTTAAATGATCAAACATAACCGGGTCGACCGCCTGGATCTGATTTACTATTTCTGCCGGCAGATTATTCAATTCAACCTTATCGAGATTTATTATGTCATCATATTTATTCACCAATGTCATGGATCTGATCTTTTCCAGATACTCCCCAAGGTTTTGTCCCTTCGCTTCTAACCATGATTTGGCTATACCCTCGTTACGAAAGCCATCAAAAATCCAGCCAGATGCTTTATTTACAAATATGCCACCAAATCCGCCGGCCATGCCACCGATGCCTGTCACGCTGGCCACTGCCTTTTTAGGAAACATGTCGGATACAGTTGTAAAAATATTAGCCGACCATGCCTGGTGCGCAGCCGTGCCTATCCCGATTATAATAACAGGCATCCAGTAACTGATACCACCCAGATATTGGGCCGATAAAACTAGCAGGGGAAACAGGGCAATTATCAGCATTGCTCTCATCCGGCCAGCATAAGGCTCATATCCTTTATTAATAAAATACATGGGAAATAGGCCTCCGGTGATACTGCCAATTGTTGATAAGGTATAGAGTACAGCCAGGGGAAATGCAACCTGCATACCTGTCATTCCGTACTGTGCCTTAAGATAGGCGGGTAACCAGAACAGATAGAACCACCAGACACCATCGGTCATGAACTTCCCAAAACTGAATGCCCATGTCTGTTTAAACTGGAGTAGCTTAAACCACGGAACTTTTTCTGTATTTTCAGCGACAAGATTATTCGATTCATCAACGTTATCCGAGTGGATGTAATCATATTCAGGTTTCAATACACGTTTGCTTCTGGCAGGAATCTCATATAGCCAGAACCAGAAGATGAGCCATGAAAAACCTACAGCTCCGATAATTAAAAATGCAGCCTGCCAGCCGAGATGCTTTACAATCCACGGAACGACCAGGGGTGCCAGGATAGCGCCAACATTTGTGCCGGAATTAAAAATACCTGTAGCCAGCGCTCTTTCCTTCTTCGGGAACCATTCTGCAATTGTCTTGATGGCAGCCGGGAAGTTACCGGATTCACCAAACCCCAGCAAACCGCGTGAAATCATAAAGCCACCCGTGCCTTTTGCCAGTGCATGCGACATAGCTGCGAATGACCATATAATCAGCGACCATGCATATCCCATTTTGGTACCCAGCCAGTCAATAAGACGGCCGGCAAAAAGCATTGAAATGGCATAGACAAATTGAAAAACTGATACAATATTGGCGTAATCAGAATCACTCCAATTAAACTGTACCTCAAGATTACTTTTTAATAAGCTGAGTACCTGTCTGTCAAGATAGTTAACTGTTGTGGCAAAGAACACAAGCGCACATATAGTCCACCTGTATTTGCCGATCTTTTTCTGAAGCTCAAACATGTCTGGTTTGTTAGTTAATTTATTGAATTAAACATTATAAGTTGTCGAAGCGGTACTTCCACCCCGACCTGTCCAGTTGGTATGGAAAAATTCGCCCCTTGGTTTATCAATGCGTTCATATGTATGAGCTCCAAAGTAATCCCTCTGAGCCTGCAGGAGATTGGCAGGAAGCTTTTCACACCTGTATCCGTCATAGTAGCCCAGAGCAGAGGCCATAGCTGGAACCGGGATGCCGTTTAAAGCTGCCGCTGAAACCAGAATTCTCCACCCTTTCTGGGATTTTTCTACCTTATCTTTAAAGAATGGGTCAAGGAGCAGGTTAGTAAGAGCTGGATTATTATTGAAAGCTTCTTTTATTTTTCCAAGAAAAGCAGACCTGATAATACAGCCTCCCCTCCACATCAGAGCGATTCCTCCGTAATTCAGATCCCAGTTATACTCTTCAGCAGCAGCCCTCATAAGCGCATAACCCTGGGCATACGAAACTATTTTTGATGCATATAGTGCATCTTTCAGATCAATTATGAATTTTGTTTTTTCTGATAACAGGGCAGGATTGGGGCCATGAAGTAATTTTGATGCATTAACCCTTTCTTCCTTGATAGCCGACAGGCATCTTGAAAACACTGCTTCACCTATAAGAGTCAGAGGAATCCCCTGATCGAGCGCAGCCACAGCAGTCCATTTACCTGTACCTTTTTGTCCGGCCGTATCGAGTATCTTATCAACAAGTGGTTTTCCGTCAGTATCCTTATAAGCCAGGATGTCTCTGGTGATTTCAATCAGGTAACTATCAAGTTCCCCTTTATTCCATTCATTAAAAACAAGATGCATCTCATCGGCATTCATTTGAAGAAGATCCCTCATCACCTGATATGCTTCGCATATAAGCTGCATATCTCCATATTCAATCCCGTTATGAACCATTTTAACGAAATGGCCAGCCCCGTTTTCTCCAACCCAGTCACAACAGGGTGTTCCATCTTCAACTTTTGCGGCAATAGCCTGGAAGACCGGTTTGACCTCAGGCCATGCGGCTTTAGAACCACCCGGCATTATTGAAGGACCCAGAAGGGCACCTTCCTCACCTCCGGATACTCCTGTTCCGATATAAAGAAGCCCTTTGCTCTCAACCAGTACAGTTCTTCTGTTGGTATCAGGGAAATGGGTATTACCGCCATCAATAATAATATCGCCTTTGTCGAGGATTGGGATCAGAGTGTTGATCATGTCATCCACAGCACTGCCCGCTTTAACCATTATCATTATTTTTCGCGGCCGTTTCAAAGATTTTATCAGTTCTTCTATTGAATGGGCTCCTATAATCTTTTTGCCTTTTGCCCTGCCAGCAAGAAAATCATCGACCTTCTGAATTGTCCTGTTATAAACACTAACCTGAAAACCCTTGCTTTCCATATTAAGCACCAGGTTTTCACCCATTACTGCCAGACCTATTAATCCGATATCCGATAGAGTATTCATAATTGATAGAATTATTTTAATTCGTTTCTATTTTTCTGTTTTAAACCCACCCCTAACCACTCCTTCGCTTTCGCGTACCTTCAGCCATCGGCAGTCGAGGTCGGCCTACGGCTGACGAAGACAGCGAAGCAAAGCCAGGAGGGGATCAAAAGATTTTCCATTACATCTTTAATCCATTAAGCCTTTGTGCCTTTATGCCTTTTTACCTTAATACCCTTATAGTATTCCTTTACCACCTCATCCATCACCTTACTGGTTCTCGCAGCAGAAACGCCTGTACTTACAACATTCCCATTTCCGGAAAGTGCTTTTACAATCTGTTCGATAAGATAATACTGAATGTTTTCAGGTCTCTCATTTATAAATTCCTGACGTCCGTTTCCGTTAATAAGAACAATGGGTTCGTATGTAAATGTAGAAGTTTTTATAATCCCTTTTTCACCTGCTATCTCAAATGAATCCCGGTTCCCTTCGCGCGAGACACTGAATGACCAGATGCCTGTCGCGACTATGTTGTCCCTGAAAAGAAAGCTGGCCGAAACAAAATCCTCAGCTTCATAAAAATGAGCCTGGTTCACTGCAATAGATGATACTTTTTGAACAGGTCCAAACATATAATCGAGGTAATCAAGCTGATGTGATGCAAGGTCAAAAAAATGTCCTGCACCGGCGATTTCAGGCTTTACCCTCCATGGAAGCATGCCAGCTTTTTCGTCTTCTGAAGGAAAATTAAATATCTGGAAATTGACAAATCTGGGTTTTCCTATCTCTCCTCTCTCAATAAGGTTTTTGATCTTTAAGAAACCCGGAAGAGTTCTGCGATAATAAGCAACGTATACAGGTAATTTATATCTTTCTGCTGTTTTATTGATCCTGACACATTCCTTGTAATTTAATGCCATAGGTTTTTCAATATAAACAGGTTTGCCTGCCTTAAGTGCTTTTATTGCATATTCTGAATGATAACCGGGAGGTGTTGCAATATATACTGCATTAATCTCACTGTCATTTATCAGGTCGTCAGCGTTGGAAAAGAACTTTGGGACATTATGTCTTTTAGCATAGTCTTCTGCAAGTTCTGCATTTCTCCTCATCACTGCAACCAACCTGGAATCATTTACCTTATTAAAAGCCGGTCCGCTTTTTAGTTCAGTAACTTTTCCACATCCTATTATTCCCCAGTTAATCATTTCAGCTTATCATATGAAGCCCACAATCCTACTGCAGGATTTGAAATGAAGTATATTTCTTCACCGCCGGCCAGTCTGTTTACACCCTCATGAAGCTTGTCAGGGTTATATTTCTTCAACATCACTTTCAGATCGGCATATTTGAAGTTGACTGATTCTATTTCCTCCCTTGTAAGGTAGCCCGGGCAATAGGTTATTGAAAATCTGCCTTCGGAACTTCCATGGATGAGATGTGCTGCGGCACTTAGATTATCCATCATCTCCCTGTTTTCATCAAGTGATTTCAAAGTGGAAGTGGTTCCTCGATATCCATATTTTCTTATCAGCCGGTCAATCTCTTTATCCTCCCCAAACTCTTTCAGTCCAGGTGCAAGAATTATCAATTCCCCTTTATCAGCCATGGCCATTCTTGTTCTGTATATACTCTTGTTTCCCAGCCATGTGCTTTTATATTCGGAGGGATCAAGAAATACGACTGTTTTTTTCAAAGGCTTTTCAAGAACTGTAAAATTTACTTTAATTGAAAGGTCAGCAGCCAGCCTGAATACTTCGTAATCATCCCCGATGAAGAGACCCCTGATGACTAGCTTCCCGCCTACATCACGGCCTATTACCGTGTGAACATACACCACAGGTAGTCCTGGAATGAATTTTTCAGATGCATAATTGAGAAGCTTTCTTACAGGCGTATCTGCTTTTCCCATCATCCTTTCCATCCCATATACTGCACCAACAAAGTGACTCTTGTTGATACCTTCGGGACCGCCGGTTCCAACAAACAGGTTCTTATTATAGTTCGCCATTCCCACAACCTCATGGGGGACCACCTGTCCGACAGAAAGTATCAGATCGTGTTTGCCGTTCATGACAAGCTTGTTAAGCTGGGCCGGCCAGGAATAGTTCAATTTACCTTCGGTAATTTCTGATATGAATTCTCCGGGCACAATACCAGCTGTAACTACATCATTTCTCCAGTCATGTACCCTGAAAAGATCCCTTGGCACACCTTTATACATTTCGGCAATTTCTTCTTCTGTCATGGGAGAATGAGTGCCGAGAGCAGGCAGTATGTCACGGAGATTTTCCTTGTAATAATTATAAACTAACGTGGTAATATCTCCTGACCTTGAATGAAATCTCGTAAAATCGGGTGGTACAACAAGTACCTTTTTCCTTGGTCCAAGTTTTACAAGCGCGGCATAAACACCGTATTCGAGATCATTTTTACCAATTACTGTTTTTTCAGAACCAGACTGATAGTAGATCATTGCTTTGCATCTTTAGATTTATTTGTGGTATTCTCTTACATCCCCCTGACCCCCTTCAAAGGGGGAATCTTATTGCCCTTTGCCTTTCGCCCTTTGCCCTGTGCCTTTCAGACTCCACTGTAGGCACTGAATCCTCCATCCACAGGAATGATTACCCCAGTAACAAATTTTGAAAGATCCGATACCAGATACAACAGTGTTCCGGTCAGATCATCAGGTGTACCAAATCGTTCCATGGGAGTGCTGTTGAGTATTTTCCTGGCTCTTGGTGTAAGATGATCATTGGCTGTATCATCTATCATAAGGAATTTGTTCTGATTTGTCAGAAGAAATCCCGGGGCAATTGCATTAACCCTGATTCCGGCCCTTGAAAAGTGAACTGAAAGCCATTGTGTGAAATTATTAACAGATGCTTTAGCAGCTGAGTAGGCCGCTATTTTTGTAAGTGGACGGTACGAATTCATAGATGAAATGTTAATAACTACACCCGATTTCTTTTTTACCATATCAGTAGTGTAAACCATCGATGGTAAAAGAGTTCCTTTAAAATTAAGATCGAATACCCTGTCGAAGCCTTCCAGTTGCAATCCGAAAAAAGTGTCTGCAGGATTCTCGGTATCTGATCCATCCATTTTTTCTACTTTTGTGGTCGCTGCCGGAGAGTTTCCTCCCGCCCCGTTTATCAGAATGTCGATTGGCCCGAATTTCTCATTTATGACCTTTTTGGAGTTTTCAAGGGAAAATTTGTCGAGTACGCTTGCAGAGAGTCCTAATGATTGTGTTTTTGATTCTTTCTCAATATCTTCAGCTACTTTGGCAGCTGCTTCGCCATTCAGATCAATAATTACAGTCTTCACACCCTGAAATGCAAGCGCTCTGGCCATTTCGGAACATATAAGGCCAGCTCCTCCAGTAATAACTGCTATTTTCCCTTTCAGATTCAGTTCATTCATATTGCGCAGTTTAAATTTTAAATTTACTTTTCTCAGTGTAACTCTGTGTTTCTTAGTGTCACTCTGTGTAAGTTTTTGACTTTCTTTAAGTTACACAGAGGAACACAGAGTAGTCACTGAGAGACACACAGATTTAGAATCCAAAATACTCTTGTGCATTCTTATAGGATATCCCTTCAATGAGAGGTTTTATAAGTTCTTCCTCATCAGGAATAAGTCCTTTTTCTATTTGCTTTCCTACAAAATTGCATACAATTCTTCTGAAATATTCATGTCTGGGATACGACAAAAAGCTCCTTGAATCTGTGACCATACCAACAAACCTTCTAAGTAATCCGAGAGCTGCAAGATCTTTAAGATGTTTTTCCATTCCTT
>Ga0208980_10001485_pt1 | contig 14199 bp, 16 predicted proteins | sample WetSurMetagenome_3_FD_187993 | JGI IMG/M metagenome (GOLD analysis project Ga0208980, IMG submission 187993) | Wetland microbial communities from Twitchell Island in the Sacramento Delta, sample from surface sediment Aug2011 Site A1 Bulk (version 2) | ecosystem: Environmental > Aquatic > Marine...
TGTCACTCATATAATAACCATGATGATAAGGTTCAGGTTTCTGATTTGTATTCGGATGCAAACCGGAGAATCCGGTATACCTGGGTCCTCACCTCCCTAGAGCGAATTTTTTCCATGAATTCGACCAGACCTACTATTGCGCTGATTGGTGCATTTTCTCATTTGGAATCCAGCGGAGAAGACGGGTCCGCTATCAGTGTTTTGAGCGTTTGTCGGCGCTGGGTCTCACATTTCCCCCATTCTCCCGCTAATTCCACCATCGGAACTCTGCCTCCATAATCCCCGTAATAAAATCCGCGGTACCGAAATGGAGGCGGCATTTCTGATATCTCCAAAAACATGCACCCTGAATTAAGTTTTAAAACGATACAAAAAATGCGAAAACAAAAAAAGGGAGATACTTTTTGTTGAGGGAAACAGGTAATCAGCATAAATGCTACTGCCAATGCATACCGGGAAAAATGTACTCTATAGGTTCTAAAATCTCCAATCCCATAAAAAAATAAAAGTTCTTTTATCAGAGCTAATTTATGGCTCCTTTGGGCATTTGGTGACCGAGAGATGAATAAATTTCGATTATGTTATATGTTAACATACCACAAACTATTTTGATAGAATGTTTGGACTGCCTACTACTACTATCGTTTTGGTCGGGGGAGCATTTCTCCTGATTATCATTGCATTGCTCTACTGGGGACTTACGTTCAAGGAGACACCCTCATGATTGATCCTGTTGCAGCCGCTCTTGTTGCCATCTATTTTATCGCAATGGTCGGCATAGGAATCTGGGCTTCAAAAAAGATCCATAACATGTCGGACTATGTCGTTGCCGGACGCTCTCTTGATTTCTGGGTATTTACCTTTCTCATGATTGGTTCTGTCTGTTCCGGGATGTCCCTGCTGGGTGTCTCGGGTCTGGGTTACAAGTATGCCTGGCCTACGATATGGGAACAGCTGGCGGTCCCTCTCTCGATTGCATTCTGTATCATCTTTTTTGGCGTCAAGATGCATGCCGTTGCAAAAAAGTCCGGGTACATGACGGTGCAGGACTATCTTGCCTACCGGTTCGGGAGCGATAAATCATTGCGGGGCATGAGTGCGACCGCAGGTATCATCGTATCGATGATCTATCTTGCCGGACAGTATACAGCTATAAGTATTGTCCTTATGTGGTTGTTCGGGATTCCCCACTGGATAGCACTTCTGATCGGAGCAGCAATTGTGACCCTCTATACCGTTATCGGGGGGCTCTATGCAGTTGCCTGGACAACCCTCATTCAGGGACTCATTTTGATACTTGGTGTCCTTATCATGGCTCCCATCGTCATAATGGCAGCCGGTGGATTCACTCATATCAATGAAGTGATGGCAGCGGTCAACCCGACAAATGTTGATCCGTGGGTGACTGGTGCCGGGGCTGTTTTCACCCCGGAATATATCTTCTCCTTTGTTCTCCTGCTCACTATTGGTCTTGCCTGCGCACCTCACGTGATCAATAATATCCTGTCGGTAAAAAATGCGAATACCTTCAAGTGGGCACCACTCGTAGCGTTCGGGATCTATGCAGTTGTGATGTTCCTGCTCAAATTTTCCGGGTTTGCCGGCATCGTTCTTGTTAATGAAGGCGTTATGCAGCTACCAAAAGTTCCGAACGCTTCTGACTTTGTCTTTGTCTATGGTGTTCAGGCAGCATTGCCCAGCATGTTCCTGTGGGGAATATTTGCGGTGATTGTGCTGGCCGCTGTTATGTCGACGACAGATCGCCTTATGCTCACCATTGGCACATACTTTTCCTGGGATATCTACAAGAAGATCCTCAAACCGGATGCCCCGGATAAACAGGTTCTCCTTGTCAGCCAGATATCAGTATTTGCTGCAGCAGCAGTGACGCTTCTTTTGGCCATCAGCCCCCCGGATATGCTTGTCTGGCTTATCTGGGCTGGTATTGGGATCATGTTTGCAACATTTGCCGTACCCATGCTCTCGGGACTGTACTGGAGACGGGCAACCCGGGAGGGGGCGCTTGTCTCCATGGCACTTGGTCTGGTTGCATCTCTCGTGTTTGGCGGAATATCCTACTTCAAGCTGGCAAAACTACCCATGCATTTTTCCTTCTATGCATTTGTCATTGCTGTCATTGCCATGATAGTTGTCAGCTTAATGACCAAACCGACCAGTGAAAAGATTCTTGATGAGACCATGACCGGGTGGTACATCCAAAAATAATTTTTTAGCGTATCCAGTGCTCTCTGGAAAACAGACTATGAGGAATGTAGTTTTTCCGGCAGGGTGAACTGACCGTAAAGCAGGAATTACGATCTGAAAAAGTAGTATAATTTTTTAAATATTTGTTAGAAGAATCCAACTTTTTTGTCTACAAGCCGCCGGAGGGAATTGAACCCTCGACCTGCTGATTACGAATCAGCCGCTATGCCGCTAAGCCACGGCGGCGCAATACCTCACAATATCGACGCATGCTCTAATAAAATATGCGTTTCAGGAATACCCGCTCAGTGTTGTAACTTTCTCGGAACCCTGAGTCTCTTTTGGGGGAGATATGGTGCCGAATTTTAACTCATAGTCAGCAACAGTCTTTGTCAATACACCAAGGAGATTTTTTGCATGGGCCGGTGTAATAGAGACAATTGCCTTAGCCCGTGCCTGGTTCACCTGCGGGAGCTGATGGAGAAACATGAACGTGAACTCGTCATCCTTATAGGCAATCTGGATCATGTTGCTGTACACCGGGTCGAGTGTTGGGGGAATATTGACTGATATTTCCTGTCCTGTCATGATGATCAGGTTTGCTTTACCGGAATGAAATATGTTGGCTATAAAAAATTCCTGATACTTATTACCTCATTTGCGAATAATATCGATTCAATAGGTATAATCCACCCGGTTCCCTACGCTTGTATGAGGGGATATCCTGAAAGAAAACAGGGACTACGTCGCAGTATCGGATCTGATCCGGGTGCATGCATGCCCGGTACGGTATTACTACGAACGAAACGATCCCATCACTGAATCAGGGAGGTACGCGGTCTGTAAACAGCTCTCCTATCATCTTGGCGGCCCTCTCGATTCAGACATTATCTGGAGTGAGGTAATCGCGGTTCGCCCGGATATAGATCCTAATCTGCGTTCGTTTCTGGATACCTGCGTTACTTCCTGCAATAAAACATACTGGATGCCGGCAGCTCAATCTGATGTGCGGGTAGTTTCAGAAAAACACGGCATTGTTGGCATGGCAGACCGTATAGCTGATGATGGCACCTATTCCATCATACGGGCTGCCGGTGCTATGCCTTTTGGTACATATGCAGCAGACCGGTTACGGATTGCATGCATCGCGTTCTGTATTGAGGAGATGACCGGAAAAGAAGTGACTGGCGGGAATGTGGAATATATTCCTGATGGAATCTCACGATTTCATGCTGTCCAGCCCCGGGACCGTCGTCAGGTTATTGCCACCCTGCACAAAATCCGGGCAATCCGGAAAGGAGAACTTCCACGGCACCCGTTAAACGCTCCCTGCAACCAGTGTAAATACAAAGAGCGGTGCGAGAGCAGTAGTGGACACCGGCTGTCGGAGCTGTTGTGAACAGGGTAATTCTCCTTTAAAAAAAAGACAGGTTACTTTATGTGGTTCCCACCGGTCAAATAAACACCACGGTGAACACACACAATTCCGCTGCATTTTGAACACTTTCCGGTGGATTATATGGACGAATTGTGCAGTTCTATTGCATTTCCTTTCCGGTGACCAGCACCCATCACACCTGTTTCTCTCCCGAAGAAAAGCTTTACAAATTGCACATGTCATGCCACAAAGGGCAATGAGTTTTGTTTTCAATGAGATCTCATTCCGGATTGTTTACTATGCAGATAAAAAAAGCCTGAATTGCTCATCTTTTTTCAAACCTGTTCCAGCAGCGTCTTTGACAAAATATATTCTCCCCGCGCCTCCCGTGTAGTCCCTACAATAAGCCAGAGTTCATCACCATGGCGCTCGCAGATACCACACGCCTCCATGGTCTCTCCCTCAAGTGCCTGGCCGCTATAGGTGTGGGTGAATGAGAGGACCCGGCTCACTGATTCGTGCTCCACCTCATACACTGCGGGGCTGTCAAATGCAAGGGATGCATCGGTTACTTGTGCTTCTATCTCCATTTTGCCAAGTACCTTTCCTCTTCCCGTTGGTGCACCTTTAAGCGCATCATAGGAACGTGTATAGAGAATATCGAAATAGGTGCCATCGATTTGTCCGCGGTTCCATTTTCGCAGCTCATGAAGCACGAACTGGTCATACGGGATTTCAGGTTTACGCTTGTCGTATACTTTCCGCCACATGTCCGGTGAAAGCCCCTCCATATGCCCATCAACAATTCCCTGCCGGACCAGTTTCTGTGCGGTAAACCAGTGCCTTCCATAAACAACCATGTCGATATCAGATGCATCGTTCTCCAGTCCGCACAGGAGTGAACCCGTACAACCTATGGTCCCTGCAGGAAGCCTGAAAAGATCAAGGAGTTTTTTAACCCGGAGGTGTTTCCGGGCAATATGGGGAATTTCAATATCTGGTTTCAACACATTTTTTATATCCTGGATCGGGACGCGCTGGACCAGATTTGAATACTGAGGTTTGTGTTGCTCGATGAATGCATAGGCATCTTCGAAATCATATTTTTTGTATCGTATTCCCAAAGGATTCCGGCGCTCGCCAGTTTCATCAGGAACATACCTGAGAACACAGCCGACCCTCTCATCATTATCGTAGGTAGAAACCGCATAGAGCCAGCCGTCAGAGTCCTCGATAAAATCACGCAAACGGACAGGCATCATAAAAAATCAGAGTTTTTTAAGGAACGCTTCGACCGCTTCTGCCTGTGCGCCTCTGCGGAGGATTCGTTTATTTGTGAGATCTACCACCGTGCTTGGCGTACCTGGCAGCCTGCCTCCATCTATAAAAAGCTCGCGCGGTACCGTGCATTCGTCTGGTGCCTGCGGATCTTTTGCTCCGTGAAGGTTTGCGCTTGTTGCTGTGATGGGAGCATCGAATCGTTCTATGATTTGCAATGCAAGGTCATGCGCCGGCATCCTGATACCGATCATACCTGTGCCCCCGGTAAGGATATCCGGGACGAGTCTGCGGGCGCAAAGGATTACCGTGACCGGGCCAGGAAGAAAAGCCTCAATAAATGCATGAGTGTGGGGCTCAACATGGGCAACCGCGGCGAGCATATCAAAATCAGAGACAGCAATAGAAATTGGCATTCCCAGGGGGCGTTTTTTTGCTTCGTAAACTTTCAGAATTGCCTCATCAGAAAAAGCATCGGCACCGAGTCCGTAGATTGTTTCTGTAGGATAGATGATCGTCCCGTCATGCATAAGCACAGATACTGCTTTTTCGATGATATCCATCTAGAACTCACGCCCACGGACCCGGTTGATGTCGAATACCGCTTTGCTGCTGATATGCATTACTGCAAAAACTCCTGCCTGGATTGGATCGGTTACCACGAGGTCAGCATGTTCGGGCACGGTTCCCGCCATCTTCAGTGCAATGACCGGGATCCCGGCTTCACGGACCCGGTCTACAGCTTTTGAAATCTCGCCCCCCATAATCGAACCTGCGAGAACGAGAATTGATGCACGGGGAAGCCGTGCAACTGCATCCACTGCGAGTGCGAGGGTCCGTTCACCGACGAGTGGAATAGTGTCTACCGAAATTCGTTCGCCACGGATATTGTGCCGGTCTGCTTCATTTACGGCACCAAGTGCAACCTGTGCAACCTGCGCTCCACCGCCGATGATGATAACCCTTGACCCGAAAATATGGCCAAACGGCTGGTATGCCTTTACGTTCTGTATCGAGGGAATATTGTTTAAATCCTCAATAAGCTGATCGTGATCACTACCCTTACCCGCATCATACTCGAAATAGAGCTCTGCCATTCCTGTATAGGGACCGGAATCGAACACTTCCTGGTTGATCATCACAATGTTTGCTTCATGCTCAGCAACTATAGTTGCGATATCCCGGAGGACTCCCTGGCGGTTCTCCGCGATAATCCGTATTGCACAGCGTTCGGGTTCCATTTCCATAAAACCGATGCGATAACCGGGGATCGAACCCGGGTTAGAAGCTTGGGAAGCTCCTGTCCTACCGCTAGACTATTATCGCGCAATCACTTTTCTGCTGTCTAATATTGCGTGATTTTAAAGATAAATATAGTGTTCACGCAACTAAAGCCGACCATCCAAAAAAAATTATTACTGGTTCAAACCCTTGGGAGGAGTAATTTCTCAGCATCGAAAGAACCTGATGAACTCCTGAATCCCTGGTGTCCCTGATGACTTTGGCTGTTCTTCAAGAAAAACCATTCAAAAATAGGAAGTCTTGTTTTTTCTCTAAAAGGCTCGATATTTTTAAGAAAGACTTGACAGCATATGTATAGTATATTTATGCAATAATTCCAACTTCTTTGAGTGAAGATTGTGAATAATCCGCAAAACAACGGTATAAAAAACAGATTGGATATGTTCCCTGTTTCAGAGAAATAACCGGAGAAGAACCTATGAAGATACGAAAAAATTTCATGTACCTTATCATTGCAGTATTCCTGCTGGCCCTAATTCCTTCCCTGCAGGCGCTTTCCGATGATAATACCGTCAAGGTAATATACCAGACTTCATTTGCCACAGATCCCCACTGGATAACGAACAATCCCTCAACCAATTACTGGGATCCGAACCTTGGAATGTACCACTTTACCAATGAACCCAGTACTGGCGGATATGCATATATCCCGGTCGATTATGAAAGAGGCTCCTTTACGTTTGAATATGATGTCATCCTGACCAGAATAGATGATGGAGCAACGTTCAGGTTCGGGTTGTCAGGAACTGAGATGGATCCTTCGAAAGGTCCTAACGTCCTCTCAATGTTTACTAATTCAAAATATGGGCAGATTATGTGGCTTCACCTGGTGACAACCGGCGGCAAGCTGCTGGAGGTGAACAGCCAGCATGCTGCAGTAGAAATGGGGCCAAATGCCTATAACGGACCAACGGTAAAGTATGAAGTAAACAAGACCTATCACGTAACCATAAATTACGATGATGATCAAAAAACACTCAGCATGAAGGTCAAAGATTGGTTAACCGGAAGGGAGATCTGGAGCTATTACCTGAACACTGCAGAGAACCTGAACGGCATGAACAGGATATACACGGGCTCCAAGGGTGATTACGGAATGATGGGTATTTATGCAGAGGGCAATATCGATAATGTCCGGCTTACTGAACCTGTAGCAGTGACAATCCCATCAACAGAAGCTACCAAAGTAGTCTCAACCACAACCCTCCCTCCAAAAACACCGACCACAAAATTAACGACCGTTGTGCCGACATCCTATCCTGCCGGTACACCCACATCACCTTCTGCCGGGTTCCTTGCAATTGCCGCGCTTGGCATTATAGGTTTGTGCGGTGTTCTGGCAGGGAAGAAAAAGAACTGAAACCTTTCATTTTTAAAAAAGAATATTTTTGCTTTTAATGTATGATTGCAGAGGGATAAGGATCCCTCCTTCTCTGGAGTGAGATCTTTTTTGAACGTTCCTTTGTTGTCTTTAAGTATGGGGTTTTAATCTGGTTCGATGTGCATTGGATGGGTCGGTGACACCCCGAATGCCTTTCGTGTATCACCTGATTATATAATATAACGGCAGGTCCTGATAAATACGCAAAATCATATTGGTTGAACTATTGAACCAGTGAGTTACAGCAAAGAACAAACAGGAATGATACTACTGGGAGAGAATATAAACCGTTACGACCTTATAGTCTATTTACTATAGGGTTATGGAAAACAAATCAAATGTAACCATGGAGGAGTGCTATGAATCAAGCGGACAAAAGTCCGACAATTATAATTCGTGAAGATTCAGACTCACTGGAGGAACTGTCAGAGTATCTCGATGTGCTCTCAAGTAGTGCACGGCTCAGAATATTGAAATTTCTCGAAAAAAAGCCCCGTGATGCCCGGTCCATTTCAAAGGAAATAGAAACCAGCTATGAAAATACTAAAAAACATCTTGACAAGCTCCTGAGTGTAGGTGTGATAAAAAAAGAGGCAGGACTGGGAGCCCCCACATCAAAAGGCATTCACCCGGTCTGGGAATATTCAATAGTACCCGGTGGGCTTGAAGCAATCATAAGGAATCTGGGTCTTTTTTCCAACACGCGGGTACAGATCATGGGAAGCGATATTTCCCGTCGTTTGGAAGAGGTAAAAAACACCCTTTCCAAAGAGGTTTTAGGAAATATACCTACCGCTATTGTACTTGGTGGTCCTGATGATGGGAAAGTGTTCATGCTGAAACATGATCAAATCCGTATCGGCAGGATCGATCCCGAGAATCAGGCTGCGTTTTCTCCTGACACTGATATCGTCTTCTCTGATGGTTATACTGCGGTCACCCGGGTATCAAAACCTCATGGCAGATTTCTTCATAATAACGAGGGCTGGCACATAGAAGACTGTGGGAGCACGGGAGGGACCAAGCTCAACACCAGGCGCCTTGAAAAAAATACACTTATTTCCCTTCATGATGGAGATCTGATTGAGTTCTCCAAAGGAATATCCGGAGTCAAACTTCTTATCATCATCCCGCAGAATACCTGATACAACCATAGATTAATCTTTTGTCGTAATGGCAGAGAAAAAAATATCACAAACTCTAATTCAACAAAAAATAAGATACTACAATTGCTGCCTATGATTCCGGTACACCGCCTCGTATGCTCCCTGGCTATCATTACTCTTATTTTAGTTTTCAGTATACCTGCAGCAGATGCCTCAGAATATACCGTTGCTCCTACAGGTGCCGGATTTACCAGCATCCAGGAAGCGATTAATCAGGCATTTCCCGGAGATACCATTCTGGTGAATAGCGGAACCTACAGGGAAAATCTCCTGCTCAATAAAACGATAAATCTTATCGGCGTTGACAGCGGAAGCGGGGCACCAATAGTAGAGCCGGCGAATCAGGGAAACGCGATGGAAATTCTTTCCGATGGATGCAGAGTTGAAGGATTTACCTTTCAGAACATTGATGTATTCAATGGAATACGCATCAAGTCCAGTGAGAACACTATCAGACGCAATACATTCCTGAACTCTGCCAGCGGAATCTTGCTCGAGTCAGCGATGAAGAATACCATTTATGGCAACAATATTACCAACAACAGCCGGTTCGGAATATCGCTTGAATCCTCAAGTAATAACCTGATTGAAGAAAATATCGTGTCAAAAAATACGATCGGGATCCAGCTTGACGAGTATTCTCTCTCAAACCAGATATTCCGGAACAATTTTGACAACCCGCAGAACGTAATTTCCAAGAGTGCCACATCGGTCTGGTCTTCTCCCAATCCTTTTACGTATACCCATCTTGGTCTTTCTGAACAGAGCAATATGGGTAATTATTGGAGTGATTACCACGGAAAGGATAAAAATGTAGATGGGATTGGAGATACGCCGTATGGTATCATGATTGGGGCAAATCCAAAAGCGATCCTTGAATCCTACCAGAACATTAAAGATGAATTTCCTCTGATGGATCCATTACCGTTTTACTACGAGGTTTTACCTGTCGCCGGAGGGGTGATTACTTCTCAGCCAAAGGTTCTGCCGACTTTTCCCGTGATTGGACAAACGGCGTACCCTGCCACTATCACTCCTGAATCTACACAGACTCCCGTTTCAACGCCCCCACCATCTGCCGATAAAACCGGTAATGGTCAACCTACAACCTTCCTTCTGGCAGAACTTATTGTGCTGCTGGTTGCAGGTGCAGTAGTGTTAATCATCTTCAGGCAGCTGAAGCATAAAGAAAGCAAGCAGGAGGCCCTGCGTGATAGCAAAGAAAGAACCTCTCCGCAAAAGATCTCAAGGACTTCCCCACGGGTCGGCACTGCTGCAACAATCCCTGAAACAGGTACGGTAGTTCCGGGCACATCCAGGACCTTCACATCAGTTGCGGAACAAATGAACTTCTTCCCGAATGAACTGGAGAGTAAATATACCGAGATTAAATATATCGGACGAGGCGGTATTGCGTGGGTTTTCTCTGCTCGCCGGAAATCAGATGCAATGATGGTTGCAGTGAAAATCCCGATAAGTTTCGATGAAATGACCGGGAAATCTTTTTTAAACGAGATTGCGGCATGGGAGACCCTGCGGCATCCAAATATTGTAAAAGTTACGGCCGTCAATATCCTCCCTGTTCCCTTTGTTGAGATGGAGTATGTACCAGATGCTCTCGAGTCGATCGAGAAACCAATACCTGTCTGGAAAGCGGTGCACCTTATCAGAGGTATAGCGGATGGTTTGAAATATGCCCATCAGCAGGGTTTCATTCACCGGGATATTAAGCCGCACAATATCCTTCTTGATAAAGACTTCGTTCCGAAAATCACCGACTGGGGGATGAGCAAGGTACTTGCAAATGAAGTAAAAAAGTCCAGCATTGCAGGTTTCTCACTTTCCTATGCCGCTCCCGAACAGGTCTCTCCCTCAGAGTTTGGAAGGACTGATGAACGGACCGATATCTACCAGCTGGGTGTAGTCTTTTACGAACTGGTAACCGGCTCGGTTCCGTTTGGGGGCGAGAGTATTGTTGAAGTCGGAAATGCGATTTTGAGGGAGCAGCCTATTCCCCCATCAGAGTTTAATTCTGATGCGGCCGTCGTGGAGAAGATTATCCTGAAATGTCTCGAAAAAGATCCGGCCAAGCGCTACCAGACATCGGCAGAGCTTCTCGATGCACTCTACGGGTACCTTGATGAGGAAGATGAATGACCCTGTTTTTTAGACATTCATCACTATAAATTGCAATTTCAGGGGATAATTACCATGACATTGGGAAAACAAATCTACGAATCTGCGATCTGTGGTCACTGTGAGGGGATAGGGTGCCTCTACTGCAACAAGACCGGAGTCGTGCTTGTGACAGCACCTAAACGCCAGTGCCTTTATTGTGGGGGTGTCGGGTGCATCTACTGCGGATTTACGGGCTGGGCTGGGCTGAAGGGAAAGTATGAGTGAGTGCATATCCCAAATTTTTAGCGGAATTTCCCCTCTACTCTGCGTGGAATTACACACTCCTCGAATCGTTTAGCAAAGTACCGATCAGTCATGCCAGCGATAAAGTCCCGGACCAGCTCGGCGCAGGTAGCATACTGAATATAATTCCGGTTGATCCAGTTTGTGTCAATAAAATCAGTAAAAATTGCTGCATCCCTTGTATTTTTTTCAAGATCTTTAAGGCAGTTTGTAAACAATGTTGCATACATCTGCTTCACTTTTTCCCGCTCTGTTGTAAGTTTTTTGTTCTCATAGATATGGATTTGGGAAAATTGGCGCAGTTTAATGAGTGCATCTTCTACCTCAGGACTGTACGAGATATATCCCGTATCCTCGGTATCACTGTTTTCAAGCAGGTCGTAAATCAGGGTATTGATAATTTCCCTGTTAGATTCGCCAAGCGTATCCCTGCACTCCTGGGGAAGGAGTGTTAAGCTCCCGATCAACCCAACCTCCCGTGCGTCCTGCAAATCCCTGCCGATAAAAGCGATGGTGTCGGCAAACTTAACGACACATCCTTCCAATGTCATCGGAGACTTTGTACGTCTGCCATCTGCATTATCCTGAACTTTTTTGTCAAATGCCAGCCATGTCGCACAGGGTTCCGGAGAAATTTTTATATCATCAGCTTCCCCGTTGTGGCAGAGTATTCCGTCCAGCACCTGCATGGTCAGGTCACAGTCTTCGATCCTGTCGAGAAATTGCACGCTCTGAACGTTATGGAAGAATTTTCCAATCCCGAATCGTTCACAGAGCTCCGATAAGCAGGTTTCCCCATAATGCCCGTACGGGATATGCCCTATATCATGGCCAAGGGCAATTGCCTCAATGAGATCCTCGTTTAAGCGGAGGCAGCGCCCGATAGTTTTTGCGATTTTGGAAACGAGCTGGACGTGGATGACACGATGAGTGATATGATCGTTGTCTACAAGAGAAAAGACCTGTGTCTTATCAATATATCTGGTGTACGCCCGCGTGTGGATAATACGGTCAGTATCACGGGAATAGGGGGTACGGATATCTTCAGGCTTTCTATTGTGCCTCCGAACAGCATCGGCACTGATCGAGGCCAACGGTGAAAGAAGTGATTCTCGCTTAGCAATATATGCCAGAATTGATGATTCCTGCCCGGGATCAAGTGAACGTTTATGATCGTGTACGGGATTCATTGACTGGACATCTTCCTTATATACCTTAATTGTACCGTAATATAAAAAGGAGCAGCGATTTTATTCAAGAATTAAGAAATCTCCTGCTGTCAGGCTTTGGGGAAGGAAAGTGAATAATCGGGGCGAACTACCAACCGGTGTAATCTCCTATATATATTCAACACGGCAGGGCGGGGACGTTCGATATAGAAATTGGTGCTAGGGTAAGGGAGAAAAAAATAGCTATGTTATGAGTTATTTTCCTCCGGTCAAGCGGGCAATTTCCTTCAAAACGGTGTTAATAAGATCGGTTATGATGCTGGTGATATCCTCGATGGGGCCTCCTGCTCCTTTAATTTTGATTTTGAGACTCTGCTGCTGGAGGTATCCCCCGCTTCTGCCGTTTATTGTAACCTCGGTAGTCACTCCGGTTGGCACATTCTGGGGGATCGTCAGAACATACGTAGATGATCGGGGGTATGGCCCCTCATAGGTTCCAAGAACAAAGTTTTTACTATATCCCATTGAGCTGACATTCATCGTGAAGTCAATCGGGTTTTTAAATCCCGGGTCAGCGGTGATGGAGATATAATACGTGATGGTATCTCCGGGACTCCCCTCAGCTGACACGGGAGAGACCGTGAACCTGTACGGGGCCTCTTGTGCAACGACGGGAACAATGCAGATTAAGAGAAATGACAGGAAAATAACTGCTTTAAGAAACGGACCTTTTTGCAGCATACAACATGATAGCGGATTTGGGTTAATAACAATTTCCCTCATTGATAAACCGCAACAATCATGCTTTGGCTCCGTGATTGATGATATTCAAATACCCCATCAATTTATGAGTACGGGACTGAATCATACCAGGACTTTGTGCAGTATCAATAAAAGGATAAATTATCGTCTGTAAGTAACATACGTCTCGCCATACTGAACGATATGTCCTTCCATTGCTCTGACTAACTGATCTTTTGTAGCTCCTGCGGCAAGATCAAGATTAATAGCCAGTCCGTAGAATTTAAAGAAGTACCGGTGGGTCTGTCCACGGGGTGGGCAGGGACCATTGTATCCAATCTTTCCAAAGCTGTTTATTCCCTGCACTGCTTTGAGCGGGAAGGTGACGAACGGCGTCTTTGGGATGTTTTCCGGGATCATCCTTACCAGTTCCACGTTCCATGCTATCCAGTGAATAAAACCCCCACTACCTGGAGCATCGGGATCGTTAACAATTATTGCGAGAGATTTTGAGATCTTTGTGTTCACTCCCCCCACCTCAATTTCCGGCGATCTATCCTGACCATCACAGCTGTAGTCTTTCGGGAGAATTTTTACAGAAATTTTTACTTTGAGTTCCTCCATACTTTTTATCCCTCCTTTACGATGGATGATACGCGGGTTGAATAATAAAAGTAGTGTGTCACCATAATCGAACCGAATGCCGGATTATCGTGAGTAGATCACGACCTTTTCACCAAACGGGATCACATACCCTTGCATCGCTTATACGAGCTCATGTTTATTGGATTTGGCTGAGAGTTCGAGTATCACGTTCAGTCCATACTCCTTGAACTGGTTTCGGATCATCTGCCCATGCGGGGAGCAGTGACATGCATACCCGATTGTCATATAATCAGCGATGCCCTGTACTGCAGAGAAGGGAAAATTAACGATTCGTTTGTGGGGTATACCATGAGGAATTTTCAATACGGGGGGAATGTTCCAGATAATCCAGGGGTGAATCAACAGCAGGATTTTTCGAAAGGATTGAAAACCATAATGGTTACAGATACCGCTTTCAACACCTGATAGTGATTTCCGGAAAGAGATTTTCTCCATCACAGATATACCGTTTCGGGAACTCCAGGAAATCCAGTGAAACAACAAGACGTTCCA
>Ga0208980_10001486_pt1 | contig 14190 bp, 11 predicted proteins | sample WetSurMetagenome_3_FD_187993 | JGI IMG/M metagenome (GOLD analysis project Ga0208980, IMG submission 187993) | Wetland microbial communities from Twitchell Island in the Sacramento Delta, sample from surface sediment Aug2011 Site A1 Bulk (version 2) | ecosystem: Environmental > Aquatic > Marine...
TGTATCGAATCCTTGTCTGGTAAGAAAGACTTCTATCCAAACAATGCCCTCCGGGGCATTCGCTTTGTCTATCTTCAGAAATAATTTACCATTTTGTTGATCATCACCATCTGGTGAGGTCGGTTCATTTGGATTGCAGCTAGTGAAGAAGAGTATTAACAAAAAGGCGCTTAATAGTGTTAAGTTCTTCATATTAAACCTTTAATGATTTTTTTTTACCAGAACAACTAAATTACATTCAGCAAATATTCGCTATCTACTTTGTTACAAACCCAATTTTGTAAGGAGCGCTAGAAGAAAATCCTGTATAATAAATTCTGTCCTTATTATTAATTCTTATGAAAAATGGATATGCAATCTTATAATCAGCCCAATTGTTATTAGTTTGATCTTTTGTAAAAAATGGATTCGATTCGTCTTTCACCCAATTAATTGCATCTGTTGAAGTCGCTTTTCCAAAACCTGTTCCTTCTGCATTTGAAAATATCATTACATACACGTTATTGTGCTTATAAACAGAAGGATAATAGATACCTGTGCCTTCCCACGGTTGATCGAACGTTAAAATTGGATTTCCGGAGTATCGTGTCCAATTAATTCTATCATTAGATGTTGCAAGGCCTATTCTTAGATTAGGCAAATACCTCATATAGTAATACAAATAATATGTACTATCTATTTTTATTACTGATGAAGGACCTATTTGATATTCCCAACCTGAAGTGCCCATAAGAACAGGCTCCGGATGTTTTGTCCAATTCATACCATCAACCGATTCGGCAAAACCGACATCCCATCGTCCATAAGGATCAGACCAACCAGAATAAAACATATAGTAATATCCATTTTCATACATAACTGCGCCGGGATGTACTGCTAAATCATCCCAGGTACCCGGTACTCCAGGAGATAATACAGGATTAGGGTAAGGTCTTGTCCAATTTATACCATCGTTTGACTCAGCATACATAACATACTTGTGATTCCCTCCAGCATCACCGAGGTACCACATTTTATAAACACCATTAATCAGAAGTATGTTGGATTGTCCAACGCCATGAGATTCATGGTAACTTCCTGATGGAGATAGAATAGGATTACCACTATAGTCAGTCCAATTTCCATCGGAAGGTATACCCCAAGTAACCCAAATATAAACGTTACCAAAGCCAGCACCGGTTGGCTCTAAAACTAAATTTACCTGTGTAGTGAAACCAGCAAAAATTTGAATATCAGTTTCACCGGTGTACAAAACCATATTTGTGCTGTCACTTGCATCTACCTCAATATGCCATTCACCGGCTTGAATATTCTCCAGTAAAACATCAGCGGTAGAATCAGATAGTAAGTTCATGGTTCCTGAGATTGTATCGAATCCCTGTCTGGTAAGAAAGACTTCTATCCAAACAATGCCCTCAGGGGCATTCGCTTCGTCAACCTTCAGAATTAATTTACCAGAATCGTTTTCATTTTCATCAGGTGAAGTAGGTTCATTTTGTGTGCAATTGAGAAGTGAAAAAAGAATAAACAAACTACTTAAAACTTTTAAGTTTTTCATAGTTAACCCCATTGATTTTAAATTAATTATTAATGAACTAAAATCTGGGTTAAAATTAAATTAATTAATTTTTAGAGTCAATTTGGCTGAGAATTATCAAGAATTGCCAAAGAACAAACATTACGTCAACTTTTTCTGAAATCCACTATTAATGAAGTATAATGAGGGATTCCGTCAGAATTTCTTTTATCATTAATAAACGACCTCAATACAAACCCGTTTTCATCATTTGAATAACCCGAATGAAATTTCCCAGTTTCATCCCAATATTCGACTAATATAGCTTTAAACTTCTGAGCAGAAAATAATTTTGATAAGGATAAATAATTGAAAAGATTTTTATGATCGTGCGCTCCCTCTCCTGTTCCACCTGGCTTTACTTTATCAATATATTCTTTATCGCTATGAAAACCGTCGGGAACTGCGATTCTAATATTAATATTCTCAGATGAATATTTGTGAAAATTTTCAATCATTAATTCTAATTCTTGGTTTGTTAAATGTTCTAAAACATGTTCTGCTAGGATTCTGCTTATCTTTTTTTTCTTGAAATATTTCTTGAAGTGCTTCTCATTAGTTACATCGAGTGTAACAATATCAGTGGGGAACCATCCTTTGTATTTTGTAGGTCCGGCACCCACAATAATTTTAATATCGTTAGTAGTTGCGAGATATAGGTACCAGTTTAATTTTTTCCAGATACGAATGAATGGAATTAGTCTTCTATAAATAAATTGTTTAAATCCCTTGTACATTTTTATTAAATATTTACACAGTTTATATCGTTATAAAAAACAGTTGTGCATTTTCTAAAAAATATTCCTGGTGCTATACCAGAAAAATTAAGTTGTTGGAATCCATTTTTTACTAAAAATGTTATTCCTTCCGCATAATCATTCCTTTCGGAATCATCTAAAATAATTATACCACCTTTCGAGAGGTGTCCTACACTAACTTTTATACATTCGTTCCTAAATAAACCGTCAATAATAATTATATCAAACTTTCCATCTTCACTTAATGGCTGAAGATAACTACTGACTGTTTCTGATGAAACTAATTTTATCTCGACATTTGATTTCTTTTTGCTTAAAATACTTTGGAACCAGTTCTCATTATGTTCAATAGCAGTAACTTTATTAACCCTTTCAGCTAGATAAAGCGTTGAATTTCCGCTTCCAAATTCAAACACATTTAGTATTTTACTTAAACGGTTAGAAATAAATTCTATAGCTGAATAAGTGAACCAGGGAATAGGTTTCAAATCAACATCTAATGGTTCGCCAGATTTAAAGGATTCAAACCAGCCTGTTTCTACAAGATAACCGAATGAACGAAAAGAAACCAAAGAAAAAAACACTTTTGGTTCAATCAGCAATTTAAATACAGTCTTAATTTTTTCTTTTTTTGTTAAAGACATTCATCAAGTATTGAAATAGTGTAATGAGAAATATTGATTTAAGGATCATGCTAAACTGAACAATAAACCTTTTATGAAATGCAAGTGAAAATATAATTAAAGAATAAGATATCAAGGTTGCAACTGCAGAACCAATTATTCCATACATCGGAATCAGAATCAAGTTAAGAATGACATTTAATACCATTCCAAAAAAGTTTCTACTAAAAGTCAGCTTGGTTAAGTTCTCATTAATTAGATACTGACTGCTTGCTACACCCAAAAAAACCGCAACTCCAGCCCATATATAAATTGTTAAAACCGGTGCTGCTGGTAAAAATTCATTACCAAATAATAATAGAATTAATTGATCTGAAAAAATTGTAACAGGTACGGCTATCCCGATGGCAAGCCAGGTTAGAATATCATAGAGCTTCTGCATGCGGTTGTTGTAAAATTCTTCGCTGATATTTTTAGCGTTTACAATTGCCGGAAAAATTGAGTTGCATAAAGTAACCGGAACAAAATACCACGCTTCGCTCAGCCTGACCGCTGCAGCATAATATCCTACGGCTTCTTCACTCATCATAATCTTTAACATTATCTGGTCAATCCTAACATAAATCATAACAACTATCCCTGATAGAGCTAATGGCCAGGAATCTTTCAGGAGTGAGGAAGCAATATGTTTTGAATACTTCCAGTCGAAGATTGATAGTTTGTAATGTTGATAAACTAGAATTAGTCCGACAGCTAAAGCTGCATACTCAAATACCACAGCGTACACGAAATAAATCAGTGGAGCTTTGATCAGAATAAATATTACTTTCAATGCTGATGAAAGAATAACCGAGGCAGACAAAGCATAAGCATTATATTTAGCTTTTACTATTCCTCTGAAATAATATTCAATCACTGAGAATGACTGGAACAAAAACGATCCGGAAAGTATTAATATCAGAATGGCTGTATAGGTTTCTTCACCCGTAAGAAATAATACAACTGCGATTATAATTATTGCAGAGATACTGCCAGCTATTCGTAGGAAAAAGACTGTGCCGTTAATTTCATCCTTCTTATCCGGATTCTTAACTATTTCCCTTGTTGTGATTGCTTCCAGACCTAATGTGCTTAAAGAGCCGAATAACCAGAAGAAACTTAATGCGTAGCTGTAAAGTCCGAATTCTTTTGGTCCCAGGTATCTTACAACAAAAATGGTAACAACGAAAGAAACTACAATACGCACAATTCTTTCGAAGAAGAGCCAGGATGTGTTGGCTAAATATTTTTTGAATGAATTAGAAGAGAAATCTATCTTCGTTTTTATATTTCCCTGCGACTCATTCAACTTTTAGTTTTCTCCGCGAATTTTTTTCTGATATTTAACACTATACCAAAAACTAATCCGAGCATAATAATAGAGCTGAACGTAAGTGAAAGGTATTTAGAAATAACAAAAGATTCCGGCAGATATGTAAATTCTATTTTATGATTTCCTTTTGGAACTTCAATCCCTCTGAATCCATGGTTAGCACGATAAATTTTAGTTTCTGCTCCATCAATAAAAACTTTCCAGCCGGTATGAACTTTGAATAATTTGTAATCAGTCTCTCCTGTCATATAAGTATCACCTAAAAATAAGAAGTTGTTTCCGCTGGCATTTACATCAAGCTGAATAAATTCATCATCAAACTTTCCGATTCGAACATAAGAGGTGCTGTCAGGTGCTTCGATACCTGCAACTTCTTCTTCTGTAAAAGCGATATATGCAGGATCGAACTGGGTATTCTTGACCATATTTATAATTTCTAATCCTGATTTTTTTGCAACCTGATTTACAAAATAAGCTCTCGGCAAAGCATTCCGATTTAAATAAACAAAGGTTTTATTTCCTGAGTAAACAAGCTGCAGATCTGGTGAGTTAACTTCTTTATCTAAAACTATGTATTTAACATTAAGCATTCTCCAGAATGTTGGATTAGCTGGTGAACCAAGAACATCATAATAATCCTGTATTGCACGCGGCTTTATTCCCGAATAACCGTAGATATCATACATCAAAAAGTAAGAGAGATAATTTGAGTTTTGATTTAGTGAACCGATTGAGCCATCCTGTTTCAAATTTAAAACTCTATAAACCGATTTGTCACCAAGATTCTCGATTGCCTGTATATAATCAGGTTTGTTAAAGAGTTGTTCGATGCTTGAATTATCAATGAAAGTTTCTCCACGGTAATTAATCCTAAAAAGATCAATTACCACTAAAACTGTAATTGCTATAACCATTAGGTCCGCACTCAATTTTTTCTTCGTAAAAGCGAATGCAAGTCCAAATGCTGCAGCAGTGAAGAAGAAAGCAAGACGAATATCAGAAACAAACATATCACCCATATAATCATGAATTGCCTGAAGTCTTGCTCCTTTTTCTGGATTGCTTGCTGCTCTTGCGATGAACCAATCTTTTAATGGAGATCCAAGTAACAATGTTAGCACAAAAATGCCGCCGAAGACATAAAATGTGTTACGAATTATTTTTGCGATTTTCTCATCCGGATTTTCTTTCAATGAAATAATCTTAACTAATCCTAAACCTGCAAGTATGGGAAAGCTTAGTTGAACCAGAACAAGTATCATTGAAGGTACTCTGAACTTGTTAAAGAACGGGAAGTAATTAAACATCAGATCATATAAAACGGGGAAAGTACTTCCAAATGAAATCAGCAAAGCGATTAGAGAGAGAATAGTAAAAAATCTCACCAAAGGATTTTTCCAATCTACTATCATAGAAAAGAGTGCTAGGAAGAAAATTATTACTCCCATATACATCGCGACATCGACAAAAGGCATTTGACCAAAATAAGTATTCACTTCTACAGGTTGATTTTGTGAAAGCGGACCTTGATAAGTCGATTTACCAAATCCATAGTATGAAGGGATTATAAAAGTCAATACTTCTCCCGGAGAAAAAGACCAGTTTGTTGCATACTTGTAAAAATCTGATTCGGTTTGTTCTGTCGGACCAGTTTCTTTTTCAAGTATACTTTCTGTTCCTCTTGTTGAGAAAGGAGTATATTCGTAAACCTGAGTTAGATTATCTGATTGTATTAGTAAGCCAATCACCACTGCTAAAATAAAAACAGCCAGCGATTTTAAAAGTTGGTTTGTAAGTAGCTTATCTTTTATTCTTAGCGATCTGAAAAAGAAATAGATGAAATAAATCATCACTGCAAAAAAAATGTAGAATATAATCTGAACGTGCCAGCCAAGGAACATTGCATCCATAAAAAAGATGAGTAGAAATACTTCTAGCCATTTGATTCGTTTCTGAAAGTTGAATAGTAGCAAGAAAAGAACCGGAAAAACCCACAATGATGTCAGCTTTGTTACATGTCCAATAAAAAGAAAGACAATTAAACCTGTACTGAATGAAGCAGCAAGAGCAACTAACAAACTCGTGAGTTTATTTTTTGTTTGTAAATAAAAAAATACAAACATTGTGTAAGCAAGTGCGAGTAGGTAAAAAGTCCATTTAGCATAGTCAACAACGAATGGACTGCAGAAGATATCCCGAATACCATTAATGCTGACATAAACGAAGTTAAACCACTTAAACCCAAGAGAAATAGCATAAGCAGGCATACCACCAAATACATAAGGATTCCAAAGAGTGTACTCTCCATCGTGATTTTCAACAAAAGTTTGCGCACTCATGCTGGTTATAATATCACCAGATTGAAATGTCTTTCCTCCAAAGTAAAGCGGAGAAAAGAAAATCAGAAATAAAACAAGAATTACCAGAGCAAAAATCGGTATGTGAAATTTCTCAGGAACGTATTTGCTTAAGCTGAATGTTGAGAAAAATGTTGGCTGTGCTTCTTTGGTAGTCTTTATGGATTTAGTAGTTTTTTTTGTTGACATATTATTCCAAAAATTTTTATTCTTTTTTTGCGATAAAATTTATTCCCGAACCGGTTTTACTCTCGCTTGTAAAATCCAGGTTCATCATTATTAAAGTAAATGGAAATGTTAACAGATAATATAAAGGTAAAATTAGAAGAAATAGTTTTGAGATGTTCAGTAAAAGCATTGGATACTTTATTCCAAGCCGCCAGGCTTTGTCACCCCAAAATCCGTAAGTGTATCTGGATTTATAAGTAGAAAATCCAAGTGGATGAAGTTTTGATTCAAGGTCTTCTTTTGAGTAACCATCTCTTGCGTGTTCACCAATAAAACTTTCTTCTTCACAATCGTGTACATCACTTCCGCCAAAAACTGATGGCGAATTTATTAAAAGATATCCGCCTTTTTTTAATGAGTTATAGAAATTCCGGAAAACAGTTACATCATCCTGAATATGTTCCATAACATCAACGCATACAATTAAATCAAATTTACTCCGATGGTTGATAATTGTAAGGTCTTCGATTGCGAAAGAAATATTCTTAATTTCTTTTTGTTTGAAAAAATGTCTGCAATCATTAATCCAGTTTTCCTTAACATCAACCGCAAAAATATTGCAAGGATTAAGTTTAGTAGCCATAAAGTATGTGTACTGCCCAAAACCTGAACCAGCATCATATATCTCAATATTGGTGTTTCCGAATTTATTTCTCAGCTCTTTTAATTCTCTTCTAACATACCAGGAACGAAGAAACATCAAATCTAGTGTTTTATAAAAAAGAATTCTGAGAAAAGGAAACTTTCGGATAGTATCAGCGAAAATATTCTTTATTGGATCGTAATACATTCTAGTGATGGTTGATGGAAAATGGGAGATGGTAAATGTTGATATAAGTTATTCACTCATTTGGTTTGTATAAAAAAAATACGATACTATTAGAATTTGGATTTATCATTTTACATCTTCCGTCTTCCATCATACACCTTCCATAAATAATCTACCCCCAAACATCTTCCATCTCAACTTTTATCTTTAATTACATATTCCCTGTCGTCCATTGCATTATGTGCGATCACTTCACCAAGTAACCCAACTGCAAACAGCTGAACTCCAACTATAATCAATAACATACCGAGAAAAATCATCGGTCTGTTGCTTAAAGGAATTCCCTGAATCCATAGAGCAGTTAAGTAACCAAGAACAATAAAACCAATGAAAAATGAAAGTGCGCCAAGAAAGCCGAAGAAGTGCATTGGACGTTTTATGTAACGAGTAACAAAAGATACCGTAACAAGATCAATAAAACCTTTGAAGAATCGAGAGATTCCAAATTTTGTTTTGCCATACCTTCGCGGGTGATGCATAACGGGAACTTCAGTAACAGTATAACCTTGCCATTTTGCAAGCATCGGGATATAACGGTGAAGTTCACCGTAAACTTTTACATTCTCAACGACTTCCTTCCTGTAAGCTTTCAAGCCACAATTGAAGTCGTGGATTTTTATTCCGCTGATAATCCTCGTAACAAAGTTGAAAAATTTTGAAGATATTTTTTTTATAAATGGGTCCTGTCGCTTTTTCTTCCAGCCAGAACATAAATCATAACCTTCTTCAAGTTTTCTCAAGAGACTATGAATTTCCCCCGCATCATCCTGCAAATCTGCATCCATAGTTACAACTGCATCGCCGGTTGCTGCTTTAAACCCAACATGCAACGCAGCAGATTTACCATAATTTTTTCTGAAACTTAAGTATCTAAACCGGTTATCTGTTTTCGTAATTTCTTTTAGTTTTTGCAGTGAAGAATCTGTGCTTCCGTCATCGATTAAAATAACTTCATAATTTGTGTTCAGCCTGCTTAATGCTTTCCTTAATTCATGACTTAAAGGAGTTACAGATTCTTCTTCGTTAAAGAGCGGAATTATTATTGAAATTTTTTTGAATGAAGATCTAATTCTTTCAGGTGTTGATGTTTGATTTGGTTTATGATGGTAACGTTTTCTTCGGTTGTAGTAGCGTTTATATCCGACTGTTTGCTGCTTTTGCGAGTCCTGTTTGGCTTCCTTTTCTTCCACTTATTACGTCTTTTCTGATATAAATTTGATTGTTTGAAAACGTTGAATTTTCAACATTTAATTTTGTTTCAAAGTTAATTTAATCCTGAATGAAATACAATTTGGTACAAATGACATAAGTATTATTGAGCGGTAATATAAAATCACTGAGATATTATCAATCTTGACTTTTTTGTATAGATAACGTAAGTTTGAACTGCAAAATAGAAATCATTGTTAGGATAATAATAGATATTATTTAGGAAATTAAATGAGCTCAACAGAAGTATCAAAAATAGAAGAACTGGCGAATAAAGAATATAAGTATGGATTCGTTTCTGAGATAGAAGCCGATACATTACCCAAAGGATTGAACGAAGATATAATCCGACAGCTTTCTGCAAAGAAAAATGAACCTGAATTTATGCTTGAGTGGAGACTTAAAGCGTATAGACACTGGTTGACGATGAAAGAACCTCATTGGGCAAATGTTAAATATAATCCTGTTGATTACCAGGAAATTTCTTACTATTCAGCTCCCAAAAAGAAATCGACTCTAAAAAGTTTAGATGAAGTTGATCCTGAATTACTCGATGTTTATAAGAAACTCGGAATTTCTCTTAATGAACAGAAAAGACTGACTGGAGTTGCGGTAGATGCAGTATTCGATAGTGTTTCTGTTGCAACAACTTTTAAAGATAAGCTAAATGAATTGGGAATTATTTTCTGTTCTTTTTCAGATGCTGTTCAAAATCATCCCGATCTCGTGAAAAAATATCTTGGAAGTGTTGTTCCTTACACAGATAACTTTTATGCATCATTAAACTCAGCAGTATTTAGTGACGGGTCATTTGCTTACATTCCAAAAGGCGTAAGATGTCCGATGGAATTATCAACTTATTTCAGAATTAATGCTGCAAACACCGGACAGTTTGAACGAACATTAATTGTTGCCGATGAAGGTGCATACGTCAGTTATTTAGAGGGTTGCACAGCACCAATCAGAGATGAAAATCAACTTCACGCAGCAGTTGTTGAACTAATTGCCCTCGATAATGCACAAATAAAATACTCAACTGTTCAGAATTGGTATCCCGGAGATAAAGAAGGAAAAGGTGGTATTTACAATTTTGTTACCAAGCGTGGTGCTTGCAGAGGAATAAATTCAAAAATTTCCTGGACACAAGTTGAAACCGGTTCTGCGATCACATGGAAATATCCAAGCTGCATTTTGCAAGGTGATAATTCTATTGGAGAATTCTACTCTGTTGCTTTAACAAACAATCGTCAGCAGGCAGACACTGGAACGAAAATGATTCACTTAGGAAAAAACACTCGAAGTACTATCATCTCAAAAGGAATTTCTGCCGGAAGAAGCCATAATAGTTATCGTGGACTAGTCAAGATTGCAAAGAAAGCAGAAAACGCTCGAAATTTTTCTCAGTGCGATTCACTTCTTCTTGGAGATAAATGTGGTGCTCATACTTTCCCCTATCTTGAAATAAATAATTCATCAGCAAAAATGGAACATGAAGCAACAACTTCAAAGATTGGTGAAGAGCAAATCTTTTATTTGAACCAAAGAGGAATAGCAACTGAAGAAGCGATTGGGTTGATTGTCAACGGTTATTGCAAAGAAGTATTCGCAGAGCTTCCGATGGAGTTTGCTGTTGAAGCACAAAAATTATTAAGTGTTAGTCTTGAAGGAAGCGTCGGTTAAAAATTCAAAAGTCAAATTTCAAAACTCAAAAGGAATATTATAAGAATGTTAGAAATTAAAAATTTACACGCAGGTATCGAAGGAAATGAAATTCTTAAAGGAATTGATTTGAAGATTAATGCCGGCGAAGTTCATGCAATTATGGGTCCGAACGGATCAGGAAAAAGTACACTTGCTTCAGTTCTTGCAGGAAGAGAAGGTTACAATGTCATTCAAGGTGAAGTTACTTATAACGGAAAAAATCTTCTTGACTTGGCCCCTGAAGATAGAGCAAGAGAAGGGATCTTTCTCGCATTTCAGTATCCCGTTGAAATTCCCGGAGTATCAAATACTAATCTTTTAAAAACTGCATTGAATGAAATTCGGAAGTATCGTGGTGAAGAAGAACTTGACACATTGGAATTTCTCTCCTTAATAAAAGATAAAATGAAACTGGTCGAACTCGATCAGAAATTTTTAAGCAGATCAGTTAATGAAGGTTTTTCCGGCGGAGAGAAAAAGCGAAATGAAATTTTTCAGATGGCAGTACTTCAGCCAAAGCTGGCAATACTGGATGAAACTGATTCCGGACTTGATATCGATGCATTAAAAATTGTTGCAAACGGAGTTAACAAACTGCGTTCAAAAGATAATGCAACAATTGTTGTAACTCATTATCAGCGTCTTCTCAATTACATTGTTCCCGATTTTGTTCACGTACTTTACCAAGGTAAAATTGTTAAGTCTGGCGGAAAGGAATTAGCTTTTAAACTTGAAGAACTGGGATATGATTGGGTAAAAAACGGAAAAGCAGAGGAAGTAGTAAATCAGTAATGAATAAATCAGTTGATATAAAAGATTGGTATCTCTCAAACTTCGGCGAGTTTGAAAAAAGATTAAATGGTGGAAAGCAAAGTCCTATCCATTTAAAAAGAAAAGAAGCACTCTCGAACTTCAGCAAGCTTGATTTTCCAACAACCAGCAACGAAGAATGGAAATACACAAGCATTGCTCCACTGCTTAAATATAATTTTGTTCCGAGTTACGAAAAGAAAGAAATCTCCAAAGAGTTCATCAAATCATTGTTGTTTGATGAGATGGAACACAGCCTGATTGTTTTTATTAATGGCAGATACTCCGCAGAAAGTAGTCTTCTTCTAAATTTGCCTGAAGGAGTAATTGTTAGCTGCATTGCAGATGAAATTAAAAAGAGCAATCCAATACTGTTAAAGCATTTTGGAAAATATGCAGATTACGACAATCACATTTTCACTGCATTAAGTACAGCATACACAGACGACGGTGCTTTCATTTATGTTCCTTCAGGAAAAATAGTTGAAGAGCCAATTCACATTATATTCATCACCGATTCCGGGAATGAAAAAATATTAACGCAGCCAAGAAATCTTTTTATAGCTGAGAAAAACTCTCAAGTAACAATCATCGAGCATTATGTTGGTAAAGAAGGCGAAATTTATTTTACTAATGCAGTAACCGAAATAGTTGCTGAGGAAAATTCGGTTGTTGATCACATAAAACTTCAGGAAGAAAGTAAAAAAGCATTTCACATTGCCAGAATGGAAGTTGATCAGGAAAGAAGCAGCAACTTCAGCTCACATCTGATTTCTACCGGTGCTGATCTGACACGGAATGACTTTAATGCAAAGTTTAATGATGAAGGCGGAGAATGCACACTAAATGGACTTTATATGATCGATGGCACACAACTTTTCGATGCGCATACTCTGATGGATCATGCAAAACCTCACTGCAACAGTCACGAGCATTACAAAGGAATTCTCGATGACAAATCACGAGGTGTATTTAACGGCAAAATAATTGTTAGACAAGATGCACAAAAAACGAATGCGTTCCAGGAAAATAACAGTATTCTTCTGTCAGATGAAGCTCTCGTAAATACAAAACCTCAGCTTGAAATTTTTGCAGATGATGTTAAATGTTCTCACGGTGCAACAATCGGACAAATGGATGATGATGCGAAATTTTATTTGAAATCACGTGGGATTGGTGAAGAAGCAAGTAACAGTATCTTGCTTCATGCATTTGCAAGCGATGTAATAACTTCAATTAAAATTGAGTCGATCAGAAATTATATCGAGAAAATTATCTCAGATAAATTTAATCAATAGAGAAATTAATGAACACCGAAGCTGAAACAGTAGTGACTGTTTCAAATAAGAAATATGATGTTAACAGGATTCGCGAGGATTTCCCGATACTCAAGAAAAAAGTTCACGATAAAAATCTTGTTTATCTTGATAATGCTGCGACAACTCAAAAACCAACTTTTGTGATCGACAAGGTTAACAAATATTACTCAACGATGAACGCAAATATTCATCGTGGTGTGCATGCTCTCAGCCAGGAAGCAACTGAAGCATTTGAAGGTGCAAGAATTCAAATTAAGCACTTCATAAATGCTATTGGTAAAAACCAGGTGATCTTTACAAGAGGAACAACTGAAGCGATAAATCTTGTTGTGAGCTCTTATGGACGAACTAACATCAATGAAGGAGATGAAATAATAATTTCTCATATGGAACATCATTCCAACATCGTTCCATGGCAGCTTCTCTGCAAAGAAAAAAATGCAAAGCTGAGAGTGATACCAATCAACGATGATGGTGAATTGATTTATGAAGAGTTTGAGAAGATGGTCAACAAGAAAACTAAGTTTATTTCTATCGTCTATGTTTCGAATTCATTGGGAACTATCAATCCAATAAAGGAAATTATTAAATACGCTCATCAATTCAACATTCCTGTTTTAGTTGATGCGGCACAAGCAGTAAATCATATTAAAGTTGATGTTCAGGAACTCGACTGCGATTTTCTTGCATTCTCCGGGCACAAAATTTACGGTCCGACAGGAATCGGTGCACTTTATGGAAAAGTTGAATTATTAGATTCAATGCCTCCGTATCAAGGTGGTGGTGATATGATTTCCAAAGTTACATTTGAAGAGACAACTTATAACGAACTTCCACATAAGTTCGAAGCAGGAACCCCCGATATTGCAGGAGCAATTGGTCTTGGCGCTGCTATTGAATATGTCAACAAAATTGGAATTGAAAATATTAAAGAGCATGAACATAATTTATTAGAATATGCAACAAAGAAAATTGCAGAGGTACCTGGTTTAAGGATTATTGGCAATGCAAAGGAGAAAACCAGTGTTCTATCTTTTGTACTTGATAATATTCATCCTCACGATATCGGTACTTTTTTAGATTTTGAAGGAGTTGCAATAAGAACAGGACATCATTGCACACAGCCATTGATGCAAAGATTTAATATTCCAGCAACTTCAAGAGCTTCGTTTGCGATGTATAACACTAAAGAAGAAGTTGATGTACTCGTTAATGGACTCAAAAAAATAATTGAGGTTTTCGGATGAACCAGGAATTGAGAGAACTTTACCAGCAAGTAATTCTCGATCACAATAAAAGTCCGAGAAATTTCCGGAAGATGGAAAACGCAACTCAGTTTGCTGAAGGTTACAATCCACTTTGTGGTGATCATATTGATGTGTTTTTGTTAATTGAAGATGGAATTGTA
>Ga0208980_10001487_pt1 | contig 14186 bp, 15 predicted proteins | sample WetSurMetagenome_3_FD_187993 | JGI IMG/M metagenome (GOLD analysis project Ga0208980, IMG submission 187993) | Wetland microbial communities from Twitchell Island in the Sacramento Delta, sample from surface sediment Aug2011 Site A1 Bulk (version 2) | ecosystem: Environmental > Aquatic > Marine...
GGATGTCAAGCCGCACCGAGGCGTAGAACTTGAGCGCATTGCCGCCGGTGGTGGTCTCGGGGTTACCGAACATCACACCGATCTTCATGCGCATCTGGTTGATGAAGATCACCACGCAATTGCTGCGCTTGATATTGGCGGTGAGCTTGCGCAGGGCCTGGGACATCAGGCGCGCCTGAAGTCCCACGTGGGAGTCACCCATCTCACCCTCGATCTCGGCCTTGGGCGTGAGGGCCGCCACCGAATCCACCACCACCACGTCCACCGCACCGGAGCGAACGAGCATATCGGTGATCTCCAGGGCCTGCTCGCCGGTGTCGGGTTGGGAAACCAGGAGCTCGCCCATGTTGACGCCGAGCTTCTCCGCGTAACCTGGATCAAGGGCGTGCTCGGCATCGATGAAGGCCGCGGTCCCCCCCTGCCGCTGAGACTCGGAGACGATCTGCAATGTCAGCGTGGTCTTGCCGGAAGACTCGGGACCGAAGACCTCCACCACCCGTCCCTTGGGCACCCCGCCCACCCCGAGGGCGATGTCGAGCCCAAGCGAGCCGGTGGAGATGACCTCCACGTTACGCACCGCACCTGCATCCCCCAAGCGCATGACCGAGCCCTTCCCGAACTGGCGTTCGATCTGGGTCAGCGCGGCGGCCAGCGCCTTCTTTCGGTTGTCATCCATCGTAGCTCCTTTGGGAAAACAGGACGGATCAGCGCACAGTGGCTGACGAATCCGCCGGCGGATTATTCCACACCCTTGGGCTCACGTCATGAGCCCAAGGGCCACCGCCCAACCACCTGGTAATGTGGGGTCAAGTGCGGATCGGAAAGGACCAGGACGAGCTCACGGGCAGGCCAGGCGAGTGGGGGATCGAGTCGGTAGCCGCCGACATTGCGCGCCCCCCGTGCCAGAGTGAGGTGGGGTGCATAGGGGCGCCGCTCGGGCTCAAAGCCACAGCCGCGGAGCCCCTGATTGAGCGCCGCGACCAGATCGAGCAACGCATCGGGAACCACCGAGGGCCCACACCAGAGGATCTGGGGGCGCGGCCAATAGCCCACCTGGTCGAACACCAGGTCGAACCCCTTGCCACGGACGTCCCCCGCCATGGCCTCGGCGCACCGGCGCGCATCCATCTCGACCTCTCCGAGAAAGACGAGGGTGACGTGCAGATCCTCGGGGTGCGGCGGGCGCCCACGGTGCGGTGGCAGATGCTGGGATAGGGCACCAAACGCGCGCCGGACGGCAGGGTCCGGCCACAGCGCAAAGAACAATCGCTCAGGCATCTCCGCTGAGCAGCTCAACCAGCCGCTCCAACGCCACCCGAACCGCCTGGTGTCGCACCTCCTCGCGGTTGCCGGCGAACTGAACCCGCAGGAGCTCAATCTCCTTGAAGGGCAGTGCCCAGGCAAAGCACACCGTCCCGATCGGCTTCGACTCGCTGCCGCCCGTGGGCCCGGCGATGCCGCTCACGGCCACCGCCACCTGAGCCCGACTCTGCGACAGGGCACCCGCCGCCATCTCTGCCACCGTCTCCTCGCTCACCGCGCCAAAGTGCATCAAGGTGGTCTCGGCGACACCGAGCATCTCCCGCTTGGCCTCATTGCTGTAGGTGACAAAACCGCGGTCGAACCAGTTGCTGCTGCCCGGAAGATCGGTGACCACCTTCGCCAGCCAGCCGCCGGTACAGGATTCCGCTGTGACCAACCACCAACCGCGCTCCAGCAGGCGCGCCCCAAGCCTTTCGGCGACGTTGTCGAGATGCTCAACCATGGATGGGAGTTTCCCCCAAAGCGGGGGAGACAACAACCCCCCACATGCCCTCCCCGTCCAAGGCCCCGATTGAGGAAACCCCTCGCCCTCGCTGCCAACGTCCCTGGCACCCCGGATATACCCCATGCACAGGGGTTCTTCGGTTTCGTCGCACTTCCGTTCAACGGGTTCGCGCTTGCGGCCGCCGCAGGACCGATTATTGATGTGCCAAGGGTATGATTGATCGAGGGATCTGCGTAGCGGAAAAAGCGCTCAACCAGGGCGCGACAACCCGACCCGCCAGCAATCGCCCCCGAGAGGCTCCACCACCGCCCTGAGGGGCAGGAATTTCCCGATCACCTCCAGGTTGGTGCGGACGTGCAGGCTCGGCGTCAGGGTGACGAAGCTTCCGCCACCCGCCAGGGCAAGGGGAACCAGCAACTGATCAGCCAGGTGCGCGCCCACCGGAACCCCTGCCGCGAGATATCGCCGCGCCTCACGCACAACTGCTGCCGCCACCACCTCCGCAGGCACACCTCGCTCGCCGATCCCAGTGAGCACCTCGGTGACGGAGCTGCTCCCGAGCACCAGTGTCAAGGCATTCCCAGGACCCTGGGCCGCCACCTCCCGAACTGCCACGTCATCCGCGCGGAGCCCGAGCTCGTGGCCGATCACCGCGAGCTCCCGCTCGGCGATGTGTCGCGGTAGCCGTGAGAGCACGACCTCCGCGCGCTGTTCACGCAGCTCGCCCCGCACCTCCAGGCGGAGCTCCGAGCGCCGATCGGCCGGTGTGACCGCGAGGCGCACCCGCCCCCCGCCCGCGGGGTAGAACCCGTGGCGCTCCAACACGGCCTCGACCCCCAGACCCATGCGCCCCAGCAACGGCACCAGGGCGAGGCGAAGGAAATCGAAGCTCGGTGCCAGGGGGTTGTGGGTCCCACCGATGAGCTCCAGCGTCGAGGGCGCCCCCGCCATCCCCAGCGCGGGTAGCAGGGTCTCGGCCACCAGGGTGGTACTGCCCGCGGTGCCGAGATCGAAGCGATAGGCTCCGGGGATGATCCGGCGCGGACGGAAACTGAGCTCGACCGATCCAATCGCGGCACCCACCGCCTCTGCGCCAGAGATCTCAGCGGCGGCCAGGACGGCTATGAGGTGCTGGGGCCGCAGGCCGCCTTGGCGACGATTTGCGCGGATATGGTGGATGCGAAACGCCCGCCCGAGGCACATCGAGAGACTGAGCGCCGTGCGCAAGATCTGGCCGCCGCCCTCCCCTAGCCGGCCGTCGAGGATCAACTCGGCGATTGCGGGTGACCTCCGCTCCTGGCCCCCAAACCCAATGAAAGGACCTCAGCCTCTGAATCGGGAAAACAGCTCGCGCCGCGACACCTCCCTCTGCAGCGGGCAGTCCCGCTTAGCCTTCTCCATGTTCTCATCGCGGGTGCGAATGACCTGCCCCCAGGCCTCAAACACGGCCTCAGCGTCGGGGTAGGGTTCCATGTCCAGACAGATGGGCTGCAGAAGATAGTGGCCCAGCTCCGGATGGTAGCTCAGGTGAGCCTGTTGGGTCTGGTCGAGCAACGCGAACGAGACGCGCGGACCGAGCACCTGGTAGGGCGCCTGGCGACGCTCGCTGGCCGACCAGCCCCCAGGCAGGGAAGGCACGGGTGGCTGGTCGGGGAAGAGCAGGCGCGCGAGCATCCAGGGTGTGAGCAAAAGCAGAACCCGCCAGCCCTCGATCCGCCGCAGCGCCCGCTGCTCCATGCTGAGATCGAGGTTCAGCATGGGGTCACCCCACAGCTCCCTCCGCAGGATGCTCTGATGCACCTCCAACACGGCTGCGGACAAGGCCGCGTCTTCCGCGAGCCCGGGCGGGCAGAGCTGCCAGCCGTCCTCAGTCATGACTAGCGCCCTCGGCGAGTCGGGCAAGCTCGGCACCGAGCAACTGGTAGAGCCCTAGCACACTGTGGGTCTGCAGATCCTGGGCGAAGCGCGGCAGCCAGCGCAGGAGATGCTCATCCCACAGCTCGAGTAGGACTTGCCCCGGATCGCCCTGCTCCTCGAGGAGCGCCGCGCACTCCAGCAGGGTACCCAGGAAATCGGCAGGTGCGCCAGTGGCCTGCAGGCCCGCCCGGAGGTAGAGCCGTGCAAGCTCGGACGCCGCCGTACCGCCCATCTGGCCATGGCGATAGGCCGATTCGAAGGGTGGGCAGGGGGTGCTCGGATAGCCGCTGACGAAGAGGCGAGTGTGCTCACCCTGCCACTGTGCGAGGGGGAGCCTCTCCAGCTCAGCAATGGCCGGTCCCAACCAAGGGGCTAAGGGGTACAGATCCCGCAAGACATCGAGACCATCGTCCTCCGGGACAGCCAACAGGGCAGCGAGGATGTGTAGCGGTGTCAGGTGACGATCTCCGATGCGGTGAAGGGCGGCCGTCCAGGGTCGCCGTGTGGGACGCGAACGGGCGTGGGGCTCCATGCGAGGCGATGGGGTGAAGTGTGGCACACCGTATACCCTCAAGCGGTACGTCACACGGAACCCCTTATTGATAAGTGAATAATTAAATACTAAACTACTCGCCATTCGATAAACACTTTTTTTGCGTTTAGGAGACCCTGATGGAAACCTTTCTCGGACTTGCCGGCGCTGGGGTCGGCATGTTAATCTTGTTCGTTCTCTACCTGGGAGGCGCGGCCGTCGCGCTCAAGCTCGTCGCTGCTCTGCGAGCCCGGAAGAGCGGCACGGACTGACCACCCCGCAACACCGCCCCCTACAGACGCCGAGCCAACGGCCGCAGCGCGGCCGTTGGCTCGTGATCGGTCTACGCCCTACCAGGGGTAGGCGTAAACCCCAGCGTACATGAAGTAGTGCCGCAAGAGGTAACCGCCCATCAGCACCAGCACCGAGGCGGTGATGATCGGCACATGGCTGGTCCAGCCTTTGACCAATCCCTTCAGCTCCAAGAGGAAGGGCACGATCAGGCCGAAGCCGATGAAGCCAATCAGCCATCCCAGGTCGGTGAACAGAAGCTCCCAGGAACGCATGGCCGATTCCGAGCCGCGTTGCAGATAAAAGAAGAAGGAGAACAGGATCACCAACTCCGTCGAGATGAGCACCAGGTCGATGCGCTCGTAGAGGACCCGGATCTTCTCGTCGGCCGCATCCTTGATGACGGTGTACATAATCAGGAGCAGAAACGCCATGGCGGTGGAGAAGGCCGAGACGGTGAACAGCAGCGGCACCCCCGGATTGGCCCACAGGGCCACGGCCGGAAAGGATTGCAGCAGAAGCCCGGTGTAGACCGCCACCCCCACGCCGTTGATCACCGCCATCCAGCCGACGAACTTGTGGAAGCGGGTCACCAGGTCGCACAGCTTGATCACCGGGTCCCATTCCAGGACCTTGTTGACCACCGGCATGTTCTTGAACAGGGAGGTCACCCGGGCATAGGGCAACGCGTAGAGCACCCCCCACACCATCATCCAGATGATGAACTGGGTGCCCCAGGCGATCCAGGCGTGCGGCTGCAGGACGAAAACCAGGGGATTGAGGATGTAGATCGCCGCCACATGGTGCAGCAGGTGCCAGAACAACATCGCGGAGCCGAGGGCCAACAGCACCACCCCGGCGCCCGCACCCCACAGCACCAGGTTGCGATGGGGCTTGAGGTACATGTCGGTCAGGAAGGTCACCGCCAGGGTCGCGGCACCCAGGCCGCCGGTGTAGAGATACACGGCTAGCCACCAGGTCCAGAGGTCTTGGGTCGAATAGGTCATGGTGACGTCCATCTCAGCCCCTCCACTTGAGGTCGTCGATATAGAACACGTTTGGTCGGGTGCCGATATGCGGCATCAGCGGCCTGGCCACCCCGCTGGCCACCATCTGGGCCACCGGGTCGGTGGGGTTGTCGAGGTCGCCGAACATCCTCGCCGAGCCCACGCAGGTCTCCACGCAGGCCGGCGGCAGGCCCTTTTCGACCCGGTGATCGCAGAAGGAGCACTTGTCCATGCTGGGGCCGGTGCGTCGGTAGTCCGAACCATAGAACTCCCGTCCCTTGGCCACGTCGGCGTAGGTGATGGGCACCCGGGCGTGGTAGGGACAGGCCATGGCGCAGGCACCGCAGCCCATGCACTGGTCCTGGTTCACCATGACGATGCCGTTCGCCTTCTTGTAGGTGGCCCCGGTGGGACACACGCTCATACAGGGCGGGTTGTCGCAGTGGTTGCAAAGCCGCGGGAAAAAGCGCCGGTGCACGTCGGTCCCCACCCCGATCTCCTTGTCGTGGACGTAGGTCCGCCATTTGTGCGTATCCCACACGGGAGTCTGGTTCTCCATGGCGCAGGCCGCCATGCAGGCATTGCAGCCCACACAGGTGTTGAGGTTGATAACCATGGCGTAATGGGTCATCTGGATGCTCCTCCTTTAGGCCTTGGCTACCTTGACAGTGAACTCCTGGGAGCGGAAGCCCGCCACCACCGGCTCCACCTGATAGGGGATGAGCTTATTGGTGGCGGTGCCATCGCCGTGGGTACGGGAGAGCGCCTTGTTTTCCACCCCAAAGGAGGAGTAGACGAACAGGGTGTCGAGATGCACCAAGCGGGTTACGTGGGCACGCCCGCCGGTCACCTGCCCCGACTTGGCATTGGTGAGCTTGAGAGGGTCACCGTTCTTGATTCCGAGCTTCTTCGCCCGCTCGGGATGGATCCACACGCCTTTGTAGACGTCGTCCTTGAACTGGTTGATACCCGCCAGCACCGGGTTGTTGCTGTTGGTGGAACCGTGGGAAACGGTGGGCGTCTTGCCGTAGGTAAAGTAGAACTCGTCCACCCCGAGTGCTGAGGTGACCGGCTGGCCTTCCCGGTACTCGGGCGCGATCCAGGTGGCCAACACGCTGAAGTTGGGCTGAGTGTGGCCCCCATCGCGCAGACCGCGGAACAGACCGCTGTAGAACTCCAGCCGACCGCTGTCGGTGGGCACCGGCATCTGACGTGGCATGCTCCACTGCTCGAGGATGTGGTGCCTGTCCTCCTCGGGATAGATCCCCCGCTCGCGCAGGACCTGATCGATCTTCTCCGGGGTGGTGCCAAGGCGAGCCGCGGTTTGGGCAAAGGACACCCGCCGGCAGGCGGCGGCAAAGGCCCCCTTCTTGTGGGTCTTCTGGGTCTCGGCAAAGGCCGCCTTGACCGCGGCGGCGTTGAGGCCGGTGAGCTGCTCCACCCAGGTAAGGAAACCCTCCGTGTTACCGCTCAGGATGTCGGTCATCTTTAGCAGGATGTCCGCCGTCTCTTCGGTGTCGTAGAGGGACTCGATGGCGGCGTAGCGGGTGGTAAGGGCAAGATCGTGGTTGACCCCGTTGCCGTACAGGGTGGGCTCGTCGCGCTCGAGATAGGTGCTGTTGGGCAGGATCACGTCCGCGTAGGGGGCGGTGTCGGAAGGCAGCACCTCCACCATGACCACCAGCTCCACGTTCTTGTGGCTCAGGGTCTCCTTCCAGTAGGTGTCCGGGTAGTAGTGCCGTACCGGGTTCGCAGCGTTGATGATGAAGGCGCGGGTAAGGTAGGGCTCGCCCTTCCAGTTGACCTTGCCCTCGACAGATTCGCGCATACCGCTGTCGGTCATCACCGGCAGGGCCACGTTGAAGTGACCGACCGCTTTCTCTTGGGCGTTCCAGGCCCAAGTCCAGCCGGGCCTGCCGTGGGAGAAGTTCTCGCCCTTGGAGAGGGCGCCGATCACCATCTTGGCAAAGGCCATACCGGCGAGGTTGGCAAGTGGCGCGCCCATCTCATAGCCGCTCTCCATGGCCTGGAACATCTGGTGCGCCTTGTGGTGAAGCTCACCGGAGTTCATCCAGCCGCCCACCGAATCGATGCCGCCGGTCAACGCCTGCACCATGGCCTGCACGCGACGCAGCATCATCACATTGCCGAAGCGGGCGCCGTGCCAGCCGGGATCGACGATGGCGGGCCGGGTAGTGCCGAACTCCCGCGAGATGCGGGCAATGGTCTGGGAAGGCACTCCGGTGATCTCCGCCGCCCACTCGGGGGTGTAGGTGGCAAGCTCCTCAAGCTGGGCTTGGAACACGGTCTTGACCAACCGCCCTTCCACCATGAAACCCTCGGCTACGTTGAGGCCGGGGGTAAAGCTGCGGCCATCGGCGTCCTTGTGATTTTGATGGCTGAACTTCTTTAGCACGCGCAGATTGGTGGTGTCTTCCTCCACCACCAGGGGCCGGCCCTCCGCATCGGTCACCGGTTGCCACTCGCCATTTCCGTCCTTGGCGATCAGAAACGGCATGTTGGTGTGGCGCTTGAGGAACTCCGCATCGTAGAGGCCCTCCTTCATCAGGATGCGCATCAGGGCCAGCATAAAGGCAAGATCGGTGCCCGGACGGATCTGGATCCACTCATCGGCCTTGGCGGCGGTTTCGGAGCATCGCGGGTCGAGGGCCACGATCTTCGCCCCGTTCTTGCGGCCCTGGGCAAAACGCACCATGCGGCAGGTGGACACCGCCCCGATGGAGGCGTTGTTGGCCACCAACAGGATGTACTTGGCGTGATCGAAGTCGGGCAGCACCTCGTCGTGGATGTTGAAGTTGCCGGTGACCACGTCGGTGCCCAGGTGACCCGTGGTCACGCAGTGCTGCATGGGCGAGGCGACGATGTTGGGCACCTCGTTGGCCATGGCAAAGGGCACCGCCCAGTTCATGTAGAACACGCACGAGGTCCAGCCGCCCACCATGGTCCATTCCCAGGGCTTGATCTGGGCGGCCTTGGATTTCTTGGCGATGTAGTCCCAGGCCTCTTCCCAGGTCGCCTGGCGGAACTTGTACTCCCCGCGCTTGCTGCCCTCCACCCGGATCAGCGGCGTCTTGATGCGATCGGTGTCATACACCTGGCGCAGCCCCGCCTGGCCACGGGCGCAGATCTTGCCGCGGTTGAGGGTGGAGCTGGGGTTGCCATCGAGCTTGACGATGCGCTTGTCGCCGCCCTTGGTGTGGGTGGTCACCCGCAGGTTGCAGAGCGAGGAGCAGAAGTTACAGATGCTGAAGCTCACCTCCTCGCGCACCGCGTCCTCCTTGGCGAGCGCCTGGCTCACCAGGCTTGAGACGGGAGAGAGCAAACCTAGACCGGCGGTTCCATAACCGGTGGTCTTCAGAAACGCTCGACGGGAAAGACGCGGTAGGCTCCAGGCCATAGCGTAAACCTCCTTCGGGTGGATGCTGTCCCGGCGGTACAGCTACCGGGTCCTTCGTAATTGGGTGCCCTGTTTACAGCATCGAGCGGGCTGCTGGAGGAATGCTCCAGTCTTCGTCCGCACCTTTTATCCGATCCGTTGCGCAAACTCCTTGACAATTATCAAGGTCAGAACGGAGACGTTGATGGTGCGCCTCCGCGGCAATCCAGATCCCCGGCCGAAGCGGCAACTCGCCGCGAACCGGCGGCACCAGGCTTGAGGTGGGCGCTGCGAAGATCGGGATAACACACGACCGGGCCCCGCCCAACTCACCAGCTCCGCAGATCCAGTACGTCCTCGATCCTGGCGAGCGGTACCCGGATACCGTGATCGGCCTCCAGGCGGCGGGCGATGGCGAGCGGGGTCGCCGGCCGCTCCGGCAGGTTTCGGATCAGCGCGCTCAAGTCCTCGATCACCGCCCAGGGATAGATAATCCAACGCCACCTGACCAGCCGGCGGGCGAAGTAGTCGGGCACGAATGGCGAGACAATCTTGTGGTGCAGGACTGCGGTGCGGACCTCTTGGGGGCTACCGCAGGCCCCGAGGTGCGCGAGTGCCACCGCGAAACTGTCGCCGCTATCGGTCACATCGTCCACCAGGAGGATGCGACGACCCTCCACCGGGGCCGTGAGCGGATAGCGCACCCGCGCCTCCGCCGCCTTGCAGGTGCCCTGGTAATGCTCGACCTTGATCTCGGTAAGGTCCCAGATCCCGAGGTAATCCGACAGTATCCGCGCGATCGGATAGCCGCCGCGGCCGATCGCCACCAGCAGATCAGGGCAAAACCCACTCGCGCGTACCGCAAGTCCTAGCCGCCGCGACAACCGCTGCACCTGGCCCCAGGTCACCAACTCGCAGGGAACCGGTTGAGTCATGGCTCCTCCATCGCGCATCAGCGCAAGTCGCCTCCACGTACGAGGCCTTTCACCCTTCCCGTCAGGTACCGTTCGTCGCGAGGAGCCGCGGACGGGTGTGCCGAGGGATCGTCCCGAGTAGTCTTGCGCAACAAGGCGCATCGAGGGACCAGGCGGTTGCAACTGCGGTTTCGACGTTTACCGTGCCTACACTCTCCCACGGGGCCTGGTGGCGGGCAAGCGCGTTCGCGAGCCAGGACCCTGAGTACCCACCCTCGCCCGCACAACGGCCACCTGACAGAGGCACCGCCTTCGGGTATAAACTGAACCCAGATCAGAGACACTCTCTTGGGGAGGCCGCATGCGCTGGAGAACAGGTCGCCGCAGCGACAACGTCGAGGACCAACGCGGAGGCGGCGGCGTAAGCCCAACCCTCGCCGGAGGGGGTATCGGAACCATCGCGCTGGTACTGATCGCCATGTTCATGGGCGTCGACCCGAGCGTGATCCTCAACCAGGTCGCTGGGCCCCAGCAAGCCTCCGTCGGCGGCGACTACCGCCCCAGCGCCGCCGAGACGGAGCTCACCGACTTCGTCTCCGTGGTCCTGGCAGATACCGAGGACACCTGGAACGCCCAGTTCCGGGAGATGGGGGGCACCTACCAGGAGCCCAAGCTGGTGCTGTTCTCCGGTGCCGTGCGCTCCGCCTGCGGCTTCGCTCAGTCGGCAATGGGACCCTTCTACTGTCCCGCCGACCAGAAGGTCTACATCGACCTGCGCTTCTACCAGGACCTCAAAACCCGCCATGGCGCGCCTGGGGATTTCGCCCAAGCCTACGTGATCGCCCATGAGATCGGCCACCACGTGCAGACCCTGCTGGGCATCTCGGAGCAGGTCACAAAGGCCAAACGGCGGGCGGGAGAAACCGAAGCCAACCGCTTGTCCGTGCGCCAGGAGCTGCAGGCGGACTGCTTTGCCGGCCTCTGGGCCCACCATGCCGACCGCACCCGCCAGATCCTGGAGGAAGGGGACGTGGAAGAGGCCCTCAACGCCGCCAGCGCCATCGGCGACGACCGCCTGCAAAAGCAGGCCCAGGGCTATGTGGTCCCCGACGCCTTCACCCACGGCAGCTCCAAGCAGCGTGTGCGCTGGTTCAAGCGCGGGCTCCAAAGCGGGGACCTGCGCCAGTGCAACACCTTCGAGGTCGCTGAGCTCTAGACATCTACCGCCTTCGACCGAGGGCCGTCGCTCCCAGGAATCCTCCCAACCGGACAGGAACCGGCACACTGGAAACACTTGCCCGTGCCACTGTCCTCGAGGCCCTCGGCCGGGACCTCGTCGCCGTCCAACCTCTAGTCGGGGTTCGGTGGGGAAAAGCGCAGCGTTGCCCGACAATGCGCCGAATCGGTTCCGGACAGAGCCGCGCCGAGAGCGTTGCCGTAGCACAAACATTCGGCCCCGAAAATGTCGCGCATAGAACAACATGCCCGACCCGGCCGCGGCTCAACCATTCGGGAGCAGCTTCGCTGCAAGACCCCCGAGATGGCCATCTAAAGAGCTGTGGGTCTATCTGCTGGCCTACAACCTGATCCGATTGCTGATCGCACAGGCCGCCTGGCTCTCCGATCAGATTCCGCGCCAACTGAGCTTCAGGCACAGGGTGCAGATCTGGATGGCTTGGCAACAACGCGGGGGCGGTACCCACGTACAGGGCTTCCATCCACGCCTTGTCGATCCTGATTGCCGAACCGCGGGTCGGCCTGCGATCCGGACGGATCGGGCCGCGCGCCTTGAAACGGCGCCCGAAGCCGTTTCCCCTGCTCAACCAACCGAGGCAGCTCGCGAGAGAGGAACTTCGCGAGCATGGGCACCCGCCAAAGCAGCGCTGAGTTGGCCATCGGGTCCAATGCGGTAACCACATGATTCATAGAGTTTATCTGCTTAAGTAAGTGCCCTTTTGGGCTGTCCCCTATGGTTTCCCTCCAGGACCCCATAGCGCATCATTCAGCCATTCGACCCCAAGTCGCGTGGGCACGGCAAGCGTGCCCACCCAGCTAAAGTACACGACATTGCCAAGCCGCACTGCCCCCCATTCCAGAAAAGACTTGCGGCGCTGATCTCACCGGCCGTCTTTCCTCACTCAAAGTGCACCGTGACCCCCGTATCCCCTCCCAGACCCAAGTACCGGACGCTGATGGTGGTTCCGGGTTGTGGGGGCACCGGTGGGAGAAAGGCCCCTAGACTCAGGAAGTCGCCAGGCTTGAGCGTCACGCCGTCCTGCTTGAGTGCCTGCGCCAGCCACAGGACGGCGTTGATGGGATGCTCCATCAGCACACTCCCCTTGGCGCGGCCAAGCTCCTGTCCGCTGTTGTCCTCGGTCACGACGACCGTCATCGCGGCCAGGGAGTCAAGGAACGCCTGGCTACGCTCAACCTCGATGCGGGGACCCACAACGCCGCCACGGAAAGCAACATTGGTGGCGACCAGGACGGGCCCCTGACGCGCCCCCGCCATCATCAAGTCCGGCAGCTCGATGAATGCCCTGAGCTCGGCAATGTGATCCAGCGCTTCCATTGGCGTCTTCGCGTCAGCCAGCTCCGCATCCTTGACGACGGCGATGAGATCCGCCTCAAAGAAGGGGCGAGCACCAAACTGCGCCGGAACCCGGGTACCGCTCTCAACCATCATCTTGGCGAACATTCCCCCCCAAGCGGGTCCGGAGAAACCGAAACGCTGCTGAAGCACCGGGTTGGTGAATGCGGCCTTGTAGCCCACGGGTTGGCCCAACACTTGGGGAAGCTCTTGCAGCAGCTTCGCCCGAGCGCATTCGGCGTCCGCGAACGTGGGCTCGCCTTCGAAGCCCTTGCTGAGGCGCACCGCCTGGACATCGGCAACGTACGCTGCGACGGCGGCCCGCTCCGGACATGCCGCCCCAGCAGACAACGGGAACGTGATCAGGATGCCGACGCAGCCGAGTCGAATAAGTGGTTGCATAGGTCCGCCCATCGAAGTCAAAGAGAAGCGAGCTGTGGCGAGCCTGCAGAGCGGCTTGCGTGAGGGAGTTGCCCTCCTTTCTGCATGGGGCGGCTCCTGGTTAGGCAATCCGCTAGAGTGATCCGCCACTCGCTCGCCCCTTCCCAAAGAATTCCATCATTCCCACAAGCATGAACGCTCTCGTAAGCAACGCAAAAAAAGGACATAGGTTATAAGCAAAAGAATTTCCGCAAATAGCTTCCCGGGGTCACCGCTTCCCCATCCCCAAGGTTTCCATGCATGTTCACGATAAACTTGATGTACAACAAGGTACGCAAGGAGTGCCAAGACGCCCATACCGAAGGAAAGCCACGCAGCTCGCAGCAGGGCACCATTTTTCCTCCCATCTTGAAACCTATTCCGGCCTGCGAAAGTGCCCAGAACCACAAAAAGGCTAACTACCGTCGCAAGAGTATTTATCAAATAGGGGCTGATCTGGTCAAACACGCCATTATCTGTTCCATACGCTTGCAAAGGAATTGCACCCAGAAGCACGTTCGATAAAGGGAAAAAACCGAAACGCCCGCTAAGATGCGGTGTCGGGGCACCGACGGCACAGGCCCCGGCTTCACACCTCTACTCCCGGATCTCAGCTTCGACGAGCTTTGCGAGCAGCACGAGAGATTCCTGCCACCCGAGGTAGCAGGCTTCGACGGGTATGGCATCGGGAATACCTTCCTGCACGACGTCCAGCTCTGTTCCACAGGATAGCGTTTTCAGGGACACCGTCGTTTTCATTACGTCGGGAAGGCTCGGATCGTCGAACTGATCGGTGTAGCAAATCCGTTCGTTCGGGACGAGTTCGAGATACTCGCCGCCAAATACGTGGCTTTGCTGCGTAGCCAAGTTCGTAAAGGACATCCTGAACGTGCCGCCCACCTTGGCATCCAGGTGGTGAACGCTCCCCGTAAAACCGTTCGGCGGAAGCCACTTGGCCATCGCGTCAGCATTTAGAAAGGCGCGATAGACCCGCTCGGGAGGCGCCCGCAATACACGGTGAAGACGAACAGTGCCAGTCGCCATGATGCATTCTCCTCTCTCGTTTCCGGTTTCCCGGCGCTTGATCATTCAAGGCGAAATAATATGAGGCCACCCCTTTCCTATTTTGCCAAACAACCCACCCCTCTCCGATTCCTTAATCTTGCGAGCCAGTCCGACTTTCTGAACAGAAAACCCTGGCGTCTCCTATTATTTCAGAACCCAGTGGCAATATATGCGTATTGTTCGGAGGTTGGGGTAAGGCCGTAGGGCGGAATAGCGTACCCGCGTATTCCGCCCTACGCGGGCTGCGAGAGCGCCCGGCTACAACAGCCCTGAAACCAAACCCAA
>Ga0208980_10001488_pt1 | contig 14183 bp, 8 predicted proteins | sample WetSurMetagenome_3_FD_187993 | JGI IMG/M metagenome (GOLD analysis project Ga0208980, IMG submission 187993) | Wetland microbial communities from Twitchell Island in the Sacramento Delta, sample from surface sediment Aug2011 Site A1 Bulk (version 2) | ecosystem: Environmental > Aquatic > Marine...
GTTTTACCAGCAAAGTAATAACCGGCTTGCCTACGTTTGTATTTAAATCGACATCAATAGTATCAAAATTGGTGCCTCCGAAATTCAGGTCTGAGAATCTTGACCTTATATCAGTTGTATATGCAAACGGAAGACCGCTTGTATAATCGTCTTTGACAGAAAATCTGACCCTTCCGCTGTTAAACATTAATGTTGTATCTCCGTACCTGAAATCAGAGAATCTTCCTTCCGTGGAAAATACAAAGTTGTTGCTGTTATTGATTACCCTCCCGCGGATATCACACTTAAATACAAGACTGCTGTCTTTCATAATAAGATAAAGCGGAATAAGGCTTTTAATATTGATTCTGTATCGTAAATTCGTTTCAGCTTCAGACCTGAACTTATTAACCGCCTTTACGTCCGTAAGCCTTGTTTCACTTGTTGTTCCCAGCGAATCCGGCATAAAACTAATCCTGATTTTTTCCATAACGCTTTCAACATTACCGGCAATCAACTGGGGGATCTCAAGGATACTGAACTTACCTGAAACATTCATTTCAAGAAAATCAGAATTAATATTTATCTTCCTGACTGTATCCTGGCTGAATGTAGCAGCAAGCTTATTTGCAGGAATAAGCAAATCGCCATAAGAAGAGTTACCGAAATCAAAATTAAAAGTACCGAGAATCCTGTCGGGACTTATACCAGAACCATTCGCATTGAATGCAAAATTCAGGCTGCTTTTATCTGCCTGAATTTCCGTAATAGTGGCAAGATTAACATCTCTGCATTCGCCCCTGAGGTCATACTGCATATTTTCAAGTTCTCTTACATTTACTTTGCCAGCAATTTTTGCGAATCCTGAATTCGAACTATACTCCACATCAAGGTCATAAGCACCGTTGTTTCCCGAGATTTTTCCGGATGAATTATTAATCCTCTGTCCGAAGATATTTGAGCCGGACAACTTATAATCCACGTTTGCGGTCAGCGTCCTGTAATCAAATCCCCTGCCTTTAGCAGTGAATTCCCCGGTAATACTGCTGTTGAGTTTCGGGTCCCTCACGATTTTTCCGATATCGATATTTTCAGTTCTTGCTGTTCCGTCATAAACAAGTTCATTCTGTGTAATATCAAGCGAGCCTTTAACTTCAGCATTGCCTGCAACTGACCTGACATTTGCTTCCGCTTCGAACTTCAAAGGTTCTCCCTTGAATTTAAAGCTCATATATACGGTTCCGAGCTGTGAATAATCCGGAACCGGAAGACCCGGAATTATTTTCAGGTTGTCAACCGTTTGTATTTCCGCATTGTTACAGAATACATCTAAATACAATTTATCCGGCTCATGAAGGTTCTTTACCCTGCCGCCGATATCAAAATACGAACCCGTAGGCAGCCTGAATTCGAGTTTGCTAAGGTAAAAATCAGAATAATTGCCTTTAGCATCAAGTTTCAGGTAAACTTTGTCATCGAGAAAATCCAGGTCAGGAAGGAAAAATTTCAGGTCATCGAAATCAAATTTATCCACCATCAGACTGACGTTAAAATTCTTCTTCCTGAAATCATAATAATCAACCTTAGCCTTGAGCGGATTCAGGTCATCCATTGATGCGTAATAAATATCAATATTCGACTTATCAGTTAACAGTTTGAGATTCTGAACAGATGCCATGTCTTTACCGTCAATCTTCGCATCCAAAGAGAGCCGGTTTAAATTCAGATAAGAATTCGTTCTAAACGAAAGATTTTTAATGCTTACATTTTTTTCATCAGGGAGATAACTTGCGCTTAGCTTAAGGTTAAAATCATAAATATCAAGGTTATCAACATCGATTGAAGGTATCTGTTTCATCTGTATCATCCTTATTGGAAGGTCAGAATTTTTAAAAGCAAGGGACCTGAACGCAAGATTTCTTATTTCGACATTGTCGGCATAAATTTTCCAGTCAAATTCCGATTTTGATGTATCTTCCTCTTTTGGTACGTCAGGCCTGATAAGATATTCAAGATTCCATACGAGACTGTCGTTTTTATCCCTGACTTTTGTAAAATTAATCTGCGGATTATCGAGTATAAGATTTTTAACTTTGACTTTTTTATTAAACAGTGAGGCAAGTCCGAATTCAACTTCAACATAACCAATTTTAAACATTGTATCATTTTTGACTACAAGGCTGATACCGTTGATTTTCGGATGTTTAAGTATATTTCCCTCAATACTTTCGACATACAGCCTGGAATCTCTACCGGCAAGTTTTTCATTGACTTTATCAACCGCAAAATGAAGGATGTAATTCCTTACGAAAGGCAACTGAAGCAGCACTGCCGAAATAAGAAAGAGTAAAATGAAAGTATAAAATATTTTCCGGAAAATCTTTCTCTTTTTTCTGACCGGTTTTAAATCAGGTTTTAAGTTTTCAGTTCTGTTATCGTCTTCAGCAATATTTTCATCAATGCCCTGCAATCAGTTGCTTTTGATTTTATTTATCAGGTTCGTGGTCGAATAACTGTCCACAAATTTGAGGCTGATAACTTTTCCGCCGTTTTCTGTTACTATGTCCGAGCCGACAATATCTTCCTCTTTCCAATCGCCTCCCTTGACAAGAAAATCCGGAAGGACAGATTTTATAAGTTCATACGGAGTATCTTCAGTGAAAACAATTACCGCATCTACGCACTTAAGATTTTCCATCACAAAAGCGCGGTCGTCCTGTTTCTGCAATGGCCTTGATTCGCCTTTCAGCCTCCTTACCGATTCATCGGAATTCAGGCCTACTATCAGGTAATCACCGAGAGACCGTGCTTCATTAAGATACTCTACATGTCCGCGGTGCAATATATCAAAACATCCGTTAGTAAAAACCACTTTCAGGTTTTTTCCCTTCAGCTCCTGCCTGACATTTATAAATTCTTCTTTTGTATAAATCAATTTATGAATTAAAATTCAAATTCAAGCTGTTTCAGTAAATCATTTTTGTGTATCGGTACAATTCCGACTTCCTCGACGACTCTTCCTGCCGCTACATTTGAAATGAAGACAGCTTCGTAAATGCTTGCCCCTCCTGTCAGGCAGAAAGCGATAGTCGATATTACGGTATCACCGGCACCCGATACATCGGCAACTCTCCTTGCGTGTGTTTTAATGGATTCGATTTTCAGTGTCCTTCCCGAATTTTCGTATATCCTCATTCCTTCTTCACCAAGCGTCAGTACGACGTTATCGCATTTCAGCCGTCTCATAAGTTCTTTCACTGTCTTATTGAATTCTTCGGGGCTTTTAACCTTTTTGCCGAATGCATCTTCGATTTCTTTCCTGTTGGGTTTGAAAATAAATGTATTCCTGAATTCGAAAAAGTTTTCGAATTTCGGGTCAACGAGTATTTTTATTTTCTTTTTATTTGCAAATTCAATCACCCTGTTTATGAGGGATTTTGTGAGTACACCCTTGTTGTAATCCTGAAGAATGATGAAACTTGTATCTCTGGAAATACTTTCGAGTTTTTTGAATATTTTATTCTCAGTTTCAGCGTCAATATCCTGCTTTGATTCGCTGTCAATCCTGATTAAATGATGCGAATCAGAAATTACGCGCGTTTTGCAGGTAGTCGGTCTGTTTTTATCGACTATAAGTCCTGAGATATCTATTTTAAGGCTTTTCATTTCGCGGGTCAGTAATTTCCCGGTATCATCATTTCCGATAACACCTATAAGAAAAGGTTTTCCGCCGAGAGTTCTGATGTTAAGGCATACATTAGCGGCGCCGCCAAGTTTGTTGTTCGAGCTTTTCAGGTCAAAAACCTGAACGGGCGCTTCCGGTGAAATCCTGCTTACATTACCAACCATGTATCTGTCGAGCATGATATCCCCGATTATGCAGATTTGCCTGCCCGCCGCGCTTTCGAATATGTTCTTTACTTTTTTTCTATCCATTATGTAATTTATATCTAATATTATGATTTTTCAATTAAATAAGTCTAAAAATAATTGAAAACGAAATTAAGGAAATGATCAGCCTGATAACGCTGTGAAAAGAATACCTGCATTCCGTTTCTTGTTATAATTCTGTAAAAGTTTGTTCCGCCCGATTTAACTATCATCTCAATGTTTGTATTCGGAAAGAAAGCAATTATGTTACCGAGAGTATAACTTGTCATAATTTTTACTTTCTCTTTTCCCGGGTTTTTAGTCCTGGTTTTTACGGAATCATGTTTTGTCGTTACCATAAGCGAATCTGCAAGTTTATACTTCAGCGTATCAGTTTCTTTATCAAGCACTGTATAGAGACTGTCGCCCTTGAATATGAGGAGGTCTTTCTTATTCTTTCCGTCATACACTTTAAGAGCAAGATTATAAACTCCGCTTTCAAACGGAGATGAAAGATATTTTCTCGAATAATATATAAGTGCGAACGGTTTAAGAACTATAATGTTCTTTACTTCATTCCTGGAAATCAGGTTTTCAATATTCCTGTCCGAGAATATTTTTCTCCGTTCAGTATAAACAAGCGAATCGTCATCTTCTCTTCTTATTTCAATTATTGACTGGTACCTTTCGAATTCATAATTATCGTAATCAAGACTGTCAAGTATGAACCGCGATGCGGATGTCCATGTTATTGTAACTGTCTGCGGATTGAATCCGAAATTCGAATTATCAATCTGAAAATCCTTAAGCGCCAAAGTTCTGTTGAAATTTATGAGTTCAGGATTTTTATTTAAATCAGGCACGTACCCGGACAGCACCAGTATACTTGTATCGTTCAGGCTGGATTCAAGCCCTCTGATGTAGAAAATCTTGTAATCTCCGATATCCTCGCTCTTGAAATTCATTTTCCTGAGTTTTTCAGCATAACTTTCGCTTTTTACGACCGCAAGAGCAATATCATTCTTTTCAAGGTATGATTTTATATCGAGTATATTAAGTTCTTCCACTGACAGTTCTGTTTTTCTTTTCTTTTTTTTCTGAAGTTCCCGCTTTTCAACTGGAAAATTTCCCAGAACGAATTTTGAAGGATAATTTGACAATGTCTGAACGGCAAATACGTCATAATAACCTTCAATTTCTTCGAAATAAACTTTTTCGCTGTTTTTTATGAAATTGTTCTCAATCCTGTCGCGGATCACCCTGCCAGTTTCATAAGTATCCTCTCTGAAAGGAATCGGATAATAAAAACTCCAGATGATATTCCCAATCAATATTGCCGAAAATAAAGATACTGTGAGCCACTTTCTGTAATTATAAATCTGATAAACAGCCATCGGGACAAAAAGCATTGCATTTACAACTATATAACGGGATACCATGTTAGTACCGCCGGTGCCAAGCAAACCCTGAAGCATCAGCAATAAAAGCTGGAATATGTTAAAAAATGCAAAAATACTGAACGATGTTATTTCCGTTTTCTTTTTCAGGAATCCTTTTATGCAGTCGTAGGTTACCTTGATTGCAAAAAATGAAGTTATCGGGGCTATGTAAAAAATGAATACGGGATACTGAACCACCCTTTGAATTACTCCTACGCTGCCATAATCTTCAAAAATCTTCCTTGTCTCTTCTGCAAAATAAAAAATGTTTCCGTGGTCAATCAGGTTTTGCAGCAGCCACCATACGATAGTTGACAGCGATATAAGCGATACAAGAAAATTTGTATATGCCGGTTTGACTTTGCGTTTCAGTATTATTTCCGAATATGCAGCAAAGATTACAAACACGATGCTAAACAGCCAGCCTTCATACCTGAACATGTTTCCGAACGCGAACATAAGAGCCGCAAGTATTAAATGTTTCAGTTTCCCGTTTTCCTTTTTGAAAAGTACGGAATAATATATTCCCGCAATTATGAAGAAGAAATGGATTGATTCGGGAAGCCCTGATATACTAAGCCATACCTGGAAGGGGAAGAAAATAAAAATCAGCGATGATATAACGGCGTTCTTTTTATCAAAAACGAATAAAGTAAGTTTATAAAAATAAAACAGTGTTAAGGTTGAGAATATAAAATTAACGGCGGTTGCAGCTGCAAATAAATCTTTTACGAATATCATCGCAAACCCGTTAATCCAGAAATGAGGAGTGAGCCAGACGCCTGAACTGATTTCCGGCTTATCCAGCCATTCAATTGACTTCACTGTCCTGCAGTAATCATCCGACGAAAGCCACCTGTAACCCGAAAAAATTATTAACAGCTGGAATAATATTTTCAGTAAAATAATAACGGTCAGCGTAAGTGTTTCGCTACCAAGTATTTTTAAGGAATACTTCCTGAGATTATCGTAGAGGACCTTATATTTCAGATAAATGAATTCCCTCACTTATTCAGCTTAATTCGGAACGTCGTCCCTTTTTCGGGACTGGATTCGAGAACAGTAAGTTTACCTTTATGGTATTCGTCTACAATTCTTTTCGAAAGGCTTAATCCCAGCCCCCATCCCCTTCGCTTCGTGGAGAAACCGGGCCTGAAAATATCCTTTTTGTACATCTTCTCTATTCCTTTACCGTTATCCGTCACGTCTATCAATATTTCTTTTTCTTTTTCGCAGACATTAAACTTTATCAATCCGTGATTTTTATCAATTGCATCGAGAGCATTCTTCATCAGGTTTTCGATAACCCATTCAAACAGTTCCACATTAAGTTTGACATTCAGTTCTTGAGGAGCATTTATTTCTACAGAAACTTTCTGCGTTACCCTGCCTTCGCTGTCAGTCAGCCGGGGTATTCTTTTCTGAATGTAACCGGCTGCTTCTGATATGACTTCCTTCAGGTTCTCCGTTTCCAGTTTCGGCATTGAGCCGATTTTGGAAAACCGGGTTGCAATCTTATTCAGTTTTTCAAGGTCATTTTCGGTTTCAGAAAGTATGTTTTTGTATTCTTCCGAAAACGGTTCCGTATTTTTCAGCAGTTCAATCCATCCCATCAGCGATGATAAAGGTGTTCCGAGCTGATGAGCAGTTTCCCTTGAAAGACCGACCCAGATATGACCCTGCTCGTGCTTTTTTATGTATGAAAAAGCCAGGTAGCCGAGAAAAATAAAAATACCCCCGACTATTATTTCAAAAACCGGCAGCGCTTTCAATTGCGTTATTAAATCCGACTGCCCGTAACATACATAATTAAGAACAACTGAATCCCTGAATGTAACTTTTATAGGCAGATTTATATCTGTCATTTCTTTTGCAAAAGAGAGAAGCAATTTTTGTTTTGCTGTTTCGGAAAGCGTTGTATCTATATCAAGGTTTTTATAAAAACTCACGGATTTGAAATCTTTATCGGTTGCTATTATAGGAAAGTCTATCTGTGTTATTATTTCGTTGAAAATAAAATTGTATTCACCAGAAGCACTTTCATCATTGGCTATATACTGAAGGGATTTTGCGTAAAGGTTTGCAATCATTGCTTCCCTTTTCTGTACTTTCTGAACAAGAGTCTGCGTATATAGAAGTACCAGGAGAGCGATAACCACACCGCTGATAAGAAGCGCTAACTTAAGCTTGAGAGAACCTGTTTTATACATTATTAATAAATCTATCCTTTATTTGTTAATATATTCTTATTTTTAGCAACAAATATCAGTACTATTAATATATTGAGCCGGAATTTAAAAATATTATTAATCCTTTTTATTATATTCTTTATATCTTTTATTCTGTCAGTTTCAACAGGCAGCGTAATGATATCGCCGGGCGAACTGTTTTCCGGAAGCGATTCCGGAATCTTCCGTAAAATAATACTTGATATACGCCTGCCGCGGACCCTGAATGCAATGCTAATAGGCGCTGCATTGTCCTGTTCGGGTATCATCCTGCAGACTCTTCTCAGGAACAACCTGGCAGAACCGGGACTGCTTGGAATCTCTGCGGGAGCGGGATTCGGGGCGATAATTTTCTTTCTTATACCTTATTCCCCTTTTTTCCTCATAACACCCGTTTCGTTCCTCACGGCAATAGCTGCAACACTTGTCATTTTCGCCATTTCCAGAGGCCTTAATGATAAATATACTAATTTTTTATCATCAAATAAAATCATCTTGGCAGGAATAGCGATAAATGCATTATTGTCTTCAATTAACGGTTTTTTACTGATTTATTCCGGAAAATCGCTGACTCATATCATTTACTGGCTGAGCGGCGGAATTTCAGGAAAAGGATGGACCGAGTTCATGTCAACTTTTGCATTTATTATTCCGGGATTGCTTCTTTCGGTCCTTTTTTCAAAAGAACTCAATGTCCTTTCACTCGGAAATGACCTTGCGCTTTCTCTCGGGCTGAATACAAAGAAATTTCAGTATATCATAATAATAATTTCATCTATACTTGCAGCGTCGGCAGTTTCTGTCGCCGGCATTATTTCATTCGTCGGGCTTATTGTTCCCAACATTTCAAAATTGCTGCTTGGTTCAGACCACAGGTATTCCGTTGCTGGAAGCATTCTTCTCGGTTCTATTTTTCTTCTTCTGTCTGATACGATTGCAAGAATTGTTATTTCCCCGTCCGAAATCCCTGTCGGAATAGTAACTTCATTTATCGGCGCACCAGTTTTTATCTGGCTGATTTTAAAAAAGCAGAATGCGTCATGAAAAATAACCTGTACGACACGATTGCGGCTGTATCTACTCCTCACGGTGAAGGCGGAATCTCTGTTATAAGAGTTTCTGGAATGAAAGCTTTCGAAATAGTGTCCGGAATATTTTCAAAATCAAAGACTGATTTCAAACCGTTTAATTTCGAAGATGCCGAATCTCATACGATTCATTTCGGGTATATTTTCGAAAACGGAAAAATAGCCGACGAAGTTCTTGCTTCGGTTTTTAAAAATCCGAATTCATATACAGGCGAGGATGTTATAGAACTATCATCGCACGGCGGAACGTTCGTTACGCAGAAAATTCTGATTAATGTTCTCTCGGCGGGCGCCCGGCATGCAGAGCCCGGAGAGTATACTAAACGTGCATTCCTGAACAGGAGGATTGACCTTTCACAGGCTGAAGCAGTAGCGGACCTGATTAAAGCAAAAACGGAAGAAGCGCACAGGTCTTCGGTTAATCAGCTTGAAGGTTCATTATCGGATTACGTCAGCAAGGTAAGGGATGAACTTATTACGACAACGGCACTGGTAGAACTTGAACTTGATTTCGCGGATGAGGATGTGGAATTTGCAAAGAAAGAAGAAATCAAAACGCAGACAGATCATATAATTTCCAGCCTTAAAGAAATTATCGCATCATACATAAGCGGCAAAGTCATACGTGAAGGAATCAACGTCGTGATTGCAGGCAAACCAAACAGCGGCAAGTCTTCGCTTTTTAATTCTCTGCTTAAATCGGAACGCGCGATAGTAAGCGAGATTTCGGGCACAACGAGGGATTACATAGAGGAAAACCTGATAATCGGCGGAGTGCTTTTTAATCTGACCGATACCGCCGGTCTTAGAACAACAGAAGATATCATTGAAACCGAAGGCATCAAACGAAGTTACGGAAAGATTGAATCAGCAGACCTTGTATTATTCCTGATTGATTCGTCACAGGACGAACATTCAGTAAAAAAAGATTTTGATTATTACATAAACAATTTTAATTCACCGAAAACAATACTGGTATTTTCCAAAACCGACATTTCCGGCCAAAAGAAATTCTCATTTGCAGAAGATTCGATTTACACTTCAATAAACGATGCGGCATCGATATTAAACCTGAAAAACGAAATGGTCAGGATAGCAACGCTGGGTACAATTCCCGTTTCGTCGGGAGCAATAATACTGACTAACTTAAGACACAAAATCTGTCTCGAAAAAACAGTCAAAGCGTTGCTGAATGTTCAGGAATCAATTGATAATAAAATGAGCGGGGAATTCCTTTCTGTAGACCTGCGAAATGCGATGAACGCACTCGGGGAAATAACGGGCGAGATTACTAACGACGATATTTTAAATCATATATTCGCAAAATTCTGTATAGGAAAATAAATTTATTATTCATAACATATCGAGGAATTGTTGCGTACATTATTTAAGTGGTAATTTTTTCGTAAACTAAAAATCACGAAATGAAGATACCGTCCTTAAGCCTTATGTTTAGCAGGGCAAGGGAAACTTTTCTCAGATTCCCGTTTGTAATTATCATTGCTGCGGCCGGCTCGTTTGCTATGATTAATCTTCTGGAATGCCAGTTTAATTCTCCGAAGGACCCCGGGCATATGTGGGGTAACATTGCGATGACGTCTGTTCTCGGCATTCCCCTCTTTCTTTCTTTCGGACTTTTCTCCGAAAAGAAAGGGCACGGCGCTGCTCTCAAGTACCTTTTTCAATTAATTCCTCTTGCAGCGCTTCTTATTTATTATTTCACTCTGTCAGGAGAGGAAAATTTTTACGATATAGCGAGGTTCTTCCTGTATATAATTGCTTTCCACCTTCTTGTTTCTTACTCGGCATTCATTCTTCACGGAGAAAAAGAACTGATGGGATTCTGGGATTTTAACCTGAGAATATTCCTGCAGTTTTTACTTTCGGCGCTTTATTCGGGAGTGCTTTACGCGGGGCTTGCAATCGCACTGCTTGCATTCGACAAACTTTTCGGCATGAACATTCCGGGCGAGCGGTACGGACAGCTCTTTTTTATCCTTGCGGGAATTTTTAATACATGGTTTTTCTGCGCGGGCGTGCCTGATTTAAAATCTTTTAAACCGGAGGAATTCTCTTTTCCAAAAGGACTGAAAATTTTCATTCAATTTGTACTTCTGCCGATTGTTGTGATATATGTGCTTATTCTGTACATGTACATGTTTAAAATAATTTTCCAATGGGAACTTCCCAGCGGCTGGGTATCTTATCTCGTAATGGGGTTTTCCGGAGCAGGAATATTTTCTCTGCTGCTGATTTTTCCCCTGAAAGACAATCCCGCATTCAAATGGGTTGGAATTTTCACACGCTGGTTTTTCATCGCGCTGATTCCGCAGATTGTTTTGCTGTTCCTTGCTATCACCGCAAGAACTTCAGAATACGGAATTACCGAAAGGCGCTATTACGTTATCGTTCTCGCCTCATGGCTGGCAGTCACGACCGTATTATATATTATCACGAACTTTAAAAACATAAAATACATACCCGTTTCACTTTTCCTTATTGCCGTATTATCATCATTCGGCCCGTGGAGTTCTTTCTCCGTTTCGCTTAACAGCCAGTTATCGAGGTTTGACGAGCTGCTGGTTAAAAATTCGATTTTAAAGGACGGTAAAGCGGTGAAAATCACGGGACAGGTTTCCGAGCAGGATAAGGAGGACATGTATTCGATAATTGAATTCATTATTGAACGCAAGCGGCTCGATAAAATACAGCCTTACTTCACCGAAAACCTCGAAGATGTTATTAAGTCTGAAAACACAGTATCAATCAGCATGAAAAGGGTTTATTCAAACCCTGATAAGATTATGTCGCTGATGGGAATCGAATACGAGAAGAAACTGAGAACCGAAGACAGGGATTTCATAGACGTTTCCATTAAACTGCGTGACGCTATTAACATAGGAGGTTATTCCTCGCTTTACCCGGTCAATATTCTTGAGTCTGACACTTCAAAGACGTTCGTTGCGACTGACAGTTCAGACATAATTGTTAAATTAAACAAACAGTATAATTCGGTTGCTATTATGACAAAGAAAGACTCGGTTACGATTATAATCAGCGGACTGCTCCGCGAAGGAATGCCCGAACAGCCTGAGCTTAAAGACGTTACATTCGAAACAGAAAACGCGTTAATGTCATTTAAACTGATAGTGACGAGCGCAAATTTCAGAAAAACTGAAGGAGTTTTCCATATTGCTTTCCTTCGCGCTTACCTGCTTACGAAGAGAAAATAGCAAAGCCCTTTTAAATATTATTGAAAAAGCCCTTTTAACAGGGCTTTTTTTATACTTAAGTTAACCCGTAATTTACCATTTTTATGAAATTTTTATACTTCCCTGCTTAAATTTTATTTTCTATATACAAATTGCTGTCTAATTTTGAATAGAATTTAAAATGAATCAATCATGAATACTGAATACATAATATGCGGGGCTGCAGCGGTTCTGATAATGTTTTACCTGGTGTATGTATTAATCAAACCTGAAAGGTTTTAAAAGATGCAAATTAATGAAATTATTCAGATTGCTCTATTCTTCGCAATTCTGATTTTGTTATCACCTGTTTTAGGCAGTTATATGTACAAAGTTTATACTTCAGAGAAGCATATATTATCAGGCAGTCTTGGCAGGCTTGAAGACTTTACATATAAATTAATCAGAGTCAGAAAAGATGAAGAAATGTCCTGGAAAACATATCTGTTTTCGATATTAATTTTCAATTTTTGCGGTATAGTAATTTTAATCATACTGCTTATGTTTCAGGATTTCATTCCCCTTAATACAGAAAAATTGGACGGATTTCCTTTTCATACTGCATTCAATGCCGCGGTCAGTTTTGTTTCTAATACAAACTGGCAATCGTATTCGGGTGAAACGATGGTAAGTTATGCCGTTCAAATGATTGGGTTCACGGTGCAAAACTTTATCAGCGCGGCAACGGGAATTGCCGTACTGCTTTCTTTAACAAGGGGGCTGACCAGAAAAACCGGAAAGACAATCGGTAATTTCTGGGTTGACATGACCCGTTCGGTAATTTACGTACTGCTGCCTCTATCTGTATTACTGTCATTGTTACTCATAAGCCAGGGCGTAATACAGAATTATTCGGGATACCGGACTGTCAAAACACTTGAAGGAGCAGAACAGGTAATTCCAATGGGACCTGCAGCATCACAAATAGCAATTAAACAATTAGGCACAAACGGCGGCGGATTTTTCAATTCAAACAGTTCGCATCCGTTTGAAAACCCGACTCCGTTCAGTAATTTTCTTGAAATGCTGGCAATTCTATTAATACCTGCTTCGCTGACATTTACATACGGAAAAATGACAGGGGCAATGAAACAGGGTGTAATAATTTTTATTGTGATGTTAATTCTGTTCTCTGCCGGTTTGTTTACATCACTTATATCGGAGTATTTAAATAACCCTGTGATTCAGGGAGCATACAACATGGAAGGCAAGGAATTAAGATTCGGCATTACAAACAGCATAATCTGGTCAACCGCAACTACGTGCGCGTCTAACGGTTCCGTTAACGCGATGCATTCCAGCCTGACTCCTTTAGCCGGGCTAATAGCAATGCTGAATATTATGCTCGGTGAAATAATCTTCGGCGGAGTCGGATCAGGGCTTTACGGTATGCTTATTTTTATTATTGTAACAGTGTTTATCGCAGGTCTGATGGTTGGAAGAACTCCCGAATATTTAGGCAAGAAAATAGAAGCTCTTGAGATAAAAATGGCTTCCATTGCCATATTGCTTCCCAGTGCTGTAATACTATTATTTACTGCACTGGCTTTAAATTCAGAAACCGCATTATCAGGCCTTTCAGCGTCCGGCCCGCATGGTTTTTCGGAAATATTATATGCCTTCTCTTCGGCTGCAGGAAATAACGGAAGCGCATTTGCAGGATTAAATTCAAACACAATATTTTACAACCTTATGACCGGATTCGGAATGCTGATTGGAAGGTATGGAGTAATCATTCCCGTTATCGTTATTGCAGGTAATCTTGTCAGGAAAAATATTTCACCATTCTCTCCGGGAACGTTCAAAACAGACAACATACTGTTTGCTATTATGCTGACAGGTGTAATATTGATCATAGGCGCTTTAACTTTCTTTCCTGCCCTGAGCCTGGGTCCTATAGTAGAACACATATTAATGATGAGAGGCGGATTCTAATCATGAAAAAAATCATAAAAATTGACAGGGAATTAATTTTAAAAGCATTTCTTGATGCTTTCACAAAATTAAATCCTTTAGTCCTGGTTAAGAATCCTGTTATTTTCATCGTCGCGATTGGTTCACTGATTACAACTTCAATTTTGCTGATAGAATCATTTAACGGAGAGTTTTCATTTTTCGAGCTTCAGATTGCCTTATGGCTGTGGTTCACGGTACTGTTTGCTAATTTCGCGGAAGCAATTGCCGAAGGAAGAGGCAAAGCGCAGGCTGATTCATTAAGAAAATCCAGAACGCATATTATTGCGAGGAAAATCAACGGAGACAGGGAAATAAAAATACAGGCTACGGAACTTAAGAAGGGCGACCTGGTAATCTGTGAATCGAATGATG